>Ga0308158_10005279_pt1 | contig 10630 bp, 11 predicted proteins | sample PhyBR2_FD_201038 | JGI IMG/M metagenome (GOLD analysis project Ga0308158, IMG submission 201038) | Phyllosphere microbial communities from UC Gill Tract Community Farm, Albany, California, United States - DLSLB.R2 | ecosystem: Host-associated > Plants > Phyllosphere > Unclassified | place: USA...
GCAGGCACCCGGCGGGGTCGACGCCGCAGCGCTCCGATCCGGGCGACGAGCTCACGTGGGCTGAACGGCTTGGTCATGTAGTCGTCCGCGCCCACCGACAGGCCGATGAGGATGTCGATCTCCTCTGCCCGAGCGGTCAGCATGATGACGTAGCAGTCGGAGAACGTGCGCAGCTGACGGCAGACCTCGACTCCGTCCAACCCGGGCAGGCCCAGGTCCAGCACGACGACGTCGGGGTCGACCTGGCGAATGAGCTCCACGGCCTGTGCGCCGTCGGAGCACAGATGCGTCTCGAACCCGTCGCGCTCGAGGTAGTCAGCGACGACGCGGCTCAGAGCCTCCTCATCATCGACGACGACCGCGCGATGCCCTGAGACCACGGGCAGGTGTGTGTTCATGGCTCCATTCTGAGCGCGCCCGCGCTGGTTCCGAACCAGCAGAGCAGGGCGCCGTCGACCATTCATCGAATCTTGACGCAGACACCACCATGAGTTCGGCGTTGCGACGTGAGGCTGTGGGCCTCTGGTCCGCATCTCAAGGAGCGTCCGTGCCCACCGAACCCGCTGCACCCTTCGTGGTGACCGTTGTGCACGCACCGGCGTGTCACTTCTGCCTGGACGCCGAGGAGGCCCTGGGTGTTCTGGCAGTGCAGTACTCGCTCGACGTGCGCAGCATCGAGATCGACTCTCCCGAGGGGCGCCGACTCGTTGCCGAGCACCGCCCGGCGATGAACCCCCTCGTGCTGCTCGACGGTGTCTTCTTCAGTTCCGGACGGCTGCCTCGCAAAAAGCTCGTGAAAGCACTCGAGCTCCGCGCGGGCGCGCGCCCCCTCACCGGGGCGGTCTGACCGTGGGGACCGAGCTGCTGACCACCGGGAGCGTCCTGGCGGCATTCTTCGCCGGCGGGGTCGCACTGTTCGCCCCCTGCTGCATCGTGTTCCTCGCACCGAGCTATCTCGCTGGCGCCGTGAAGAACCGTCGGTGGCGGCTGCTGCCGTTGACGTTTGTGTTCGCCGCAGGCCTCGGCCTGGTCTTGATCCCGATCACTCTCGGCATGAGCCTGCTGGCGGGCGCGATCGCCCGCTACCACGCACCCCTCTACTACGGCGGCGGGGCCCTCATGATCGCCCTGGCGATCCTGGCATTCTCCGGGCGGATGTGGTCACTACCGTCTTTCCTGCGTGCGCCAGACACCACCCGCGGAGACACCGCGAGCTTCTTCTCCCTCGGTGTGTTCTCGGGTATCGCCTCGAGCTGCTGCGCGCCGGTCCTCGCTGGCGTCATGACTCTCTCGGTGCTGTCGGGATCCCCGATCGGAGGCTTCACCCTGGGTGTGGCCTACGTGTTCGGGATGGTCTTCCCACTGTTCGTCATGGCGCTGATCTGGGACAAGGCGAACCTGGGAGACAAGAAGATCATGCGCGCGAAGGTCATCAGGATGCGCATAGCTGGACGCGCCCTAGTCACCAACACCCTGAACATCGCCGTCGCGGTGGGCTTCGCAGTGATGGGCGGATTCATCATCGCCCTGGCAGGAAGCGAGCAGATGACCGGCGGATCGGCCGTCCAGGACCGCGCCAGCCGGGCTCTGACCACTGTCTTCGGATCCGTCCAGGAGTGGTTGTCACCGGTACCTGAGCCCATTCTCGGCTTGCTCTTGCTCGCCGTCGCCGGCGCGTTCGTGTGGGCGACGTTCACCGGACGCCGACGCACTCCCCGTACCCCGAGCACGCCGGAGGCCGTCGACACGGTGCCGGCGTGCCACGCCATCTCGACCGAGGAAGAGATCCCACGATGACCTCCGCCAACGCCACCCGGCGCCTCAATGAACGCCAGCACGCCCTGCACGAGATCCAGGTGATGCAGGCAGCCCAAGCACGGCGCCGCCAGCGGCGCAGCTGGGCACTGTGGGGTGCCGCGCTGCTGGTCATCGCAATCGTCGTCACCTTGGCCCTCCTCAACGCGGGCACTACCGAGTCCGCCGACGCGCGTCAAGCCCCAGACTTCACGCTGCCCGCCTCCGACGGATCCGTGGTGTCGCTCGCCGACTACCGGGGTGAGCCTGTCGTGCTCTACTTCAACGAGGGAGCCGGCTGCGACGCATGCCTGTTGCAGATGCAGAAGATCGAGCAGAACCCTGAGTTCGCCGAGGCGGGCATCACCGTCCTGCCGATCGTCATGAACTCCGCTGAGCAGATCAACGCCGAGCGCACCAGGCTCGGGGTGACCACCCCGTTCCTCATTGACGACGGAACAGTCTCCGATGCCTACGACACCCTCGGAACAGGGATGCACGAGGGCCTGCCCGGCCACGGATTCATCCTGATCGACGCCGACGGCGTCCAGAAGTGGTACGGCAACTACCCCTCGATGTGGCTCGAGCCGGACGAGCTTCTCGAAGAGGTCACCAGCAGGTTGTGACACGCCGCAGGGCAACCGCTCCTCTGCTGTCCATCCTGCGGAGTAGGCACCCAGGATGGACACGCTCTGCGATGTCCTTCGTCCTACAGCCAGGCTCGGTCCAGCGCCGTGCTCGACCGAGCGCAAGCGACCCATCGCGACGATCGCAGCAGCTCAACGAGGCAAGTCCTCGCTGTCAACCGCTCAGCCGCGCACGGGACACCAGGGACCGCCCAGACGCAACGGGGCGGACACCGTTGGGGGCCACGATCCATCTGACGGTTCGGTAGGTGGAGACGATGAGTTGACGTCGCGGCGCTTGAGATCCCCGGGTACCGCAGCCACGGTGCGCCCGTCATCGGTGGTGAGTTGGTGCCCGCCCGTGTGCATGAGCCCATGGTGAATCTGCCGAGCGGTCCAACTGGAACGTCCAGCGCAGACCTTCGAGCCGCTCACCCACTCCGTTCGGTGATCATGGGGCTGACGGGCGGGTGATGGACCAGGCGATCAGAGTTGGTCGCTGACGGGATCGTTGGGGCCGAAATTCGTTTCTTGGTGGGCGATTCCCGGCCTCGATCGCGATGCGGTGATCGGGTGATGCTGGAAATGCTCCACCCGGCGCAGTGTCCACGCCAGGTGGAGCAGGAAGTTGCGAGCGTCGGGAGATCCCAGCAGTCGGGTGTCGAGAAGATCCTGTCGGGTCACCAACATCACGGCCCGCAGGGGCTAGTTGTTGTAGGTCATGACGTTGGTGACACGCCGGGGTCGCAGGGCATGAGGAAGGGGTAGGTCCCTGGCGGCAGGATGGAAGTACTCCTACTGCCCACCTGCGTGAAGGACCTACCCCTCATGACCCACGCTAACGCTCCGTTGACCCCTGCCGGAAGACTGCGCCTGGTCGAGCGCTGCCAGTACCGCCCGCTCGCGCACGTCGCGGCCGAGGCGGGCGTGGCCCGTCAGACGCTGACCAAGTGGCTGCGTCGCTACGAGAGCCTCGGCGAGGCCGGGCTGGTCGACCGTTCCAGCGCCCCGCACTCGAGTCCCACGCTCACGCCCGCGGACGTGGTGACGCGGATCGAGGATCTGCGCCGCACGCACAAGTGGACCGCCCGCCAGATCCACCTCGAGCTGGTCCGTGAAGGCCACCAGATCGCACCCGTCACCGTGGCCCGGTGGCTGCGGCGCCTGGGGATCTCCCGCCGGCGGGATATCGACCCCACTGGGGCGTCCAACCGGGTCATCAAGACGATCACCGCGCGCTACCCCGGGCACATGATCCACCTGGACGTGAAGAAGGTCGGGCGCATCCCCGACGGCGGTGGGTGGCGCGCCCACGGACGCGACTCCGATCAGGCCAGGAAGGTCGAACGCGCCAAGGCCAAGGGCGCCCGATCGGGCTACGTCTACCTGCACTCAGCCGTCGACGGGTTCTCGCGCCTGGCTTACACCGAAGTCCTTGGCAACGAGACCGCCGCGACCACCATCGGCTTCTGGGCCAGAGCGCGGGCGTTCTTCGCCGCCCACGGGATCACGCGAATCACGCGCGTGGTGACCGACAACGGATCGAACTACCGCGCGAAAGACTTCAACCGCACCATCCTGGGCACCGCGGCCCGTCACCAGCGCATCCGCCCGCACACGCCCAAGCACAACGGCAAGGTCGAGCGCTACAACCGGACCCTGGCCGAGGAGCTGCTCTACGCCCGCGAGTGGACCTCCGAGGCCGAACGCGCCGCCGCGCTCAAGGTCTGGAACATCCACTACAACTATCATCGACCTCACACTGCAGCCGGCGATCGACCCCCAGCCTCACGCCTCCCGGCCAGTGTCACCAACCTCATGGCACAGAACAGCTAGTACGTGTCGTGGGGCGGCGCGACCGGGTAGAAGCGGCCGCCGTAGCGGCGCGTGACCGTCGTACCGCGCGCCTGGGCGACAAGGTTCGTGCGCGCCCGCACGAGCTCGGCGACGCGGAACGCCTCAGCGTCGTCGTCCGCGATGTAGCGCACGGTGATGCGCGGCATGCCGTGCCGGATCGCAAGGTCCCACGACTCCGCCGTCGTCAGCTCGCGGGCGGCGTCGACCGCTGCCGGCAGCACCTCCTCGGGCGACCGCCCGACCCGCATGTCACCGATCAGCAGCGTCACGCGGTAGGAGGGCACGCCTCACCCTAACGACCGCGGACCTCCCCTCCCGCGCCGCGCCGGCGGAGGTAGCGTGACCGCATGCCCGCCGAGCCCGCCCCCGCCTACCCGGCCTGGCGGGCCGCGCTCAGCGACACCGCCGCCGTCGGCTTCGGTCTGTTCCCGCTGGGCGTCGCGTTCGGCATGCTGCTCGTGCAGTCCGGCTTCGCGTGGTGGTGGGCGCCGGTCTTCTCGCTGACGATCTACGCCGGGTCGCTCGAGTTCCTCGCCGTCGGGCTGCTGCTCGCAGCGACGCCGCTCGCGTCGATCGCCGTGACGACGTTCCTCGTGAACTTCCGGCACGTGTTCTACGCGCTGTCGTTCCCGCTGCACCAGGTCCGCGGCCCGCTGCGGCGCCTGTACGCGATGTACGCGCTCACGGACGAGACGTACGCCGTCGTCGCGACGCGCGCGCCCGGCAGCCTCTCGGGGTCCCGCATCCTGTGGATCCAGGTGCTGTGCCAGGCGTACTGGGTCGTCGGCGGTGTCACTGGCGCCCTTGTGGGCGGCGTCCTGCCGGACGTGCCCGGCATCGGCTTCGCCCTCACCGCCCTGTTCGCGGTGCTCGCCATCGACGCCTTCCGCGCGCACCGCGACGTGCCCGCACCGATCATCGCGGTCGCGTGCGCGCTCGGCGCACAGCTCGTCGCGCCCGACTACATGCTCGTCGTCGCGATGACGACGTTCGTCGTCGTGCTCGGCGCGCGGTTCGCCCTCACCAGCCGACGGGAGGCGGCCGGTGCCTGACGTCGGCTACGTCGCTGCCGCGCTCGGCGTCTTCCTCGCAGTGACGTTCGCGCTGCGCGCCGCACCGTTCCTCGTCGTCGAACGGCTGCGCGAGTCGCGCGCCGTCGCGTGGCTCGGTGCGCGCATGCCCGTCGGCATCATGGTGATCCTCGTGATCTACACGCTCCGCGAGCCCGCCGGGACGACGGCACCGCGCGGGATTGTCGAGGCCGTCGCCCTCGCCGTGACGGTCGGCCTGCACCTGTGGCGGCGCAACGCGCTGCTGAGCATCGTGGGCGGGACCGCGGTGTACGCGGCGCTGCTCGTCACGCTCGGCTGAGGCACCGCGCGCGGGCGAGCACGCACGACGCGCCAGAGCGCACGCACGACGCACGCCACAGGACCCCGCCGTCACACGGGCTTCGCGCCCGCCGTCGTCCGCTCCACGAACGCCGCGACCTTCCGCGCGCGCGACTCCTCGCCGCGCAGCATCGCGAGCTGGGTGAGCGCCATCTTGCGGATGCTCGGCGTGCACGCGTCCCAGGTCGCGCGGGCCGCCGGCTCGGCGTCGAGCGCGGCCGCGAGCTCGGGCGGCTCCTCGAGCCGCTCGGGCCCGTCGAGCAGCTCCCACATGCCTGACGCGCGGGCTGCCGCGATCGCCGCGCGGCCGGCGTCCGTCATGAGTCCCTCCGCCTCGAGCATCTCGACGCGCCTCTTGTTCGAGCTCGCCCACATCGAGCGGCCCTTGCGCCGCGTGAACCACTGCAGCGAGCGCTCACCCTCGTACGGGCGGGCGCGACCGTCGATCCAGCCGAAGCACAACGCCTCGAGGACCGCGTCCTCGTAGCCGAGGCCCGTGCTCGCCGACGCGCCGCGCGCGAGGACCACCCACACGCCGTCGGACACCGTGTGCTGCGCCACGAGCCACGCACGCCACGCCGCACGACTGCCCAGGTCGAGGATCGGGGCGGCATCCGGATCAGCCATGCCCGCCACGCTAGCCGCACCCACCGACGCAGGGCGGGTGCAGGCCCCTATGCCCTCGTGCCACGACGCTCATAGCGTGGGTATCCCCGAGCGAAGGTGCCTCCCATGACCGTGCGCACGTCCTTCCACACCGGCTCCCCCGTCTGGATCGACCTCGACACCTCCGACCCCGAACGGGCCCGCGCGTTCTACGCTGCGCTGTTCGGCTGGGAGTTCGAGGAGGGCGGCCCCGAGTACGGCGGCTACGCCCAGATCACCAAGGACGGCCACCAGATCGGCGGGATCATGCCGCACCAGGGTGACGGCCCTGCCGACATGTGGTCCGTGTACCTCGCGGTGACGGACGCCAACGCTGCCGCAGCGCGCGTCGCGACGGCCGGCGGGCAGGTGATCGTCGAGCCCATGGAGATCCCCGGGATGGGGCGGTTCGCGTTCTTCCTGGACCCTGCGGGCGGCGGCATCGGGGCGTGGCAGGCCGCAGGTCTCAATGGATTCGACCTCGAAGAGGTGCACGGTGCGCCCGCCTGGTGCGAGGAGATGAACGGCGACTTCCGTCGCTCGCTCGACTTCTACCGTCACGTCTTCGACTGGGACGTCGACCTCATGTCTGACACGGACGACTTCCGGTACGCCCGGCACATGGTCGGCGACGAGCCGCAGGCCGGCATCATGGACGCCGCCCGCTGGTTGCCCGACGGCGCACCGAGCGCCTGGTACGTGTACTTCCTGGTCGACGACACGGACGCTGCGGTCGCGACCGTCGTCGAGCACGGTGGCACGGTCGTCAAGGAGCCGGAGGAGAGCGGGTTCGGGCGGCTCGCCGTCGTCCGCGACCCGCTGGGCGCGGAGATGAAGATCGTCGCGCGCAACGCCGAAGGGCAGGAGCGCATCACGACGTGAGCGCGACGGAGGGCCCCGGCTCTCGCCGGGGTCCTCCGCGGCGTCGCGCCGGGTGCGGGGCTACAGGTCAGCCTTGGGGTCGACCGGTGCGTATACCGGCTCGACCTCCGCCATCTCGATGTCTGCGGTCTCCTGGATGAGAGCCAGCAGCTCTGGGTCGAGCCCCGGCGCGAACTCTTCGAAGCGCTCCTCCGCGATGGTCGACGGCGCGCCGAGCGGTGCCTGCTCGCTCGCGTCGAGCTCCGTTCCGTCGTTCGACGGCGACATGCCGCGGAAGATCTTCCCCGCCTCGGACACGCCCGTGAGGTCGAACGTGTACTGCTTGCTCTGCAGCCCCAGGTCGACGAGCTTCTTGACCTCAGGGAACTTCTCGGCGTTCGTCTTGGGGATCGGGAGCACCTTCGCCCAGTCGACGCCGAGCGTCTCCAGGGCGCGCGCATAGGCGTTCTCGTGCGCCTGATCGCGGACGATCAGGTAGGAGATCGTCGAGCGCGCCGTCTTGTTGTCCGTCATCTCGTAGATGCGGCACTTCTGGAGCCGGCCCGTCGATTCGAGCATGAGGTTGTACAGCAGATCGAGGACGAGATTGCCCGAGTTGTAGACGTAGCTGCCACTCCACGGGTTGCCCGCCGCATCGACGGGCAGCGCGCCCTGGGCTGCGACGAGGTAGTGGTGGATGTTGCCCTCGTCGAGCGCGAGGCCGAGCGGGGTCGCGCCGCCTTTCCCCGGCGTGTCGAGCGGGTCGGTCTTCTTGCCGTTGTACCTGGGCGACCCGTCGAGGAGACGGCTGATCGTCGTGCCGATGAGCTCGACGTGACTGATCTCCTCGGTGCCGATGCCCTGCAGGAGGTCGCGGTACGGCTTCCCGGCAGGACCGCGGAAGTTCATGCTCTGGAAGAGGTACTGCATCATCGTCCGCATCTCGCCGAACTGTCCGCCGAGCCCTTCCTGGAGGGCGTTGGCAGCAGCGGGGTCGGGCTCGTCAGGGACGATCTCGTTGATCAGTCGTTGCACGTGGAGGTACATGTGGTTCTTCCCGTCGTCCGGGCATGGCGTGTTCGCCACGGCTCGTCGTGCTGTGCACAGGGTGGGCCTGGGTGCGACGAGGGAACCTCCCCTCGCCGGGACGAGGCACCGGTCCGGCCGAAGGCCGGAGGGGCGACCCGTCCAACGTAGGTCGACATGTCCGGTTCTGCCGATCGGTGAGCCGAGCCCGCCCCCCTGCCCCGGCCGACGGCGCAGTCTTCAGCGCGAGCACGGCAGCCCCGTCCGACCGCGGCGCCCTCCTCGGGCGCACTCACGCGCAATGGAGCCATGCTCTCTTCACGCGTTCTAGTTCGACGGGCGCGAGGTCCGCCCGGACATCACGTGCGCCCTTGGCGCTCTCGAGTGCTCCGGGTACGACGGCTAGCGATCGCGTCCTGGTTCACGATGCCCGCCGAGGACCTGGTCCAACAGACAGCCGCGCAGCCGCTCTGCGACCGTGGGCCCGTGCAACTGCGGACGCACCTGGGCCAAGTGCCTGGCCTCGTCGTCGCCGATCCGCCCAGCGCAGGCGACCTGCACGACACCACCCGATTGATGCGAGCGCCTATGGAACCGAGTGCCCGCCCTTGTTCACTCAGGTTTCCAGTGAGAGCTGCCGATCACCGTGATGGCGGCAACGGGCCGGTGGGCACGACAGGGAGCGACGAGATGGTTTGGCTCAGCGAAGCAGCAGCCGTGAACATTGCCCCGATAAATGCGTGGCTGCTCGTGGGGGACAAGGAACCACCAACGTCCAAGCCGGGGCGACGCCTGTTCGGGGGTGGGCGCGCTGCGGATACATGGACTGGCCCGTCGCAGGCTCGACCCGGAGATCTGCTGTTCCTCTACCTCATGGCGCCGCACAAGCAGATCAGGTACGTCGCCCGGGTCGCGGGGCCGGCGTTTCGCGACAGGAACGCAACGATCGACGCCAAGCGGAAGGTCGAGGGTAACCAGTGGCTGGTGCCGCACACCCCTTTTGTCCCTGTGCCGCCTGTGACGTTCAAAGAACTAGCCGAGATCTACGGCGGAGCACTCATCCTGCGTGGGAAGCCTCGCACCTACTTGGCACCTGGCACCGTGATGCAGCTGCGGGAGCGCATGCTTGGACAAGCCTGCGAGGTTCCGTCGGACGCGTGGGAGCGGGTCCTTCAGGTCCCCGTCGGCGACCCCGAGCGGCCAGATACAGCAACAATGACCCTCGAGCAGTGGTCGAGGATGGCCGACGGACCCCTTGAGCTGGAGGAGCGGGTCGAAGAGTTCATCGTCGCTCCACTGCTGCGTATGGCCTTCGCTGATGTCGAGGGATTCGAACTGAAGCGGCAGCAGCACACCCGCGGCGTGGGCATGCCTGACTGGGAACTGATACGCGACGGGCAACGGTTCGGGGTGGTCGAGACAAAGCTCGCAGTGGCCACGCCCCAGTCGTGGGATCAGTCCACCGAGGGGCAGCAACTGGTGCGCTACATGCGCGCGTTCGACAGCCCTGGCATGCTCATCGACTCCCACCGCGCCTACTTATTCAACCGCGGTGAACCCGCGCCGTCGGCCACGGTCGACCGACGGGCCGCGACTGACGCGGACCTGGTGGCCATCCGGGAGCACTTCCTCGGCGCATGACCCACGTGGGCGCAGGACGGCGCCCGTCAGGACTCGGCGTAGCGTGCGAACGATCGTTGCAGGTCAGCGCCGGTCTCACCAGAGGCGACGAGCAGCATGAGGAGCAGCCGCGCCTTCGCGGGCGTGAGCACGCCCGCAGGCATGACGCCGCGCTCGATCAGGTCGATCTCGCCGCCCTCGTAGCCGTACGTGTGCGTGAATACCGGTCCGGCGCCCGTGCGCGAGCACAGCACGACCGGCAGGCCTGCCGCCGCCATCGTGACGTTCTCGACCGCCACCGCGGGCACGTGGCCGGCTCCCGTCGCGACGAGCACGACGCCGTCGTACCCGAGGTCCGCGAGCGCGGGCAGGACGGCGAGGTCGTCACCGATCCCGGCCGTCACGACCGCAACCCGCGCGGGCGGCCCGGAGGGGATCTCGAACGGCGGCAGCGGGCGCGGCGCGGAGCCGAGGCGGACGCGCCCCTCAGCGACGATGCCGACGGGCCCGAACGGCTCGGACGTGAACGCGTCGACCCGGAACGTCGACGTCTTGGTGACCCACCGGGCGGCGTGCAGACGGTCGGCGAACGCGACGAGCACGCCGCGGCCGCGCACGTCGTGGCTCGCCGCAGCTCGCAGCGCGGCGACGACGTTCGCGGCGCCGTCGGGCCCTGGTGCGGAGCGGTCGCGCATCGCTCCGGTCACGACGATCGGCACCTCGTCGGCCGCGCCGACGAGGTCGAGCGCGAACGCCGTCTCCTCGATCGTGTCGGTGCCCTGCGCGACGACGACGCCGTCCACGCCGTCG
>Ga0308158_10005280_pt1 | contig 10628 bp, 12 predicted proteins | sample PhyBR2_FD_201038 | JGI IMG/M metagenome (GOLD analysis project Ga0308158, IMG submission 201038) | Phyllosphere microbial communities from UC Gill Tract Community Farm, Albany, California, United States - DLSLB.R2 | ecosystem: Host-associated > Plants > Phyllosphere > Unclassified | place: USA...
AGCGCATGCATCCGCCGGCGCTGGCGTCCACGCTGGGCGCCTGGTGTGTGGCGCTGGCGTCCATCCTGTACTTTTCTTGGCTCAAGCATGGGCCGGTGGTGCATGCCTGGCTCATCCCCATCCTGCTATCCATCACCGTGCCGGTGACCACGCTGCTGTTGGCCCGCGCAGCGCTGTTTCGCAAACGCACGGCTGGAGAGGCGGTGCCTGCCGAGGTCAGCAGCCACCGCAGCGACAGCGGTCACTGACTCATTTCAGACTGGCGCTCACTTTGCTGGCTACGTCTTCAGGCAGCCAGGTCTTCCAAACTTCGGGATGATCCTTCAGAAACGCCTCGCCAGCCTGGCGGGGCGAAGTGCGGGCTTCGCTCATGTTGGCCAGGGCCTTGTTCAGGGGATCGATTGGAAGATCGACCTTGGCGAAGAACTCGACCAGTTGCGGATACTCCTGCTGGAATGCCTTGGACACCCCGATCGACAGCTTCGATGGCAGCGAACGGGTAGGCAGCGGCGCGGGATTGTCAGCATCGGTCAGGGTGGCCCAGGCCTTGGCGTCGAACGGTGGCTCTTCAAGCTGGATCAGCTTGTAGCGGCCCAACAGCGGGGTCGGTGACCAGTAGTAGAAGAGCACGGGCTTGCCGCGCCGGATGGACGAGGCGATCTCGGCGTCCAGTGCGGCGCCAGAGCCCGAACGGAAATTGACGTAGTCGTCGGTCAGCTTGTAGGCCTTGAGTTTCTGCGCGTTGACGACTTCGGATGTCCAGCCGATCGGGCTGTTGAGGAAGCGGCCTTTGTCTGGGCTTTCCGGATCCTTGAAAACGTCCTTGTAGCGTGGCAGATCGGCGACGCTGCGCAGATCCGGCGCCAGCGGCTTGATACCTTTGGCAGCGTCACCCTTGATCACGTATTCAGGCACGAACCAGCCTTCGGTGGCGCCTTTGACGGTGTCACCCAAGCCGATCACCTTGCCCTCGGCTTCGGCCTTGACCCAGACCGGACTGCGGCCGGCCCACTCTTCGGCAATGACCTGGATGTCGTTCTTGGCCAACGCCGTTTCCAGGGTGATGGTCGTGCCAGGCTGGGTATCGGTGGGCAGGCCGTAGCCCTTCTCGACGATATAGCGCAACAGTTCGGTGATGAGGCTGCCACTCTCCCAGTTCAGGTCGGCGAACTGGATGGGCGTGGTTTGCGCGTGGGCCGGAAGTGTTGCGGTCGATAGCCAGAGGCCGGCGCCACAGGCGACCAGCCAGGCACGTAATCCTTTCATGCGGGGTTCCTCGGTAAACAGTCGATGACTTGGGTAAGTCACCTTACTGTAGCGCAGGTTCCCCGAAGCATTATTCGCTGGGTTTGAAGGTCAATTCGCCCTTGCGCCATTTGGCTGCCTTGGCGGTAGCCGCTTTCAAGGTCTTGCCCAGGTTTTCCTCGATGCGCTCGTGGGCAGCGAAGACCAGCATCACGGTCTGACCTTCCTTGAACACGATGCCTTCGCCCTGCGCCATGCTGACGAACGCATACTCGCCCAGTCCGTAGACAGTGAGTTTGATATCGCGAAACTTGAGTTCGAACTTGCCACCTTCGCGGCTAGGCAAAACCGCAGCGCGGAAGTGATCGCCTACCTTGAGTTCCAGTCGAGGTTTGTCGTCGACCACCAGCGCGGACTCGGTATCGAGTTCGGCCATGTAGATGCCTTCCGCGCTTTGCTCGGTGACATAGACGAAACGCGACTGAAAGAGTTTGACCAACTTCGCACGCAAATCGCCGAGCACGAACAGTGCGTGCATATCCAGATTAGTTACTGCCAATGAAGAATCCTCAAATCGAAACACAGACTACCGGACGCTGTTCGCGTGGTAATAACCTGAAGACGCGGGGAGCGCCGAACGGTCGGCAGCACGTGCAATGATTGCCACCGACCTGCTAACGAAAGACTAAAGGATCGAACCTTGATCCGGGATGCGCAGCGTCGACCTGCTGCAGGGAAAATTGCCGAAGACCGCGAAGGAAAAAGGCAAGCCTGGACGTGTATGGCAGAGCGGCGCCACGGCCTCATGGGGAAGCTGGCGACCAACACGTGCAGGGCAGCGAAGCGCATGACGGTGATCTGGCGCGAATAGTACCGAATCGAACCCCGGCGCGGTCAAGAAGTTTGTTGGATGGACACGTTCAAAACAGGATCGGGGCAAAGCTCGATGCCCTGTGCCGTCCATTGCAAACAAACACGGTACTGCGAGCGAACTCTGGCGAGGCCGTCGCCTCAGATACAGGGTAACCTTTCAATCATGGCTGGACACGGCCGCTGAGGAGTCAACATGGATCTGCCGAACCCAAGCCTTACTGGCCTTTTCGATCAACTGGGCCTGGACAGCGAAGAAGCTGACATTCAGAAGTTCATTGCCGAGCATCAGCTCGACCAAGACACCAAGCTGATCGATGCGCCCTTCTGGACTGATCAGCAGCGCAGCTTTCTGAAAGAGGAGCTGCACAGCGATGCGGAGTGGGCACCCATCGTCGATGAACTCAATGTGGCCTTGCATCCGCAGGCGTGAGAAACGCCTGCGGTGTGTTGATTACGCTTGACGTTGATGCTTGTCGATCTGCTCGTGGCGCTCTTGCGCCTCGATGCAGTACTTGGTGGTAGGGCTGATCAACAGGCGCTTCAGGCCGATCGGCTCGCCACTGTCGTCACACCAGCCGAAGCTGTCGTCATTGATGCGGCCCAGGGCCATTTCCAATTGCGGCAGCAGGCGCTGGTCGCGCTCGATGACATTGACCAGCCAGTGACGCTCCTCTTCCACAGAGGCAGCGTCGGCAGGATCGGCGGGCGTGTCCAGGCTTTCAATGGCTACACGGCTTTGCTCGATGCGCTGCTGGGTCTCGATCTTCATGGCCTGCAACAGCTCGGTGAAGTAGGCCAGTTGCTCAGCGTTCATGTAGTCATCAGCCGGCATGGCCAGCAACTTTTCCTTTGTCATTGATTTCTCTGCAAACGAATAATGCGCTAGGGCAAAACAGGAAGCCCGCGACGCTGTCGGCGACGCAGGCAGAATTCTTCAAGCACCACACGGCATATGGTCAAGAGGGGCGGCAGTCTAAGGCCGGTTTACATGCGCAGCAACCCTAAATTTGGCAGGGGGCCGAGGGCCTGCTCGCTGGTGCAGGCGCGACCACGCCACAGGCGGCGGCAGGCAGCCGTCTGGGCGGTTTTTATAGCATACTGGCCGTTACCGATTGCCTGGGGTTTATGCCATGACCGATGTTGAAACAACCTCTTCCGAACCCGTACGGCTCGATGCCGTGGAGATTCGCGTACTCGGCGCACTGATCGAGAAACAGGCCAGCAATCCTGAAACCTACCCATTGACGCTCAATGCGCTGGTGCTGGCGTGCAATCAGAAAACCAGTCGCGAACCAGTGACCCAGTACACCCAGGGGCAGATCGGGCAGAGCCTGCGCGCGCTCGAAGGTCGGCAGATGACCCGTCTGGTGATGGGCAGCCGCGCCGATCGCTGGGAGCACCGGCTGGACAAGGCGCTCGAACTGGTGCCTGCCCAGGTCATTCTGATGGGGTTGATGTTCCTGCGCGGACCGCAGACCGTTGGCGAGCTGCTGACGCGCAGTGCCCGCCTCCACGATTTCGAGGACGCCGAGCAGATCCTGCATCAGCTGGAGCGCCTTGCAAGCCGCGGCTTCGCGGTACATGTGCCACGCCAGGCGGGTCAGCGCGAGGATCGCTACAGCCATGCCTTGGGTGATCCTGCGGCCATCGACGCCATCTTGAGCGCCCGAGGCGTGCCACCCGAGCGCAACGGTTCAAAACACGACGATACCCGCCTGGACGAGCTGGAAGCACGTATCGCTGCGCTTGAAGAGCGCCTGTCGCGGCTGGAATGACAGCCGCGTCAGCCGCGGGCGTACTCGGTGGCCAAGCGTAACTGCTCGGCGGTAGGGCGTACGCCGGTGTAGAGCACGAACTGCTCAAGGGCCTGGATGGCGATGACCTCGAGGCCGGTAATCACGGGTTTGCCTAGCTCAAGAGCGGCTTTGATCAGTGGCGTCTGCCATGGCAGGGCGACGACGTCGAACACCTGCTGCGCCGCCTCGATGGCGGCCCTATCGAACGACAGTTCCTCGGCCTGGTCACTGCCGGTCATGCCGACTGGCGTGACATTGACCAGCAGCTGTGGGCGCGAGTCGCCCAACTCGGCCTGCCAGGGATAACCGCAGGTATCGGCCAGCGCGCGTCCGGTTTCGTAGTTGCGCGCAATGATCAGGCCATTGCGCAGACCGGCGTCGCGAAACGCCGACGCCACGGCTTTGGCCATGCCGCCGCTGCCGCGCAGGGCGAAGGTGGTGTCGGGGTCGACGGCGTGCGTGTCCAGCAATTGGCGGATGGCCAGATAGTCGGTGTTGTAGGCCTTCAGATGACCGTTGTCGTTGACGATGGTATTGATCGATTCGATGGCCGAAGCCGATGCATCGAGTTCGTCCACCAAGGGTATGCAGGCTTCCTTGAACGGCATCGACACGCCGCAGCCACGGATGCCCAAGGCGCGAATGCCAGCGATGGCCGCCGGCAGATCGCTCGTGGTCATGGCTTTGTAGTAGTAGTCGAGGCCCAACTGGTCGTACAGATGGTTGTGAAAGCGCACCCCGAACGTTCCGGGACGCGCGGCGAGCGACATGCACAGGATGGTGTCGCGGTTGGGAGCAATGGACATTCTTGGCCTCCGGCGGCGTGGGGCATGAAAGAAAGCAGGCAGACGACGCGCTGCCCTTACACAAAATTTACCCATCGACGGGGACGCTTTTGACGGTTTTTTTGTCATAGTCATGTCCCCGGCGAAATGATTTGACCCTATCGCAGGTTCGAACGCCAGGGCGCGAAACACGAGGAATCTATCATGATGCGTCAACTTCCCAAGATGGCTCTGCTGGTAGGGGCGCTGGCGATGGCCGGTCAGGCCTCGGCGCACGGCGGCGGCTGGCACGGTGCCGGGCCGGGTATATTGGGCGCGGTACTGGGCGCGGCCGTGGTAGGCGCAGTGGTCACTTCCAATGCGCCGCAGCGGGTCTATGTGGAGCAGCAGCCGGTGTATGTGCAGAGCCCGCCGCCGGTGTACGTGCAACAACCTGCCTATGTGCAGCAACCGGTGTATGTGCAGTCGCCGCCGGTGTATGTGCAGCCTTATCCGGTGTACGCAGCCCCGCCTCCACCGCGTGGCTACTATGGGCCGCCACCGGTGTACTACGGCCCCCCACGCTGGTGAGTCGCCGCGGCAGGGCGTGATAGGAATCGTCGATGGTGACTATCGAGCAAGGTGATTTCTATGGGCCGCGGCGAACTCGTAAGGTGGCTGACAGGAACCACCGGAGGTGTCTCATGCCTGTATTAAGAATCATGTCGGTAGTCGGCAGCGCGGTCCCGGAAAAGTTGCGTGATCTGGGCCTTTTGGCGTGCTGGTACGTGGTGCGTGACGGCGAGCCTGTCAGTGGGCCCCTGCCCTCCCTGCCCCACGCCAAACAAGCTTTTGCCACGCTCAATGCAGCGCAGCCCCACTAGCCAGCGCACTGCATGGAATGGATCAAGCCCCGCTCTGCGGGGCTTTTTCATGGTGTTCGCGCTGGATGAGCTTTTCTTCACGCACCAGGCCTTGCCGGGCGCGACAATCGACAGGCGCTTTGCCATACTCGCGCCACGTGACAATCGTCACTTCGAATCCGCTCCACCCCAGGCCCGATCTACCTCTATTTCAGTGAGCGCTCCGCGTGAAGACCCCGCTATCTCTTTTCAGCCTGTTGCTGGCTTTGACCACTTTCGTCGCCACCCCAAACCTCGAAGCGGCGGAAAAAGCCGCCGTGCCACGGGATCCCTCGCAGTTGCACCTGGCTTCGGGCAGCGCTCTGCTGATCGATCTGCAGACCAATAAAGTGGTCTACGAGAACAACGCCGACCATGTGGTGCCTATCGCATCGGTGACCAAGTTGATGACCGGCATGGTCGTGCTGGACGCCAAGCAGTCCATGAGCGAAGTGATCTCGGTCGACATCACCCACAACAAGGAAATGAAGGGTGTGTTTTCCCGGGTCAAGCTCGGTAGCGAGCTGAACCGCCGGGACATGCTGCTCATCACCCTGATGTCTTCGGAGAACCGTGCAGCGTCGAGCCTCGCCCATCATTACCCCGGCGGCTACGGCGCTTTCATTGCGGCGATGAACGCCAAGGCTCGCGCACTGGGCATGACCCATACCCGCTATGTAGAGCCGACCGGCTTGTCGACCAGTAACGTGTCCACCGCCCGTGATCTGGCCAAGTTGCTGATCGCGGCGCAGCAGTACCCGTTGCTCAGCGAGCTGAGCACCACGCGGGAAAAGACCGTGGCGTTCAAGAAGCCCAGCTACACCCTGGGGTTCCACAATACCGATCACCTGATCAACAAGGATGACTGGGACATCAAGATCACCAAGACCGGTTTCACCAATATGGCCGGGCACTGCCTGGTGCTGGTGACGCGCATGGGTGGCCGACCTGTGGCGATGGTGATCCTCGATGCGTTCGGCAAGTACACCCACTTTGCCGATGCCAGCCGTCTGCGCAAATGGGTGGAAACCGGCAAGAGCAGCGCGCCGCCGGCCGTGGCGATGGACTACAAGGCGCAGAAAAAGCAGATGCGCCAGGCTGCAGACTGACCGCGTCCTTCAGGCACGGCGGGCGGCCCGCTTGCGGGCGTACATGGCACCATCGGCATCGGCAAGCAGACGCTTGACGGTGTCGTGGTGGGCCGGGTCGTATTCGATGCGGCCGACGCTGTAATCGATGGTGTAACGGCCCTGCAATCGAGCATTGGCCTGCGCCAGTGCCTCGTCCAGGCGAGTGATGACCGCATCGCTCGCGGCGGCATTGGAACCCAAAAGCAGTGCGACGAATTCATCCCCGCCCATTCGCCCGATGATGTCCATTTCCCTGAGCACCTTGCGCAGCACCTGAGCGAACGTGAGCAACGCCCGGTCGCCTTCGGCGTGGCCGAAGGTGTCGTTGATGGCCTTGAAGCGATCCAGGTCGAAGAACAGCAGGGACGCGGGGGTGCCCATGCGTTTGCACATGCTCAGGGCGTGCTCGGCCAGGGCCTGGAACCCGCGACGGTTGGACAGTTGGGTAAGCTCGTCGATGCTGGCCAGTTGCAGGGCCGCGATCTCCCGCTCGGCCATGCTGGCCAGATCGCGCAACAGGCTGCGCTCCTCGGCATCGAGCACGCGTGGCCGGGTGTCGAGCAGGCACAGGGTTCCGACGTTGTTGCCGTCGCCGACCCTCAGTGGGCAACCGGCATAGAAACGGATCCTGGGTTCGCCGGTGACCAGTGGATTGTCGTGGAAGCGCTCGTCGCTGCTGGCGTCCGGGATCATCAGGATCTGGTCGCTGAGAATGGCATGGGCGCAGAAGGACACATCGCGTGAGGTTTCGGTGGTCGCCAGGCCCTGGCAGGATTTGAACCACTGGCGATTGCTGTCGACCAGGCTGACCAGGGCGATGGGCACGTCGAAGAGTCGCTTGGCCAGACGTGTGAGACGGTCGAAACGCTCCTCGGGCTGGGTGTCGAGAATGTTCAGCGCATGCAGGGCGTGGACGCGTTCCTGTTCATTCGCAGGCTTGGCAGGCGCCAGCATTGGGAAGCTCCTCGTTGATTGCTGCCACTAGCCTAGCGTATGGGCCGGGAATTGACAGGGCATCAGGCGGTAGTACTGACCATGGAGCCGGCGGTGCTGCTGCCTGATTCCTGCATGGCTTGAAGCAAGGCGGCGGTAGCGGTCTGCAACCCTGCGGAGGTGGCGACGACCTGGGCCTGGATGGCGGCTACCGCAGCGGCCTTGCTCTCTTCGCTCTGCTGGCTGGCCTGGACACGAGCCATCTCCTGTTGTTGCTCTTGCAACTGTTTCTGCAGCTCGGCGATCTGCTTCTGCAGTTGTTTGATCGTGTCCGAGTTGCCACTGCCACTGCTACTGCTGCTCTGACTGCCACCTGCCCCGCCTGGGCCACCGACCGGGGCGTTCGTCGGCGTTGCGGCCGGTGCGGCAGCGGCCTGCGTTGCATCGCTGTCGGCAGTGGCCGCGGGAGCGGCGGTGGTTGCGGCGAGCGCTGGGGTACGAATGCTCAGGTTGCTGGCGATGGTGCTCAAGGTGCTCATGGCGATCGTGTCCCGATAGGCTGTGACCGTTACATCGGCGCCGATCGGCCAGGCTTTAGGATGCGCCTGTGATTCGTCGGCCAATCTTACGGGCAGGACGACTGGGCTCACGCCGATGGGGTCAGGTGGCGCAAGATGAAAAAAACTTCAACGAGCCCTGGGCCGATTGTTGTCACAATGCCGCCATCCTCAGCAGAAATCATCGGGTAGAGACCAACATGACTCGCGTACTGACCATCGAAGACGATGCCGTGACCGCCAGGGAAATCGTGGCGGAACTGAGCAGCCACGGCCTGCAGGTCGACTGGGTGGACAACGGCCGCGAGGGGCTGGTCAAGGCGGTGAGCGGCAACTATGACGTGATCACCCTGGACCGGATGCTGCCGGAGCTCGACGGACTGGCCATCGTGACCACCCTGCGCACCATCGGTGTGAGCACGCCGATCCTGATGATCAGCGCGCTGTCGGATGTCGACGAGCGAGTGCGCGGTCTGCGTGCCGGCGGCGACGATTACCTGACCAAGCCGTTCGCCTCGGACGAGATGGCCGCCCGAGTCGAGGTGCTGCTGCGTCGCAACAACGCCGTGGCCGCCGCCGACAACACGCTGCGCGTGGCCGACCTGACGCTGGATCTGATGACCCGCGAGGCGTGCCGTGGCGAACAGGCGTTGAACCTGCTGCCCACCGAATACAAGCTGCTGGAATTCCTCATGCGCAATGCCGGCCAGATCCTCACGCGCATGATGATTTTCGAGGAAGTCTGGGGCTATCACTTCGACCCGGGCACCAACCTGATCGACGTGCACATCGGCCGCTTGCGCAAGAAGATCGACCCACCGGGCACCGCACCGTTGATCAAGACCGTGCGAGGCTCCGGCTATGTCATTGCCGAACCTGTCTAAAGGCTGGCGCTCGTCCAGCAGTCGGCTGCTGGCGCTCTACAGCTTTCTGTTCGTGGCCTGGAGCAGCTTGCTCATGGGCGTGCTGTACTTCGAGGTCTCGGCCTATCTGGCCGATCTGGCGCGGCATTCGCTGATGCAGCGTCAACATCTGTTTTCGCGCTTTCACGGCGAAGCATTGAACGAGGCGCTGGCTGCCAGCGAAGCGTTCGACGACCGTACCTTCGACGCCTATGGTCTGTTCGATCTGCAATTGCGGCCGTTGTCCGGCCAGTTGCTGCAGGTGCCGCGAGGTCTTCCACTGGACGGGCGCATCCATGACCTGAACAGTTGCGTGGACAGCGACAATCCGCAAATGCCGCAGAACAGCTGCGACGCGGTGGCGATGCGCACCCTGGATGGCCGCTGGCTGGTGCTTGTACGCGACAACGGCTCGTTGTTCGCGGTCACTCACATCATTCTGCGGGCGCTGCTGTGGGGCATTTCCCTGACGATCATTCCCGGCATTGCCGGCTGGCACCTGTTACGGCGCAGGCCGTTGCGGCGCATCCGCGCCATCGAAGCGAGCGCCGATGCAATCGTGGCCGGTGATCTGACTACCCGCCTGCCGCTGTCGGACCGGCGCGACGAACTGGACATGCTGGCGGCCATCGTCAACGCGATGCTCGAACGTATTGAGCAGCTGATGATCGAGGTCAAGGGTGTCTGCGACAACATTGCCCATGACTTGCGCACGCCCCTGACCCGCCTGCGCGCGCAGCTCTACCGCATCCAGCAGGAGGCGCCGGCGGATTCGCGCCAGGCGTTGCAACTGGATGAGGTGATCGCTGAAACCGACACGCTGATGGCGCGATTCCGTGGCTTGTTGCGTATCTCCGAAATCGAGGACCACCGCCGACGTTCCGGCTTCATTTCCTTCGACCCGCAACCGCTGCTGCACGAGCTGCACGACTTCTATCTGCCTCTGGCCGAAGACGAGGGCATCAATCTGCGCCTGGACGTGCCGAACACGCTGCCAATGCTGCATGGTGACCGCGCGCTGCTGTTCGAGGCCGTGGGCAACCTGCTCAGCAACGCCATCAAATTCACCCCGGCCGACGGCCTGGTAGTGCTGCGCGCCACCGCGGAAAACGGCGCCACGCGGCTGGAGATCAGCGACAGCGGGCCGGGCATCGCGCCCGAGGAACGTGAGGCGATCTTTCAACGTTTCTATCGCTGCGAGGGCGATGGCCAGCACAGCGGTTTCGGGCTGGGGCTGTCGATCGTCGCGGCAGTGGTGAAGCTGCACGGATTCACCCTTGAGGTGGGCAGCAGCGAACAAGGTGGCACGCGGATGACCCTGTGGTGCCGACAAAGCAAGGCATTGGTGTGACCATGAACCTGCTCTATATCAGCGATACGCCCGATCAGACCCTGCAACAGGCGTTGGCGGAACACCCTACGGCCCTCAGCACGGTCGGCACGTCCGCCGCAGCGCAGGCACTGGCGCAGGAACGGTACGGCTTCATCGTCCTGGCGCTGGAACGACCCGGCGATGGCCTGCTGCA
>Ga0308158_10005282_pt1 | contig 10627 bp, 4 predicted proteins | sample PhyBR2_FD_201038 | JGI IMG/M metagenome (GOLD analysis project Ga0308158, IMG submission 201038) | Phyllosphere microbial communities from UC Gill Tract Community Farm, Albany, California, United States - DLSLB.R2 | ecosystem: Host-associated > Plants > Phyllosphere > Unclassified | place: USA...
AAGTCGTAGTAGCCATCCAGCGACCCATTGGCGTTGAGCTTTTCCACGTTCGGCACGATGCCGGTCAGTTCCTGGCGGACCACACCGTCGATCTTCTTGGAGAAGTAGGAGGCCGACAGCAGGCCGCCATTCTCCAGGTACTTTTCAAGGCCGATTTCCCACTGCCTGGCGGTGGTCGGCTTCAGCGCCGGGTTGCCGTCCATGAAGCGGAAGCTGGACCAGCTGACGGTGCGGCGGTAGGCGATGTCGGTCAGCGACGGACGCATCAGCGTTTCCGACGCGGCCGCGCGCAGCACCAGGCCATCGGCGATCTCGGCGGTCATGTTGAAGCTGGGCAGCAGGTCGCTGTAGTCACCGCTGCTGGAGATCGGCGTGGGGGTGTAACCGCTGCTGCCATCGGCATTCTGCACCGGGTGGAAGCCAGCCGAATCGACCTTGGTGTCGATCGAACGCACGCCCAGGTTGGCGTACACCGGCACCGTGCCGATATCGAAGTAGAAATCGGTCATGGCATACAGCGCCAGGGTCTTTTCATCGACCTGGTAGAACTGGCCGTTGTCCAGCGGGGTGGTGAAACCGGCATAGCGGAAGGTGTTGCGCGCGTAGCTGTTGGACACCTGCTGCCAGTCCAGGTTGCTGGGCTCGTAGCCGCCACCGGGCACGATGTCGCTGATCCAGCCGGGATTGCTGTCAGCCAGCGTGCGGGTGTTCACCCATGCCGCACTGCCGGCCGTGGGGCCTTGGATCTTGGTGTTGCCGAACTCGCGGTCCTTGGACTTGTCGGTGTAGCGCGCACCGAACTTGACGCTGGTCAGCGCCGGGAAGAACGCCAGTTCCATCGACCGGCGAAAATCCAGCTGCGCGGCGTACTTGTCGTCCTTCACGTGCTCCACTTCGGTCTCATAGGCTTCGAACAGGTACTTCTCCGGGGAGTTGTACATGTCGAAGCCATTGGACGCCGCACTGGCCAGCGTCTCGCCGCCGTTGGCGGTCCAGCGCGTGCGCGACGGCGCGTAGGCGACGTGCTTGAGGTTGGCGTAGTCCGAATCACGGCGTGCGCCGGAGTAGCCGACCAGTGCATCGATGTCCCAGCCGCCCACGGTCCAGTCCAGCTTGGTGCTGAACTGGCGGTAGTCGGTGTTGGCGAAGCGTTCCTTGCTCAGGATTTCATGCTGGGTGGCGGTGTAGGACACATCGCGCAGGACCACCATGCCGTAGCGCGACAACGTGTCGGCGTCGTAGTCGTGGATGGTGTCCAGGGTGCTGCGGCTGGACGCCGAGTAGGCCGCCGCATCGTATTCGTCTTCGTGGGTGTCGTAGCCACCGAACATCGCATCCAAGCTCAGCGAGAACGCTTCGCTCGGCTTGAACTGCAGCGAGGCGGTCGCGCCCCACTGGTCCTGCTCGTTGAGGTAGATGCGATCGCCGACCTTGTCCTGGAAGATGATCCGGTTGGTCTCGTCCTTGTCCATGCGGTTGCCGACGACGATGCCCGCATCGCGCGCCAGCACCGCGGCCGCCTGCGAACCGCGGGTGCCGGACGCTTCCAGGAAGCGGCCCATCGGGCGGAAGTTGATGCCGGAATTGGAGTCGGTGCGGTTGGTGCGCTTGGCCTTGGAGAAGGACACCAGCCCGCCCCAGTCGCCCCACGTATCGCTGGCCAGGAAGGAGATCTTCGGATCGTTCTTGCCGTTGATCGAATTGTTGGCCACTTCGGCCGAGGCGCTGAATTTCGGCTCGGCATAGTCGAACGGCTTGGCGGTTTCGATGTAGACCGAACCGGCGATGCCGCCTTCTTCGTCGGCCGCGGTCGGCGACTTCTGCACGGTCACGGTCTGCACCACGTCCGAGGCGAAGATATCGAACTGCACATCGCGGCCGCCGCTGCCCGAGGCGGTGGCGAGGTTGTTGATCGAGACGTGGGTGAACTCGGACGGCAGGCCGCGCACGCTGACCTTGCTGCCCAGCCCCTTGTTGCGTTCGATGGTCACCCCCGGCATGCGCTGCAGCGCTTCGGCCAGGTTCTGCTCCGGGAAGTCGGCCACGTCGGTGGCGACGATGGAATCGGAGAAGCCGATGTTGCTGCGCTTGAGGTCAACCGCGCGCTCCAGGCTCTTTGCGTAGCCGCCGGTCACCACCACCGTGTCCAGCTGCTGCATCGCGGCTGCGCCGCCTGCTACGGCCGCTGTTTCATCTGCCAGCGCCTGCAATGGCAGGGTGGCGATGCCACTGACCAGCACGGCGCGCACGGCGCGGGACAAAAGCTTCGCATGGGGGACGCGCGTCGGCGTCTCCCGGAGGGTATTGCGCATCGGATGGTCCCCATTGCCCTGTGAGTTCGTGCCGCGCGCCCATGCGATGGTTCGCACAAGGCCCCTGCGCGGCCGTGCCGGTAACCGGCGGACATAGAGACTAGGGGGGAATTGTTAAGCCTTTGTTGCGGTGCGCAAACGGCGTGCGCCCAGCCATAGGCCAGCGGCGAGCTGCAGCGGCAGAGAGACGACCAGCAGCACCACGAACCAGCGCGGGAATTCGTTGCCCATGTCCCATGCTGCCCACAACGAGGCGACCGCCAGCAGCAACCAGAGGGCCACGCCGTGCGAACGCGGCCAGCGCGGCGCGTGGTAGCTGGCGAAGGCCACCGCGGCGATGCCGCCGAGCACGGTGAAGGCCAGGTCCCAGCCCAACTGCACCGCCCCGCCGGGGTGCACCCCGATCAACGGCGGCAGCCAGCTGGCCACGGTGGTGACCAGCACCAGCGCAAGCAGCGCACCGCCCAGCGCAAGCAGGGAGAACAGGAAGGTTTTGATCATCGCCATGCAGCCAGTGTAGAGCCGAGCAAGCTCGACACTACACCGTCATGCCATCGCCCTGGTGGGTGACGACCGTTGGTCGTCACGCTGTTCCCGCTGCGCTCGCCGAGCATGGCTCGGCGATACCAAGGCAGGTCAGCTCGCCAGCACCGATGCCTGGCGGGCCAGTTCTTCGATCGCCGCCCAGTCGCGGCTTTGCAGCAGCGCGGCGGTGGTCAACCACGAACCACCCACGCACAGCACGTTGGGCAGGTGCAGGAACTGCGGCGCGGTCTGCACGCTGATGCCACCGGTGGGGCAGAAGCGCACATCGGCGAACGGACCGGCCCAGGCGGCCAGCAACGGGGCGCCACCGGCCTGCACCGCCGGGAAGAACTTGAACGTATCCAGTCCCTGTTCCAGCCCGTGCATCAGCTCGGACGAAGTCGCCACGCCCGGCAGGAACGGCAGGTCGGTATCGCGTGCGGCCGCGTACAGCCGATCGGTCGCGCCCGGCGACACCGCGAAGCGGCCACCGGCTTCCTTCACCGCCTGCATCTGCGCGGCGGTCAACACCGTGCCGGCGCCGATCACCGCATCCGGCACGGCCTCGGCCATGGCCTTGATCGCTTCCATCGCGCGCGGCGTGCGCAGGGTGACTTCCACCACCGGCAGGCCACCGCGGAACAGGGCCAGGGCGACCTGCACCGCATCGTCCACGTCATCGGGGGTGAACACCGGGATCACCGGTGCAAGTTTCAGTACCGCGCGAACGCGCGGATCAGCGCCTGACATCAAAACGCTCCTCGCCCACCAGGGCCAGTACATCAGCTTCGCTGACGGGATTGAAATCGCCGGGGATCGAATGCTTCAGGCCACCGGCGGCCAAGCCGAAGCGCACGGTGGCGTCGGCATCGAAGCCGCGCATGATGCCATGCAGGATGCCGGCAGCGAACGCATCACCGCCGCCGATGCGGTCGATGATGCCCTGCAGTTGGCGCACCGGTGCCAGCGCACGCGTGCCATCGCGGCCGATCAGCAGCGCGCCCAGCGCGTGGTGGTCCACGCTCAGTGCCTGGCGCTGCGTGCAGGCCATCCACTGCAGCTGCGGGAAGGCGGCGAAGGCGGCGGCGGCGGCAGCTTCCACGCGGGCGACCACGTCGTCCTGCGCGAACGGCTGGCCAAGCACCACTTCGATATCGCGGTAATCGGCGAACACGATGTCGGCCTGGGCGAACAGCTCGCGCAGGATGGCCTTGGCATCGCCGCCCCAGCGCTGCCACAGCTTGGGCCGGAAGTTGCCATCGAAGGACACCTTGACCCCCTGCGCACGTGCCGCGCGTGCGGCCGCCAGGGTGGCCTGGGCCACATCGGCGCCGAGGGCCGGGCTGACCCCGGACAGGTGCAGCCAGTCCGCGCCCTGCAGCAGCGTCGGCCAGTCGTAGTCGGCGGCGGTACTGAGCGCGAAGGCCGAATCGGCACGGTCATAGACCACCTCGCTGGCACGCTGCACTGCGCCGGTGGTGAGGAAGTACAGGCCCATGCGGCCACCCGCCTGCAGGCGCACCCCACGGGTGTCCACGCCATGCCGGCGCAGTTCACCCAGCGCATGCGCGCCCAGCGGATTGTCGGCTACCGTGCTGGCCATCACCACGTCATGGCCGAAGTGCGCCAGGGAGACGCCTACGTTGGCCTCCGCCCCACCTACGTGCACGTCCAGGCGCGGCGACTGCAGCAGCAGCTCGTTGCCCGGTGCACCCATCCTCAACAACAGTTCCCCGAAACAGACCACTCGACTCATCAGATGTCCTCGTTGCCCGGACTGCAGCATCGCGTTGCTGCCCGCCGGAGGGAACCACGCACCCCGCGTGGCTCTTGGCTATCGGTGTCATTCTAGCCCTCGGGACCGCTGCGTCTACCCGCACCCATTGTCGAAGCCATTGTCCCGCAAGCCTCTGCGGGACATCTCCAATCTGTTGCGGTGCAAGATGCCCGATCCTGAAGGTGCTGTTAACGTCCGCCCTGACCAGCGGTGTCATCTTGCTGACACCGCGTTGTGAACCAGACCTTTGGGAGAGGGAAAGGCCATGATTTCTCGTAGCAACCGCAAAAAGACACCGGTTACCTTGCTGGCTCTGTCAATCGGTCTGGCGCTCACCGCCCCGGCCATCGCCCAGCAGGCCAGCTCGGATCCCGCCGTCGACCTGGACACTGTAACCGTCACCGGCTACCGCGCCAGCGTGGAAAAGGCCTTGGACATCAAGCGCGGCGAAGCCGGCGTGGTCGATGCCATCGTCGCCGAAGACATCGGCAAGTTCCCGGACCTCAACCTGGCCGAATCGCTGCAGCGCATCCCCGGCGTGGTGATCACCCGCGATGGCGGTGAAGGCCGCAGCATCTCGGTGCGCGGCCTGGGCCCGGACTTCACCCGCGTGCGCATCAACGGCATGGAAGCGCTGGCCACCGTCGGTGCCGGCGACCAGAGCGGCGGCACCAACCGTGGCCGCGGCTTCGATTTCAACGTGTTCGCCTCGGACCTGTTCTCGCAGCTGATCGTGCGCAAGACCGCTTCGGCCGATGTCGAAGAGGGCTCGCTCGGCGCCACCGTCGACCTGCGCACCGCGCGCCCGTTCGACTATGACGGCTTCACCTTCGCCGCCAGCGGCCAGGCCAGCTACAACGACATGGCGCAGAAGGCCGACCCGCGCATGGCGGCGCTGATCTCCAACACCTTCGCCGATGGCACCTTCGGTGCGCTGCTGTCGGTGGCCTACTCCGAGCGCCAGGCGCTTGAAGAGGGTTCCAACACCGGCCGCTGGGCCAATGGCCCCAGCAATGGCGGCTTCGCCGCCAGCTCGCCGTTCGCTGCCGCGCGGGGGGCCAACGTCTTCCACCCGCGTTTCCCGCGCTACGTGCAGATGGAGCACAAGCAGGAACGCCTGGGCGTCACCGGCTCGCTGCAGTGGAAGCCGACCGACCGCACCGAAGTGTCCCTGGATGCGCTGTACTCCAAGATCGACGCCGACCGCGACGAGCATTACATCGAAGCGATCTCCTTCAGCCGCTCCGGCGCCGGCAAGCCGCAGACCATCGTGCGCGATGGCGAAATCCGCAACAACGCGCTGGTCTATGGTGCGTTCGACAACGTCGACATCCGCAGCGAGAACCGCCACGACGAGTGGAGCACCGACTTCAAGCAGGTCAGCCTGAACCTGGACCATCGCTTCAGTGATGCGTTCTCGATCACCGGCAAGCTGGGTACCTCGCGCTCGGCGCACGAGAACCCGGTGCAGACCACCGTCATCATGGACAAGTTCGATGTCGATGGGTACAGCTACGATTACCGTGGCAACAAGAACCAGCCGATCCTCAACTACGGCGTGGATCCGACCAATCCGAACGGCTGGACCCTGGCCGAAATCCGCCTGCGTCCGCAGTCTGTGGACAACGACTTCGACACCGCGCAGCTGGATTTCAACTGGAACATCAGCCCGGGCTTCCGCCTGAAGGGTGGCGTGCTGGCCAAGGATTACAGCTTCAACACCGTGGAACTGCGCCGCGCCAGCGAACTGGCCGTGCCCACCTTCCCGGGTAGCGGGCTGATCGTGCCGCCGGAATACACCCAGCAGGAAGGCCTGAAGGGCATCTCCGGCAGCCCGTCCAACTGGGTGGTGCCGAACCTGGACGCGGTGGCTGACCTGTTCGACATCTACAGCAACACCGGCACCTTCGCCGTCGCACCGCGCCTGAACAACAGCCGCAGCGTGGAAGAGAAGGACCGCGGGGTGTGGCTGATGGGCGAGTTCTCCACCGACCTGGGTTCGATCCCGCTGTCGGGCAACTTCGGCGTGCGCTACGTGGAAACCAAGCAGGAATCCAACGGCTACGCCACCGTCGGCGGGGTGCCGGTGCTGACCACCAGCAACCGCAAGTACGATGACACCCTGCCCTCGTTCAACCTGGTTGCCGAAGTGGCGCCGGACTTCCTGATCCGCCTCGGCGCGGCCAAGGTGATGACCCGTCCGGGCCTGGGCAACCTGACCCCCGGCGTGACCGTGGCGGTGGCCGGCGGCGCACGCACGGTGGCCGGCGGCAACCCGAACCTGGATCCGATCCGCGCCACCAACGTCGACCTCGGTTTCGAGTGGTACTTCAACGAAGGCGCAATGCTCGGCCTGGGCCTGTTCTACAAGGACATCGAGTCCTTCGTGCAGACCACCCGCGACGTGCGTCCGTACTCCACCAGCGGCCTGCCGGCCAGCCTGCTGGACGGCACCGGTGCCACGGTCAACGACGAGTTCACCTTCAGCATCCCGCTCAACACCCCCGGCGGTGAACTGCACGGCGTGGAGGCGAACTACACCCAGCCGTTCACCTTCCTGCCGGGCAAGTGGTCCAACCTGGGCGTGCAGCTGAACTACACCTGGGTGGAATCGAAGATCCAGTACCTCAACGGTCAAGGCCAGGCGGTGATGAAGAACGACCTGACCGGCCTGTCGCCCACCTCGTGGAATGCCACGCTGTTCTACGAAGGAGAGGTCTGGTCCGGCCGCGTCTCGGCGACCAACCGCGACGACTACCTGACCCAGGCACCGGGCCAGGAAACCGGCTTCAACCTGGACGGCGTGCACGGCATGACCGGCACCACGATGATCGACGCGTCGCTGCGCTACAAGATGAGCGACCAGCTGGAGCTGACCCTGGAAGGCGTCAACCTGACCAACGAAGCATCCGACGAGTGGGTTCGTTCGCCCCTCACCGGCCAGCTGCCGCTGCAGTACACGGAAACCGGCCGCCAGTTCCTGCTCGGCGTCCGCTACAAGTTCTGATGACCCACCCGGCGGCGTGCCAGCCACGCCGCCGTGCGGTGCAACGCCCAACGTACCCGCCACCGTGGCGCTCCTGCTGCGGCGCAACATGCTGCGCCGTGGTCGGCTTTGCTACGTTCCGGTGACCTGCGGTGTCAGCAAGACGTTGCGCCGAGGCAGTGGACCGGTGGAAGCCGGTGCATCGCCTGCAGTGAACACGCACGTTTCGAGGACACCCTGGGAGGGGCATACAACATGGATCTGTCATACCCACGCCACCGTGCCGGCCCTGCGCCGCTCAGCCTGCTGGCGCTGTCGATCGGCCTCGCACTGGCCAGCACCGCCACCGCGCAGCAGACGCCGGAAGCGGCCGCCAGCGGCCCTGCCGCAGTCGACCTGGACAAGGTGGAGGTCAAGGCGACCTACCGCGAGAGCCTGCAGCAGTCGCTGGACGAGAAGCGCTACAGCATCGAACAGGTCGATGCCATCTACGCCGAAGACATCGGCAAATTCCCCGACCTCAACCTGGCCGAGTCGATGCAGCGCATCGCCGGTGTCTCCATCGACCGCGAAGGTGGCGAGGGCCAGCAGATATCGGTGCGCGGCCTGGGCTCGGACTTCACCCGCGTGCGCATCAACGGGCTGGAAGCCCTGTCCACCGCCGGCAGCGGCACCACCGGGGTCAACCGCAGCCGCGGCTTCGACTTCAATACGTTCGCCTCCGAACTGTTCAGCCGGGTCAAGGTCAGCAAGACCCAGTCGGCGCAGACCGACGAAGGCTCGCTCGGCGCCACGGTCGACCTGCGCGCGTCGCGCCCGTTTGATTTCGAAGGTTTCCAGGCCTCGCTCAATGGCCAGTACGGCTTCAACGAATTGTCACGCAGCAAGGATCCGCGCGTCTCGGCGCTGCTCAGCAACACCTGGGCCGATGGCCGCTTCGGCGCCCTGATGTCGGTGGCCTACAGCCGCCGCACGATCTTCGAAGAAGGCTACAACCCGGTGCGCTGGGAGCACGGCAACCACCGCAATTCAAACCAGGCCACGGCCAACAACAACGGCACCTACGGCTTCTGCAGCCCGGTCGGCTACGACCCGCAGACGCCGCGCAACCCGCTGGCCAATGAAACCGCCGCCGGCGTCGGCAGCGCGGCCAACCAGGCACGCAGCAACGGCTGGGGCAGCTACGGCATCGATGCCACCCACTGCGGCACCGGGCTGGACCGCCCGGCGGCCACGCCGGAGAACATCGCCGCCTACGAAACCGCGACCAATGCATGGATTCCGCGCTACCCGCGCTACATCCGCACCGAACATGACATCGAACGGCTGGGCGTGACCGGTGCGCTGCAGTTCAAGTTTAGCGACGACAGCCTGCTCAACCTGGACATGATGTATTCGAAGCTAGACAAGGACCAGCGCGAGGACTCGCTCGGCGCCAACCTGCATCGCACCGCACAGTACGGTGGCAAGACCCAGATCGCGGTCCGCGAGGCGCAGGTGGATGACCGCAACCGGCTGGTCTACGGCGTGTTCGACAACGTCGACTTCCGTACCGAATCCACGTCGATCGAGGAGAGCACCGAGTTCAAGCAGGTCAGCCTGGAATTCGAACACCGGTTCAACGATGCCGTGCGCCTGGACGCGCTCGTGGGCCACTCGGCGTCCAGCTTCGAGCGCCCGGTGTTTTCGATGGTCAGCTTCGACAACAGCAACCTGGACGGCTTCGTGTTCGATGCGCGCGGCAACGCCAGCCTGCCGTCGATGCGCTTCCCGTTCGCCTTGAACGACCCCAACGCCTGGCAGTGGCTGGGCTATGGCACCGCACCGGTGAATGCCAACGGCACCGCCCGCGGCAGCAACATCAGTGAAGTGCGATTGAATCCGAACTATGTCGACAACCAGTTCGACACCGCCAAGGTCGACCTGACGTTCAACATCTCGCCGACCTTCACCCTGCGTGGTGGCCTTGCCTACAAGGACTACGACATGAGCACGCAGGAGTACCGCAACATCAGCTACGGGCGGCTGGCCCAGGCATTGCCCGGCGGCACCGGCATCGGCGACCTCGCCAGTACCCTGGACGGCTTCGGCAAGGGTCTGGACACCGCCACCCCGTCGAGCTGGCTGATCCCCGATTTCAAGCGCGTCGCCGAGCTGCTGGACATCTACTGCAACTGCGATACCGGCAGCCTGGGCGGTGACTACCGCTTGGCCGGCGTGGGCCACTTCGGTTCGTCGAACAACAACTTCGACGTCAACGAAAAGAGCTACGCCAGCTACCTGCAGCTGGACTTCAACACCGAGCTGTGGGACCGGCCGTTCCGCGGCAACATCGGCCTGCGCTACGTGCAGACGCAGATCACCGCCGATGGCTACGCGCCCTGCCAGGCCGCCAGCGCCGGTGACCTGTCTGCTGCCTGCCAGCCGTTCCTGGGCGTGGCCAGCGCCACCGCCGATGCCGGCGAACGGCTGCTGGTCGGCACCCGCGTGGGCCACCAGTACGACGATTGGCTGCCTTCGCTGAACGTCGCCTGGGACGTCACCGACAGCGTGGTGCTGCGCTTCGGCGCGGCCAAGACCATGGCCCGCCCCACCCTGTCCAACCTGTCGCCGAGCGTCAGCGGCGGACCGTCCGCTTTCCTGGATGAAGACCGTTACTACTCCATCAACCTGGGCAACCCGAAGCTGGATCCGTTCCGCTCCACCAACTACGACCTCAGCGCGGAGTGGTACTTCAAGGAGGGTGCGCTGTTGTCGGCGGCGGTGTTCTACAAGGACATCGAGACCTACGTGCAGCGCACCCGCCTGCTGACCACCTGGGGCGACATGGGCTATTCGCTGGACCTGCTGCCGGCCGGCTTCAGCCCCAGCACGCTGTTCAACGTGCAGAGCTACTTCAATACCCCCGGCGGTCCTTTGAAGGGCTACGAGCTGACCTACCAGCAGCCCTTCAGCTTCCTGCCCGGCTTCTGGAAGAACTTCGGCATCCAGCTCAACTACACCCACGTGGATTCGAAGATCCAGTAC
>Ga0308158_10005285_pt1 | contig 10622 bp, 5 predicted proteins | sample PhyBR2_FD_201038 | JGI IMG/M metagenome (GOLD analysis project Ga0308158, IMG submission 201038) | Phyllosphere microbial communities from UC Gill Tract Community Farm, Albany, California, United States - DLSLB.R2 | ecosystem: Host-associated > Plants > Phyllosphere > Unclassified | place: USA...
GAGAATGTCGGCACCCGCGTCGACAGCCACTCCCTGCGCCAGCCGCTCGGCGTGGTCGCCGGCATCACGCCGTTCAACTTCCCCGCCATGGTGCCGATGTGGATGTTTCCCGTGGCGCTCGCCTGCGGCAACTGCTTCGTCCTGAAGCCCTCTGAGCGTGACCCGTCGACCGCTTTGCGGATGGCCGAGTGGCTCAAGGAGGCCGGCCTGCCCGACGGCGTGTTTCAAGTGGTGCAGGGCGACAAGGAAGCGGTCGACGCGCTCCTGCACAGCCCCGGCATCAGCGCGGTCAGCTTCGTCGGCTCGACCCCGATCGCCCGCTACATCTACGCCACCGCCACCAGCACCGGGAAGCGCGCCCAGGCGCTGGGCGGCGCCAAGAACCACATGATCGTCATGCCCGATGCCGACATGGATCAGGCGGTCGATGCCCTGATGGGCGCCGCCTACGGCTCGGCGGGCGAGCGCTGCATGGCGGTCTCGGTGGCGGTGCCGGTCGGCGAGCGGACCGCCGACGCCCTGATCGAGCGGCTGATCCCGAAGGTACGCGCGCTCAAGGTCGGCCCCGGCACCGACCCCGAGTCCGAGATGGGCCCGCTGGTGACGCGCCAGCACTACGAGAAGGTGCGCGGCTACATCGACCAGGGCGTGGCCGAGGGCGCCGAGCTCTTGGTTGATGGGCGCGACCTCAAGCTCCAGGGCTACGAGGGCGGCTACTTCATCGGCGGCTCGCTGTTCGACCGGGTGACGCCGGAGATGCGGATCTACCGGGAGGAGATCTTCGGGCCGGTCCTGGCCGTGACCCGGGTGCCGGACTACGCCGCGGCCGCGCAGCTCATCAACGAGCACGAGTTCGGCAACGGCACCGCGATCTTCACCCGCGACGGCGACGCGGCACGCGAGTTCGCGCATGCGATCGAGGTCGGCATGGTCGGCATCAACGTGCCGATCCCGGTGCCGATGGCCTTCCACTCCTTCGGCGGCTGGAAGGCCTCGCTGTTCGGCGACCACCACATGCACGGGCCGGAGGGCGTGCGCTTCTACACGCGCCTCAAGACCATCACGACCCGCTGGCCGACCGGCATCCGTGCCGGCGCCGACTTCGTGATGCCGACCATGCAGTAACGCAGGCAGGTTGGCCGATACGCAGGAGGTCAAAAATTGGCCTCCTGCAGACTTTGATGCCTATCGCGTGGCTATGGTCAGCGACCAACCGAAGAGCCTGACGTAACCTCGTGCTCACGCCGATCGCATCCGAATAGGCGCGGGATCCGATGACGCCGGAAGAACTCGGTCCACCCCACTCGGGCAGATCGGTGAACGGAGGCCAAGTCGTGCAGTCCGGCCTCCTGAATCGCCGGGACCGACGAAATCATAGCGCGCCAACTCCTGACCCGTTCCAGACATTCGGGATGCTGCCGCAGAAGGTCTGCAGGTAGGCGTGCAGGGCGGCCGGCGGCGATGTCGGCCACGTCCTGCAGCCGTTCAGGCCGGCTCCGGAACCCGCCCCGGCGTCGACCCGGATCGGTAGGCGGCGGCCGCCAGGTCCGTGCGCCAGCATGCGACCCGGTGTCCCGGGGCGATCTCGCTCACCGGTGGCATCTCCCGGCGACAGCGCTCCTCGGCGAGGAAGCAGCGCGGGGCGAAGGGGCAGCCGGGCGGCCGGTTGGCGAGATCGGGCGGGCTGCCCGGAATCGTCTCCAGGCGGGCGCCCTTGGCGAGCGCGCCCTCCGCGCGGCTGCGCAGCAGGCCGATCGTGTAGGGGTGGTGGGGATCGAGCACCACCTGATGGGCCGTACCGTCTTCGACGATTTTCCCTGCATACATCACGGCGATGCGGTCGGCGGCCTCGACCGCCGCGCCGAGATCGTGGGTGACGATGACGATCGACAGGCCGAGGTCGCGCTGCAGCTCGCGCAGCAGCAGCAGCACCTGGATCTGCACGGTGGCGTCGAGCGCCGTCGTCGGCTCATCGGCGAGCAGCACCTGCGGGCGGCAGGCCAGCGCCAGCGCTATCATCGCCCGCTGGCGCATGCCCCCCGACATCTCGTGCGGGTAGTTGTCGAGCCGCCGCTCGGGGCTCGGGATGCGCACGCGCTCGAACAGGGCAAGCGCCCGGCGCCGCGCCTCCGCCTGCGTCACACCCCGCTCGTGCCGCCGGATCGACTCGGTGATCTGCCGGCCCACCGTGTAGACCGGATCGAAGGCGAGCAGCGGCTCCTGGAAGATCATCGAGACGGCGCCGCCGCGGAAATCGGCGAGCGCCCGCTTGTCGAGCGCCTGCACGTCGCGGCCGGCGGCGAAGATCCGACCCTCGATCCGGCTGCGGCCCTCGGGGAACAGGCGCAAGATCGCGCGCAGCGTCACGCTCTTGCCGGAGCCCGACTCGCCGAGGAGGGCGAGCGCCTGACCCCGCTCCACCCGCAGGTCGACGCCGTCGACGACCTGCGTCTTGCCGAAGGCGACGCGCAGCCCGGAGAGTTCGACCGCCGGGTCGGTCGTGGTCACGGACGCACTCATGCCGCGAGCGCCCGTGCGGGGGCGGCCGGATGGCTGGAGCCGGCCTGCCGGGCGAGGCAGGCGACCCGGTGGAGCGGCGCCACCGCGTCCAAAGCCGGCTCGGTCCCGGAGCAGACATCCGCGGCCAGCGCACAGCGGGGATGGAAGCGGCAGCCGGACGGCGGGTCGATCGGGTTTGGAGGATCGCCGGCGAGCAGCGCCTCCTCCGTGCGGTTGTCGGGGTCGAGGGACGGCATCGAGGCGAGCAGCGCCTGCGTGTAGGGATGCGCGGGCGCGGCGAGCACCGTGTCGGACGGGCCGATCTCGGCGACGCGTCCGAGATACATCACCATCACGCGGTCGGAGATGAAGCGCACGACGTTCAGGTCGTGGCTGATGAAGATGTAGGTCAGGCCGAACTCCTGTTTGAGGTCGAGGAGCAGGTTGAGCACCTGGGCCTCCACGGACTTGTCGAGCGCCGAGACCGCCTCGTCGAGGAGGACGAGGCGCGGCTCCAGCGCGAGCGCCCGGGCGATGTTGACCCGCTGGCGCTGGCCGCCGGAGATTTCGTGCGGGTAGCGGCCGGCGAAGCGCTTCGGCTCCAGGCCGACCCGGTCGAGGAGCGTGCGGGCCCGGTCCACCGCCTGCCGGCCCGGCACGCCGTTCACCTTCGGGCCGAAGGCGATCGACTGCTCGACGGTCATGCGCGGGTTGAGCGAGGCGTAGGAATCCTGGAACACCATCTGGACGGCGCGGCGGTAGCTGCGCCAGGGCATCGCCCGCTCGCCCACCGGCTGCCCGTCGTAGAGCATCTGCCCGGCGTCGCGCTCAATCAGGCCCATGATCAGCTTGGCGGTCGTCGACTTGCCGCAGCCGGATTCGCCGACGATGCCGAGCGTCTCGCCCTTGAGGACGGTGAGATCGATGCCGTCGACCGCCCGCACGGTCTTCTTCGGGCCGGCGCCCTTGCGCACGGGGAAGTGCTTGACGAGCCCCGAGACCGTCAGAAGCGGCTGGGCGGGGCCGCCGCGGTCGGCGGCGAACGGGTCGGAGACGTCCGGGATGACGCTCACTGGCGGATCTCCATGGCGTTGCGCAGGCCGTCCGAGAACAGGTTGAAGGAGATAGAGACGATGAAGATGCACACGCCCGGCAGGGCCGCGACGAGCGGATTGACGTAGATCGCGGTGCGGAGCGTGTTCAGCATTAGGCCCCATTCCGGCTCGGGGGGGCGCACCCCGAGGCCGAGGAACGAGAGGCCCGAAGCCAGGATCATCGAGACCGAGATCAGGCCGGTGGCGTAGACGAAGATCGGCCCGACGACGTTGCCGAGCACCTGCACCCGCATGATCGTCAGGGCCGAGGCGCCGGAGAGCTTGGCCGCGTCGATATAGTCGCGCCGTCGGATGCCGGTGGTGACACTCTCAGCCACCCGCGCGATCTGGGGCACGAACACGCAGGTCAGCGAGACGATGGCATTGAAGATGCCAGCCCCGAGCGCCCCCGAGAGCGCGATCGCCAGGAGGACGGAGGGAAAAGCGAAAAAGACATCGATGGTGCGCATCAGGATCGTGTTGGTCCAGCCGCCGACGTAGCCGGCGAGAATGCCGATGGCGGACCCGATCACGAAGGCGATCAGCACCGGCGTTACACCCATGAACAGCGACAGCCGCGCGCCGAGCATCAGGCGGCTGATCATGTCGCGGCCGAGCTCGTCCGAGCCCAGCCAGTACACCGCGTCGCCGACCGGCTTCAGGCGGCGCAGCATCGAGCCCTTGTAGGGGTCCATCGGCGTGATCCAGGGCGCGAGGACCGCCACCGCGATCATCGCGAGGATCAAGGCGCCCGCGGCGATCGCGACGGGGTCGCGCACGAGGCGGTGGCCGACATGGCCCCAGAATCCGCGCGAGGGGATGAAGGCGGCCTCGGGCGCGGCGTGCCCGGGGCCGAGCACGGTGCCGTCGAGGGCAATGGCTGTCGAGGCGGCTGTGGCGGGAGCGTTCATCTCTTGGACCTCCGGGTCAGCCGCGCTCGATGCGCGGGTCGAGGGCGGTCTGCATCACATCGACGATGAGGTTGAGGGCGACGAAGAACAGGGCCAACACGAGGATCGAGCCCTGGAGCAGCGGCAGGTCGCGCTGGAAGATCGCGGCGTTGAGGAGGAAGCCGGTGCCCGGCCACGCGAACACGGTCTCGATCAGAATCGATCCACCGAGCAGGTAGCCGAGCTGCAGGCCCATCACCGCGAGCGCGGTCGGGGCGGCGTTGCGCACGACGTGGCGGAACACGCCGCGCTCGTCGAGACCCTTGGCGCGCAGGGCCTCGACGAAGTCCTGGGACAGGATGTCGGCCACCAGCGCCCGGACGGTGCGGGCGATGATGCCGGTCGGGATCACCGACATCGTGACCGCCGGCATGATGATGTAGCGCAGGTGGTCGAAGTCCGGCCGCCAGTTGCCGGAGCCGTCGGGCCCGGCGCCGGTCGGCGGCAGCCAACCGAGGTTCGCCGAGAACACGATCACGAACACCATGCCGAGCCAGTAGTGCGGCACGCTCACGCCGAAGACGGACAGCGCCGAGGCCATCCGGTCGAGGACGGAGTTGCGCCGGTAGCCCGCGACGAAGCCGAACAGCACCCCGAAGGTGAAGCCGATCAGGGTGGCCACCGAGGCGAGGATCAGCGAGTTGACGACCGCGCGCCCGACCTCGGCCGCAACCGGGCGGCCGGTGGCGATCGACACGCCGAGATCGCCGTGCAGCACGTGCCACAGCCAGATGAAGTACTGCACCGGCAGCGGCTTATCGAAGCCGTAGGCGGCTCGCATCTCGTCGATTGTCGCCTGCGTTGCGTCAGCCGGCAGCACCGCGCTCAGCGGATCGCCGGGGGCGAGGTGGACGAGGAGAAAGCACACGACGCTCACGCCGAACGCCACGGGGGTGACGGCGACGAGGCGTTTGAGGATGTAGAGAAGCATTGATCACCCTGCTCGTCTCACGCGCAGACTCAACCGTTCCCCTTCCCCTTCGAGGGAGGGGACACGGGTAGGGGTGGCCCAGGCGGCCCAGGTGGCACCGCGGCGCTCGATCCTGCGCCCCCTCCCCCATCCCCCTCCCCACGAGGGGGAGGAGAGCAACTAAGCGTCTCACCGCCCGGCGGTGGCGATGGTGATCGTCGAGAAGTCCTGGAACCAGTTCTGCGCCTGGACGAAGCCTTTCACCTTCGACCTCATCGCCCGCGGATTGACGTCGTGGGTGATCATCACGAACAGCGCGTCGTCGACGAACTTCTCGTGGACCTTCTGGAGGACCTTGTTCTGCGCCTCCTTGTCGAAGGTGGTGCGCACTTGGTCGAACAGCTGGTCCATCTCAGGATCGCAGTAATAGCCCCAGTTGGTGCCGTTCGGCGGCGCGAGGTTGCACTGCAGGTGGCGGATGAAGCCGGTGAACGGGTCCTGGATGAAGTAAGAGTAATTGATCGCCGATACGCCGCGCGAGATGTCGGCCTTGGCGCCCGCGCGCCAGACGTTGATCAGCGTGTTCCACTCGACGACCTCGTAGTCGACCTGGACGCCGACATCGGCGAGGTTCTGCTGTACGAACTCGTTCATCGGCAGCGGCTGCATCTGGCCCGAGCCCGAGGCCGAGATTGCCACCTTGAGCTTCAACGGCTTCGCCTTGCCGTAGCCGGCCTCGGCAAGCAGCTTCTTGGCCGCCTCGGGATCGTACTTCACGTCGAAGGTGGTGCGGCCGAACCACTGGTGGTTCGGGGGGTAGAAGCCCTTGGCCGGGATCGCCATCCCGCCCAGCAGCTCTTTCAGGCCCTCGCGGTCGATGGCGAGGTTGACCGCCTTGCGAACGCGGACGTCGTTCCACGGCGAGCCCTCGCTCCGGGAGAGATGCCACGTCCAGTTGTGCGGGTAGGCGTTGGTGACGATGGTGAAGCCCGCGCCCTTCAACGAGGCGATGGCGTCCGGCGCCGGGGCCTCGATCCAATCGACCTGCCCGGCGCGCAGGGCCGCGACCCGGGCGTTGGCCTCCGGCAGCGGCACCAGCACCAGCTTGTCGAGCTTCGGGATCCGCTTCTTGTCCCAGTAGGCCGGGTTCGGGACCATCTCGGCCCGCTCGCGGGGGGCGAACAGCGTCAGCTTCCACGGGCCGGTGCCCGAGGGCTGCTTGGCGAAGGCGTCCCAGGACTTGCCGAGTTTCTCCCACTGGGCGGGGGAGGACATCATGATCCAGGCGATCTGGTAGGGCAGCGTCGCGTCGGGGATCTTGGTGGTGATCTCGACGGTCAGCGGATCGACCGCGCGGTAGCTCGCCACCGCCGGGATACGGGTCTTGCCCTGGGCGGACTGGCGCGGGTCGTAATGGGGCGCATCGCTCTTCAGGAGCTTGTCGAGGTTCCACACCACCGCATCGGCGGTGAAGTCCGAGCCGTCGTGGAACGTGACGCCCGGGCGCAGCTTGAAGGTCCACTTGGTCTGGTCGTTCAGGTCCACCGTCCAACTCGTGGCGAGGCCGGGCGTGAGGTCGGAGGCGAGTTCCGCGCTCGTCAGGTCCCAATTGATGAGCCCGTCATAGACTGTGTAGCCCATGAACCGCATGCCCTCGCCGCCGTTGTCGGCCTGGCCGGTGGTCAGGGGAATGTCGGACGCTGTCATGCCGATGCGCAGAACGCCCTGCGCCAGGGCGGCCGGACTGAGCCCAAGCAGCAGCAGGCCGGCGAGCGCCGCACCGGCGCCGTTTCTCTTCAGATTGAACACCATCACAGGTCGCACACGCTCCGTGGCCCGGGCACTTGTGCCAGGGATACGCTCGACCGAATGCAAGCTGCCGGCCACATGCCCGCAGAACGGGAAACGGTAGCCTGTGTCGGCGCCATCGCGTCCGGCATCCGGGGGGGGGGCGAGGCGTAGAACAAGACCGCCGGTAGGCGGACGCCACCGCACCGCCTCTACGGCCTACAGCCGACGATCCCGCACCTGACCCGCGCCTCGCTGCATCGTTGCCTGGAACGGCATGGCATCAGCCGTCTGCCGGAGGTCGAAGGCGACAAGCCGAAGAAGAAGCGCTTTGCTCGGTATCCGATCGGCTAATTCCACATCGACGTCGCACAGGTCAGCACCGCAGAAGGCAAGCTGCCCCTGTTCGCGGCCCTCGACTGCGCGAGCCCGTTCGCCTTCGTTCGCCTGGTCGAGAGTGCTGGTAAGCTAGAAAGCGGCACAGTCACTCCGAGACCTGATCGCGGCCGTACCTGACCGCATCTACATCGCGCGGCCCCGCGGCAGGCCTGACGCTTCAGGCTCGACCCGTCACATCATACTGGAACTGTAAAGCGAGCAGACCCATGACTGTTTTTCCAGCACAAAACCATCAAATGATACAAATTTAGTCTGCAAGCACAGCATTGTCTCTTGAGCGACTCGGCCGCCGCTTCCTAGCCTCGCACCCGGCAATCAACGCGAGAGAACGGCCGTGCCCCAGTCCCAAGCGAGCGCCCTGCGCGATGTCGTGCGCGCCACCTATCGGCGCGCGGGGCTCGACAAGTCCGAGACCGAACTCCAGGCCCTGCTTCCCACCGTCCGACCGCTGATCGACTTCGATCCGCGCCAGGCGCGCGAGGCCGACATCGTCGGCCTGCTGGGGAAACTCAGCTTGCAGGACGCGTCCCTGCCCGCCGCGCCCGGCCCCGTCTCCCTGATCCGCACCCTGTCGAAGGAGCCGCTGGCTGCCTATGGCGGCACGACGCCCGACATCACCACCAAGTCGGTCACGGAACTCGCCGCCCTGCTGGCAAACGGCACGATCACCTCGCGCGAGATCGTGCTCCAGTACATGTACAAGATCCAGAAGCTCGACCATGCCGGTCCGGCTCTGCGATCGGTGACGGAACTCAACCCCGAGCTTCTGACCATCGCCGATCGCATGGACGCGCAGCGCGCCGAGGCGAAGGCCAAGGGCGAGACCTTGCCGGCGCTGTTCGGCATCCCGATCCTGGTGAAGAACAACATCGACACCGCCGATGCCATGCGCACGACGGCGAGTTCGCTGGCGCTGTTCGGCTCGAAGCCCGCCGACGATGCCGCCCTGATCGCACAACTGCGCGAGCAGGGTGCCATCATCATGGGCAAGGCCAACATGAGCGAGTGGGCCAACTTCCGTACGGGTTTCCCGGACATCAGCCCGGACGGCGGCGTCGCGTTAAATCCCCTCAATCCAGTCCTGTTCGCCTCCGGCTCGAGCCACGGCTCCGCGATCGCGGCCGCGATGCGATTTGCACCGGTCACCCTGGGCACGGAAACCAACGGCTCGCTGATGGGGCCGGCGACGACCCACCATATCTGGGCGCTCAAGGCCACGCCGGGCCTCGTCAGCCGGACGGGCGTCATCCCGGGCTTCGCGATCGTCGATACGCCGGGCCCGATGGGCAACACCGTGGCGGATCTCGCCATCGTCATGAACGCCATGAAGGGCCGCGACGCCGCCGACCCGCTGAACGCGGCCTATACGGGCGACCGGACCATCGACTTCACGCAAAAGCTGAACGGCGACCTGACCGGTATCCGGATCGGCACGCAGATTTCGGACCCCCAGATCGATGCCCTGTTGAAATCCCTCGCCACCAGCGCGAACGCGACGGTCGTCAACTTCACCGCGGCCAACCAAGCAAGCGCCGCCCACAGGGCGATCGCCAGCCTGTCGGATGCCGACCTCGCGGTGTTCTACACGCAGGTCACGCGGAACACGCTGCCAGCCGATGAGGCGGCGAGCGCTGCCATCCTGGACGCGTATCGCACCAACCTCAACGGACTGAACGGGACGTTCGCGTATGTTGATTTCTACGGGAAATTAGCGGGAACATCCCTATATTTGGTTCGAAAATACATCGATGCGTATCTCGCCGAACGCGTCGGGAATCCCGCGGATTACGACAGCGCGGTCGTGCGGCTCATGGGCCCGACATACAAGCCGCTCTCCAGCGACAAATCGCAGTTCGCCAAAGACCTGATCGACGTCGTCGCCTCCGATAAACTCAACATAGAAGCGCTCTATGAGATCGCCCCGATTCTCCGCCGCTTAGGGGATGATGTACTTCAGATAACCATCAGAAAGACATCCGAAGAATACGCCCGTGAAGCTGGTTTTGCATCGCAGGCCGCGTATGACGCCGCGATCGAGAACTGGAAACAGATCACCACTCAGGTGCTCAACGGGATCCGCAAGGAGTTGGGGGCCGACGTCATCGCAACCGGTCTGACCATTACGAGCCAGTTCATAGGAAGCTCCGCCGCCTACGCCAGCTCGCCGAATCTCGCCGTACCGGTCGGACCGGGGGACGCGCCGGCACGGATGGTCCTCAGCGCCGACAACTTCCAAGACGAGCTTCTCCTGCGGGTCGGCCATGCCCTGGAGAAGGCGCTCGAAACCCCGGAATTCTCGGCCCTCAAAGCCAGGCAGCCGTCGCCTCCCGAGACGGGCTTCACCAATCAGCCGGCCGACCGGGGCCCGCTTCTGCCGCTGGTGCTGCACGATCTCGACGATCACGGCCGGGCAACGCTGGCCCATCTCCTCACCACCGAGATGGCCCCCCTCGTGCTCCACACCACCGGCAAGCTCGCCCTGCCCACCTTCGACGGACGCATCTCCGGCAATGGCGGCCTGATCAAGGAGGCCGACGGCGTCCAGGCCCTCACCGGCGACAGCGACTTCACCGGCACCATCCAGATCTGGAAGGGCGCCCTGGCGATCGACCGCAACCAGGCCCTCGGCAGCGCCGCCAACGCCGTCAGCCTCGAAGCCGGCAGCGCCCTGATCGCCAGCCGCAGCCTCACCCTGGCGCGCGACCTCGTCCTGAAGAACGGCGGTGCCCTCGGCGCCGGAGCCGAGATCACCTTGATCGCCGACGGCGTGATCGCCGGCAATGGCGGCCTGACCAAGACCGGGGCCGGCCAGCTGACCCTGGCGGGCCTCAACACCTATACCGGCGGCACCCGCGTCGCCGAAGGCGTTCTGGCCGTCGCCGCCGATGCCGGGCTCGGCCAGGATTACGGCGCGCTGCGCTTTGCCGCCGGCACCGGCCTGCTCGTCACCGGCAGCTTCGCCACCCAGCGGCCGTTCCAGCT
>Ga0308158_10005290_pt1 | contig 10612 bp, 10 predicted proteins | sample PhyBR2_FD_201038 | JGI IMG/M metagenome (GOLD analysis project Ga0308158, IMG submission 201038) | Phyllosphere microbial communities from UC Gill Tract Community Farm, Albany, California, United States - DLSLB.R2 | ecosystem: Host-associated > Plants > Phyllosphere > Unclassified | place: USA...
GTCGCTCGTCGGCATCGGCGACAACGTGCTGGACTGCTACCTCCACGAGGACCTGGCGTATCCGGGCGGAAACGCGCTCAACGTCGCCGCGTACTCCCGGCTGTTCTTCGGCGGCGATGCCGGGTTCATCGGGATCATGGGCGACGACCGGTTCGCCGACCACCTGCGGAGCGTGCTCGATGAGATCGGGGTCGACCGGCGGCAGGCGCGGACGGCGCGCGGCTGGAACGGCATGGCGTTCGTTGCCCTCGACGACGACGGTGATCGTCGGTTCGTGGGTTCCAACCGGGGCGGGGTGCAGCACGAGCTCCGGCTTCGCATCACCGAGCAGGACCACGACTACATTGCACGGTTCGCGCGCATGCACACCTCCGTGTACTCGGCGATCGACCGCGAGCTGGCGGGCATCGCGGAGCGCGGGACACGGATCTCCTACGACTACTCCGACGATGCCCGACGCGACGACGTTGCAGCATCGGCGCCGTACGTCGAGGTCGGCTTCTTCTCCGGGGGCGCCCTCTCCGAGAGCGAGCGCGACGATCTCGCCGACTTCGCCCTGGCGAGCGGGATGGGGATCGTGGTGATCACGCGCGGCGCGCAGGGCGCGATGGCCTACGAGCGTGGCCGCCGCACCGCGGTGGGCGTGAAGCCGGTGGCCGCGGTCGACGCGCTCGGCGCGGGCGACGCGTTCATCACGGGCTTCCTCGCCGCCACCGCTGCGGGGGCCGAACTCGATGCCTGTCTCGACGTCGCCGCCACCACCGGCGCCCTCGCCTGCACCCTGCGCGGGGCCTTCGGATATCCTGTCGGAGCGGGAGAGGACGCGCGGGTACAGCTCGTGAAGCGTCATCCCGTGGGCCGACGGGAGGCGCGTAGCGCGTCGTAGGGGAGGGGTCGCCGTGGTGATCGGATCGACGGCGTCGTTGCACGAACAGGTCCGCGCAGCACTTGCGCAGGAGATCCAGGACGGTCGCTACGACGACTCGGGACGCATTCCGTCCGAGCCTGAACTGTGCGAGCGCTTCGGGGTGAGCCGGATCACCGTGCGGCGTGCGGTGTCGGATCTCGAAGAGCTCGGGATTGTGCGTCGTCGTCAAGGCGCGGGCACGTTCATCACGAAGCGCAGCGACGTGCTCGGGACGATGGCGATCGGCGGATTCGCCGATCAGATCTCCGAGGGCGGCGAGAAGTCCCGGGCCATCATGCGTGCCGTGACCACGGCTGCGGACCCGGCTCGGGCCTCGGCCCTGGGTATCGCCACCGGTTCCCCGGTCTTCGTGCTGGAGCGCGTGTTCCGCATCGACGGGCTGCCGCTGGCCCTCGACCGCAGCGTCTATTCGCTGGAGCGGTATCCGGGATTCGCCGAGCGGATCTCCGATGACACCTCCACGTACCGCGTGCTGCGGGAGGAGTACGGGGTGCACTTCGCCGAGGTTCGCCGTGAAGTGCGCCTCGGCTACACGACGGCCCAGACCGCCGAGTGGCTGCAGCGACCTGAGCACGAGCCCCTCATCGTGATCGAGAAGGTGGCGCTCGATCGTGACGGCGCCGTCATCCACACCTCCCACATCGAATCCGTGCCCAGCCGGGTCACGCTTCGCACCGTCGCGTACGAGGAGCATCCCGCCTGACACCCGCCGAGACGGGGAAGCGGTCCCCCTGATCGTCCTCGTATCGCGGCATGCGCGCCTGCCGGAACACCCGTGTCCACGGACCGGTCGGGAACGTAGGCTCGAAACATGGTGGATGCACGGTACGAGCGGGTCATCGGCGACTGGACCGGGACGGACGAGTTCGTCGACGGATCGGGGTCGGTGAGCGGCGTTCTCTCCATCGCCCCGGGGCCGGGCGGCGTGGTGATCGACTATGTCCGCCGCGGCGGAGGTCATGACCTGGCGGCGCATGCGGTGATCGCGGGCGACGGACTGTGGTGGTTCGATTCCGACGGCGCGATCCCCGCCCAGCCGGGTGAGGCCGGCTGGCAGGACGACATGCTGGTGCTCGATCGCGAGCACGACGGTGTCCGTCACGTGCTCGGGCTGATCGCGCGCTCCGACCGCATCGACCTGCACCTGGCGACAGCGGCCGCCGGCGGCGGGCTCGCACCGGTGATGAGTGGCAGCTACTCCCGGCGAGCGCTCTCGTAACGGCGTGGGCCACGTGCGCCCGGGAGACAAGGTGGCTAGCGTGAGGGCATGACGACGATGTCCCCTCCCCAGCACTGGCGCACCAACACCGTGGACGGAGTGCTGAGGCGAAGTGCCGCTCGCACGCCGCTCGTGACAGCTCTTCGCTTCGAGGGCCGGGAATGGACCTACCGAGAGCTGGACGACGCCGTCAGCCGAGGAGCCGCCCTCCTGCGGGAGAGCGGATTGACGGCGGGGGACCGGGTGGTCACCTACGGCACGAACTCCGACGCCTACGTCATCGCCTTTCTCGCGATCGCACGGGCTGGGTTCGTGCATGTGCCGGTCAACTACGCGCTGCACGGTGCCGAGCTCGCCTACCTCATCGCGCAGTCGGGTGCGCGGGCGGCGCTGATCGACCCGCAGCTACGGGCGCACTTCGACGCGGTGCGTGCGCAGACCGCGGTCGAACTGGTGCGCCCCCTCCGCGATGAGGAGGACTCCTTCCTCGCGGCGGTCACGACGGGTGAGGTCACGGACATCCCGACGGATGTCGACGGCGACGACCTCGTCCAGCTGCTGTACACGTCGGGCACCACCTCGCAGCCGAAGGGGGCGATGCTGACGCATGCCGCGCTGGTTGCGGAGTACTCGTCGGTGATCGTGGCACTCGACCAGAAGCCCGGCGATGCGCCGCTGGTGTGCATGCCGCTGTACCACTCGGCCGCGATGCACGTCTTCATGCTGCCGTACCTGGCCATCGGCGCCACGATCCGGCTGCTTCCCGCCCCCGACATCGCGCGGATCCTGCGGACGGTCGCGGAGGAGCGCATCGGCTCGCTCTTCCTTGCGCCGACCGTCTGGGTGCCGCTGGCCAATCATCCCGACCTCGAGACGGCGGACCTCTCCTCGCTGACCAAGGCGCAGTACGGGGCCTCCATCATGCCGGTCACGGTGCTGGGCCGACTGCGCGAGCGCTACCCGGATCTGGGGTTCTACAACTGCTTCGGCCAGTCGGAGATCGGACCGCTCGCCACGGTGCTGCGTCCCGAGGAGCACGAACAGCGACCGGCGTCCGCGGGGCGTCCGATCCTCTTCGTGGAGACGCGCGTGGTCGACGAGAACGGCGTCGACGTGCCCGACGGCGAGCCCGGCGAGGTGCTCTACCGATCGCCGCAGCTCGCGCTGGGCTACTGGGACAAGCCTGAGGAGACCGCCGAGGCGTTCCGCGACGGGTGGTTCCACTCCGGTGATCTGGTGGTCCGCGACGAGGAGGGATACCTCACCGTGGTCGATCGGATCAAGGACGCGATCAACACGGGGGGAATCCTGGTCGCCTCTCGGGAGGTGGAGGATGCGATCTACACCCACCCCGCCGTGGCGGAGGTCGCGGTGATCGGTGTGGCAGACGAACGGTGGATCGAGGCGATCGTCGCCTGCGTCGTGCTGAAGCCTGATTCCTCCGTGACGGAGAGCGAGCTCCTCTCCCACGTGAAGGATCGACTGGCGTCGTTCAAGGTGCCGAAAGCGGTGCGCTTCATCGAGGCGCTGCCACGCAACCAGAGCGGGAAGATCCTCAAGCGGGAGCTGCGTGACGCCTGATCCGTTCTTTCGCTCAGCGTGAACTCTGCTGACGCCGGGGCCGGCCCGGGAGAGGATGAGCGCATGCGGATGCTTCTTCTCGGTGGGACGGCCTGGCTCGGACGGGAGATCACGAGGTCCGCGCTCGACGCGGGTCATGAGGTCACGTGTCTCGCTCGCGGTACGGACGTGGTGGACGGCGCCCGGCTGGTGCGGGCGGATCGTGAAGATCCGGCCGCGTACGCGACGGTCGCGGAAGAACAGTGGGATGTCGTCGTCGACGTCTCCCGGCAGCCGGGTCAGGTGCGTTCCGCGGTGGCTGCGCTGGAGCCGAGAGCAGGTCGGTTCGTGTTCGTGTCGACGTGTTCTGTGTACGCCACGCATGCCGCCGGCGGACAGAAGGAGGACGCGCCGACCCTGGCTCCGCTCGCCGCCGACGCCATGGCGTCGCTGGAGGAGTACGGCCATGCGAAGGTGGCGTGCGAACAGGCCGTCATCGGCGGATTCGGTGCCGAGCGATCGCTGGTGATCCGCCCAGGACTCATCGGCGGACCAGGGGACGGCTCGGGTCGCTCGACCTACTGGCCCTGGCGTTTCGCGCATCCGTCCAACGAGGCCGGTGCCGTCCTCATCCCGGATGCGCCCGATCAGCCCGCCGCCGTCATCGACGTCCGGGACCTCGCCGAGTGGGTCGTGCGGGCCGCTGCCGCGGGGCTCTCCGGTGTCTTCAACGCCACCGGCGACGTCGTCACGCTGGCAGAACACCTGCGCGTGGCCCGCGATGCTGCCGGTCATGAGGGAGCGGCGGTCGCCGCGCCCACGGACTGGCTCGTTGCCCACGAGGTGCATGGCTGGGCGGGGCCGCGCTCGCTGCCGATCTGGCTGGACGACCCGGCCGATATCGGCATCCACCTTCACAGCAACGAACGGGCGAAGGCCGCCGGCCTGCTCCTACGCCCGCTGAGCGAGACCCTCGGCGACGTGATCGTCCCAGACGAGCCCGCCTCCGGGCTCACGGACGACGAGGAGCGTGCTCTCCTGTCGGAGCTCCTCTCCTCCGGGTCCTGAGTCCTCGCGCTGTGCCCATGGCCGGTCGAGCGGTCTCAGAGAGTGCTGCGTCGGGGCACTGCCGAACAGGTTCTGAGACCACTGCCGTGAATGCTCTCAGCACCTGTTCCTCAGCTCCGCTCGGGCAGCATCAACCGAGACCGGTGTGACGACCAGAACGACGAAGCGGCGCCGTGCCGCACATGATGCCAGCGCAGGCGGGGTGGCGTTGAATCGGCATCCCGGGGGGAGGCGACGTCACTCGGTGGCGGGGAAGGCCACACCGCCACCGGCGGCCAAGGCATCGGCCACGATGCGAAGGTGCTCCTGCAGCAGCTCATCGGGCATGGCGGGAAAGCACTGCTCCCAGTAGGGCAGGATGGCGCCTCGCCCCTGCATCATCCCGAGCGGCCGGGCGTACGCCCACAGGTGAAGGTGGGCGGAGCCGTCGTTCCACCGGGAGAAGTGGCACCGCGCCACCGCCGGGATGGCCTTCGTCGCTTCGGACACGCGCTGCAGCACCGGACCCAGCGTGGTCAGCACGTCGAGGGGCGCGTCCTCCAGCCGGACGTGCTGTCGAGGCGAGATAGCGCCGACGAACGGCAGGCCGGTGCCGCCGTCGAATCCCGCGCTCACGCGCCAGAGGTCGTCCTGCCAGATCGTGTACCGGGAGGGCTTGCAGTGATGGCACTCGGCGGGGTCCCCTTCGCCGCCGCGGGGCTTCTCGGGAACCATCATCTCCGCCAGCGGGCGCAGCTCGAAGGCGGCGATGCTCGGCGCCGGTCCGCTGTCCGGGACGCCGGTGGCATCCAGGGTCTGTCCGATGGGAGCCCAGCGATGCCAGGGGGTGTCGGCGGGGTGTTGCTCGAGGTCGCTCATCGGCCCATGCAACCACATGCCGACGAGAGAGGCGGACCGGGCGCGTGCCCGATCCGCCTCTCTCGTCATGCGTTCAGTCGGTGCCGGCGTCGAAGGCCGCAGCCTCGCCCACCGGGTCGAACTCGGCGGCAGCGGCCTTCTGCTCGGCGGTTCCCTCGGCAATCTCCTGCGCGTCGCCCGTGGTGTAGCCGCCCACGAGCTCGCCGGTCGGGCCTCCGATGAGACCGAGCGTGGCGTACTGCTCCAGGCGCGAACGGGAATCCGCGATGTCGAGGTTGCGCATGGTCAGTTGACCGATGCGGTCGACCGGGCCGAAGGCGGCGTCGCCGACGCGCTCCATCGAGAGCTTCTCCGGGGCGTAGGACAGATTCTTGGACTGGGTGTCCAGGATGGTCCAGTCATCGCCACGGCGCAGGCGCAGGGTGACGGTGCCGGAGATCGTCGATCCGACCCACTTCTGGATGGACTCGCGCAGCATCAGCGACTGCGGCTCCAGCCAGCGACCCTCGTACATGAGGCGGCCGAGACGGCGGCCCTGCTCGTGGTAGGTGGCGAGCGTGTCCTCGTTGAGGATGCCGTTGACGAGGCGCTCGTAGGCGATGAACAGCAGTGCCATACCCGGGGCCTCGTAGATGCCCCGGGACTTGGCCTCGATGATGCGGTTCTCGATCTGGTCGCTCATGCCGAGGCCGTGGCGGCCGCCGATGCGATTGGCCTCGAAGACCAGGTCGACGGGGTTCGCGAACTCCTGGCCGTTGAGGGCGACGGGACGGCCGGCCTCGAAGGTGACGGTGACGTCCTCGGTGGCGATGGCCACCGACTCGTCCCAGTACTTGACGCCCATGATCGGGTCGACGGTCTCAAGCGACACGTCGAGGTGCTCCAGAGTCTTGGCTTCGTGCGTCGCGCCCCAGATGTTCGCGTCGGTGGAGTACGCCTTCTCCGCCGAGTCGCGGTACGGGAAACCGTGCGCGACGAGCCACTCGCTCATCTCCTTGCGTCCGCCGAGCTCCGAAACGAAGCGTGCGTCGAGCCAGGGCTTGTAGATGCGCAGGGCGGGGTTGGCCAGCAGCCCGTAGCGGTAGAACCGCTCGATGTCGTTGCCCTTGTAGGTGGAGCCGTCGCCCCAGATGTCGACACCGTCCTCCTTCATGGCGCGCACCAGCAGGGTGCCGGTGACGGCGCGTCCGATCGGAGTGGTGTTGAAGTAGGTCTTGCCGCCGGAGCGGATGTGGAACGCGCCGGTCTGCAGGGCGACGAAGCCCTCCTCGACCAGAGCGGTCTTGCAGTCGACGAGGCGCGAGACCTCGGAGCCGTACTGCGTGGCGCGGCCGGGGATCGATTCGATGTCGTCCTCGTCCGGCTGACCGAGGTCACCGGTGTAGGTGCACGGCACCGCGCCGTTGTGGCGCATCCACGCCACCGCGACGGAGGTGTCGAGACCTCCCGAGAAGGCGATGCCGACGCGCTCGCCGACGGGAAGAGATTCGAGGACCTTGGACATGCCGTCCAGTCTACCGGCGGCTCGACCGCTCTCTTTCGCTGCCAGGGCGCCGATGTCGGTGGTCTCGAGCATCATCGTGATTATTGATGACCAGGGGGAGAGTATGTCGCGGCGGATGACGAAGAGCCAGATCGCGGACCTCCAGCGCGTGCAGCGACGCCTGAGCGCACGCGGGCGCACACTCCACGAGGCTGAGGTCCAGGACGTGCTCTCGGTGATCGCCGCCACACGCATCCGCGTGCTGCTCACGGCTCTCGCTCTGGCGCTCACCCTCATCGCCGCGCTCGCCGCTCTGGCAGTGAGCGGCCCTCCTGCCGATGCGGTGCGTCTGCCCGGCCTGCTCTCGGTGTTCCTCACGGTGTTCGTCGTGGGACTGTTCGCTTACGTCGCCACCTGGTGGCTGAGCCGGGTGCTGGCGGTGGAGGAAGCGGTCGTGCACGTCGAGCTGGGTGCTCGCGAGGATGCGCGAGTGCTGGCGGGACTCAGCCCGCGTCGGCGGCGTGCGGCGGCCCGGTTCCTGGCCTCGTGCACGCCACCGTGGCGGCCACCCGGCGCAGCGTGAAGCGGGTCAGGCGCGAGCGCGATGGCGGCGGACGGCGGCGCGATTGGCGCAGCGCACCGAGCAGTACCGCTGACGGCCGTTGCGCGTGATGTCGACCACCACGTTGCGGCAGGGGGCGGCCTCGCAGCGGCCGAGTCGCGACATTCCGCGCGTGGTCAGGTGCAGGGCGGTGCCCACGGCGAACACGGCGGCCAGCACGTGGGCCAGGCCCTGGTCACTACCGCGGTAGTGCAGGTGCCAGCCCTCGTCGTCGTGATCGGTGAGGCGCGGGAATGCGCTCGCTGCGGCCATCTGCGCGTTGAGGATGGCGGCGCGTTCTGCAGGAACGCCGGCATCGACCACCTGAAGCCAGGCATCCAGGACCTCGCGCACATCGGTGTGCTCCGTGGCTGAGTGCTCGAAGGCCATGGTCATCCCGAACTCACGGGTGCGCTCCTCGATGCCCTCGGCATCCGCGGGCCAGTCGTTCGCGAGCGACGCAGCCAGGAGCACCGCGTACTCGCCGTAAGGGTTGAGTTGCATAACGGCATTACATCACGCTTGTTCCATGATCGCAGCAGAACCCCTCACCTCCCCCATTCGCACGCACGAGCACGGATGGATCACCGAATCCCGCCACCGGACCTCCGAAGGCCTCATCATCTACGTGCGCTGCGTCGACTGCGACGCGCGCCGCATCGATGTGGTGCCGTGGGCGGCCGCCACTCCGGCGGCGCTCTCCACGGTGGTCGCGGGAGCATGAAACGAGGTTGACCCTGACACCGGGGTCAACGTTTAGCGTGTGGGGATGAGGATCTCCGAAGCCGCCGAACGCGCCGGCGCCACCGTGAAGGCCGTCCGCTACTACGAGCGTCTCGGACTGGTCAGTCCGCAGCGGGCACACAACGGCTACCGCGTGTACGACGCCCAGCATGTCGCCACCGTGCGCGAGCTGCGGCGCCTGGCCGATCTCGGCATCCCGGCATCGCGAGCACGCGCGTTCGTCGACTGCCTGCAGACCGGCCACGAACACGGCGACACCTGTCCGTCCGCGCTCGCGGAGTACCGCGACACGATCGCCGATCTCGACGCTCGCATCGCAGCCCTCGGGGAACGGCGGGCTCGGCTCGCCGACCGCCTGCTCGATGCCGCCGGAGGTCGCGCCGCCGGAGGTCGCACTGCGGGGAGTGGCGCGGCTGGCAGCGGCGGCAGCGACGACAGCGACGAGGCGCAGCTGCCGACGGGGTTGCCCGCGCCACTGGACGACGGCGGAGCCGACCACCTCCCGGGGCTCCCGCTGCCCTCGCTTCGTCTCGCTTCCACGGCCGGGGGATCGGTGGACGTCTCCGTGCCCCAGAAGGCGCGATCCATCCTCTACTTCTATCCGCTGTCGCGGCGCCCCGGCGTCGATCTGCCGGAGGGGTGGGACACCATCCCCGGTGCGCGCGGTTGCACCGCCGAGGCGTGCGACTTCCGCGACCATGCCGTGCTGCTGCACGAAGCGGGTGTTCGCACCGTGCACGGCATCTCCAGTCAGGATCGGGAGTACCAGGGGGAGCTGGTGGAGCGTCTCGGTCTCCCGTTTGCGATGCTGTCCGACGCTCGTTTCGAGCTCGCCGATGCGCTTCGACTGCCGACGATCTCGGCCCCCGGGTGGCCGCGTCTGCATGCCCGCCTCACGCTGGTGGTGCGCGGAGGGCGGATCGAGCACGTCTTCTATCCGGTCTTCCCTCCGGATCGGCACGCGCACCAGGTGCTCGCCTGGCTGCGCGAGCACCCGATCTGACGGCGGCTAGTTCTGGATGCCGTCCGAGCAGGTCTCCTGCGCGGCGGTCTGACCGGAGGCGCTCCAATCCAGCGGGACCGGAGTCGTGGGGTCCGTGGTGGCCGGGTCGGTGGTACCGGGGTCGGTGGTGCCGGGGTCCGTCGTGTCCGGGTCGGTCGTCCCGGGGTCGGTGGCACCGGGATCGGTCGGTGCGTCCGTCGGCGCGGATTCGTCGATCACTCCGGCGCCGGTGCGGGACAGCGTGATGGGCTGGTTGGCCATGATGGCCGACATCAGTGCCTCGGCCGTCGCGGGGTCCGCGGCGAGGTCGTCCGAACCGGGAATGTCCACCACGGGGTAGGACACGAAGACGATGTCCTCGAACGGGACGTCCTTGATCGCCAGGGCCAGCTGAACCATGCGGACGGGGTCAGCGAGGCGGTCGTCGGTCTGGATGTTGCGGGCCACCACGGATGCCAGCTTGAGCAGCGTCGCGGGGTTGGAGAGCACCTCGGTGCTGCGCAGCTTGTTGATCAGCCGCGACATGTACTGCTGCTGATTGCTGATGCGGGCGAGGTCGCTCTCCTGGTTCAGACCGTGCCGGGTGCGGAGGAACTGCAGCGCCTCGCCCCCGGAGATCGTGTGCTCACCGGGGGTGAGATCGAGATTGGTGTGAGCGTCTTTGATGCCCTCTCCGGCGACGCACACCGTGACGCCTCCGACGGCGTCGGTGATCTTGATCACACCCAGAAAGCTCAGCTTCGCTGCGAAGTCCACACTCAGACCGGTGAGCTTCTCCACGGTGTCCGCCACGCACACCAGGCCGCCGGCCTCATACGCCGTGTTGATCTTCGCGGTGCCGCCCAGATCGACGTTCCCCTGGTCATCGGTGCATTCCGGGCGCTCCACCGCGAGGTCGCGCGGGAAGGACAGGACGGTGACGCGACGCGGGGCCTCCGAGACATGGACGAGGATGTTCACGTCGTTGAGATGGTGTGCGGCCTCTTCCCCCGAGCACCGGTCGACGCCGATGAAGTCCCTGATCGACTCATCGCACTCGTCGGTGCCGATGACCAGCATGTTGAACGCGCCCGGGTAGGCGGCCAGTTCGGGGGGTGCGATCGGATCGTTCTGCAGGCTCACGGCGTTGTCGCGGATCGTGCCCGTCA
>Ga0308158_10005293_pt1 | contig 10607 bp, 15 predicted proteins | sample PhyBR2_FD_201038 | JGI IMG/M metagenome (GOLD analysis project Ga0308158, IMG submission 201038) | Phyllosphere microbial communities from UC Gill Tract Community Farm, Albany, California, United States - DLSLB.R2 | ecosystem: Host-associated > Plants > Phyllosphere > Unclassified | place: USA...
TGCTTGGTCGAGGGTGGCGCGTCGGATGGCCTCCCGATTCAAGGTGGCGACCGACTGCTTGAGTTCGTCGAACTGCTCGGCGGTTTCTTCGAGCTTGCTGACGCGCTCCATTGCGGAGCGGTAGGTGTGGACTGCGTAGGCACCAGCACCCAGCGCAGCGATCAGCAGGAGTACGCCGATGCTGCGGAGGATGGTTGCAGGGGTCACGTCATTGGTGTTCCTGGTAGTAGCACGCGACTCGCAGCAGCTCGGCCGGGGTGGCATCGCTCTTGATCTGGTTGGCGCGCGCGGAAATGACGCGCACGTTGCCCCGGACATAGCCGAGATCAGGGACGATGCGGTCGAGGGTTGGGGAGTTCGGGCCTTGTGCTTTGCGGCCCGCAGCGCGGAACAGCGGGATGCCCAAAGCCGGACAGTAGTCAGGGACCAACAGGTCCTCGGCCACGAGGTCGAAGGGGAGGTCCTTTCGTACTGCCCGGCGTCTGGCTTGTCGAACGAGTGCGAGCGCGACTTCCCGTTTCCCTCGGGTCAGTGCGTTTCGGCCCAATTCGCTCCCACCTTGTATTCGCCATCGAGCGGACAGCGGAACCCGAAGTAGTCGCCAGCCTTGCGGATGGCGGCCTGGGCGGTCTTGCCGACGAACTCGGCTTTGTCCTCGTCCACTTCGATCTGCCACTCATCGTGGATGTTCGCCAGGAACTCGTAGTGGACGCCTGGTACCAGCCCTGCGGATTGCAGGTCGGCGTCGAGGATCACCAGCGCCTTCTTCATTACGAGCGCACCGGCCGACTGCAGGAGGGTGTTCAGCGCGGCATGGTCGCTGCGGATGTGCAGCTTCCGTCCGTCGAGGCCAATCAGGTAGCCGACCTCGGATGCACGCTTCTTCACCCCTTTGACCAGCTTCTCCAGCGCCGGGAGTCCCTTGAGGAACTTGGTCCGGAGTTGGCCGCCGACCGCACGGCCCTTACTCACGATGCTGCCGAGCTTCGCGTCGCCTGCCCCGTAGAGGAAGGCGTAGATGAAGGTCTTGGCATTGTCGCGGGTAGGCAGGCCTGCGGCGGTCTGGTTCACCGAGTGGATGTCGCCTTCGAGGATCACCTTGGCGTACTCGCCGCCATCGTGACGTGCCATGAAGTGCGCGAGGCACCGCAGTTCGAGGCCACTGGCGTCCGCGCCTACCTGACGCTTGCCCTTCGGCACGGTGAACAGCTCACGACATTCCGACCCGTAGGGCACGCCGCACTTGGGCACCTGGGCGATGTTCGGCTTCGAGTGCGTCATGCGGCCGGTGACCGCTGCGTTCTGGTTCACGTTGCCGTGGATTCGGCCGTTCTTCTTCACGGCCTTGAGCCACGCCTCGTCGCCCTCTGCGAGCTGGCCGAGACGCTTGTTGACGATGAAGTATTCCAGCAGGAGCGGGATGATCGGGTACTTGAGAGGTGCCAGCACGTCTTCGTCGATCTTGACCTGGCCCTTCTCGGTGTACTCGACCGGTCGCCAGCCATAGAGCGCCGTCAGGCGGTCGGCGATGTGGGCACGGGAGGCCGGATTGAACACAACCTCCTTGTAGACCACTGCCTCCACGCCCTTCACGTAGCCTCGGCGCTTGTCGTCGCGCTTCGGGATAAAGCGCTTCTTCACAACCTTCCAGGGCGGGATCACTTCGCGGAGCTGGTCGCCCAGCAGTGCGCGGCGGACCACAAGGACCTTCTCCAGCTCACGGGCTTTCTCCTGGTTGAACAGGTAGCCCCAGCGCTGTTGGCGAGAGAGGATCGGCGCAACCGCCTGCTCAAGTTCGATGGCTTCCTTGGGCAGTCCCTTGGACAGCAGCAACGCCAGCAGCTTTGTGGTCACCACGACGTCCTGGTCGCAGTAGTCGTCCATTTCCTGAGACCACTGTGCCCACGGGTCAAGCCCGCGGTCCTTCATCATCTGCGAGTAGTCGCCCTTCCACTCGCCTAGGCGGTATCCCCAGGCTTCGAGGGAGTGGCGACCGATCATCTTGCCCGGCAGCACAGGGTTTGCACCCTGCTTCTTGCGTGCCTTGAAGTCGCGGTCCTTGAGGTCCGGGTAGATCAGCGTGGAGATCAGCAGAGTGTCGTAGTACGCCCTGACCTTGAAGCCGGGGTAGACCTTGGCGATTGCCGGGATGTCGAACCCGGCGATGTTGTGACCGACAACGCGGTCGGCGTTTTGCAGCCTCTCGATTGCTTCACGGATCGTCAGTTCGCCCGTGCCGTGGTCGTTGGCCGAAAGAACGGGGCCGAGCGGTTGCCCGGCCTCGTCTACTTCCTGGAGGGAGATACAGTGAATCGTGGTGAGCTGGTCGAGGAGGCCGTCAGTTTCACAGTCGAACGTGAGCAACGACCTGCCTCCTTACGGGTAGCCGTGGTTGGTGACGGGGATCGCGCGAACGCGGCGACGGGCGCGGATGATGTATTCCGGCTCGGGAGCTTTCGGCGGGATGTGGACGCCCTGTGGCGCGTGGCCGGGGTAGTCGTCCTCGACGTCGTCCTGTTCCGGTTGGTCCGGATGGAGGGTGTAGCCGTAGTCCTCGACGTAGTGCGTGATGCGGCGGATCGTCCGCTCAGTGCCGTTGTTGTTGAGGATGAAAACCAGCTTCGCGGATGCGTCCGCGATGGCTTCCGAATCGGACACAACGATGACCTGTTCGCCGAGGCAGACAGCCACATGGGCGCAGCAGCGGAGGTCGAAGCGCGCGCAGTGTTCGTCGGGAGTGCCGAACTCGAAGCCGATCAGGCTGACGAGCTTGCCGCAGGGCGAGCGGAAGTTCTTGATTCCGTTCGGTGCGTCCTCGCTTACCCAGCCCGGCTCGGCACTCAGCTCGAACGACGCCCGGTAGAAGTCGGCGCAGCTCTTGAAGAAACAGTCGATGTCCTTGATGGCGGTCCCGTCATAGAACGCGCGCAGGCTTCCGCCACCCAGGACAACCAGGTGGCGGACTTGTACCGGCAACACGTCGAACAGGGACCGAGCGTGCTGCTCGGCAGTCATAGAGGTCCCCTTAGCGGATCAGGCTGGTGATGCGGCTGGCGACGCGCTCGGCGCGGCGGGCCTCTTCTTCGTGGGCCTGTGCCTTGGTGACGGCTGCGTTGGCGCGTTCACGCTGGGCCTCGGCATCGCGCAGCTCGCGCTGGGCCACGGTCAGCAGGCGGTCAACCTGGCCTTCCATGTTCGAGACCAGGGCCTCGACGGTGTCCTTGCGGCGGAACGGGGCGGTGACGACGGTGGTGAACAGGGCGATCAGTTCCTTCATTGCGGTAGCTCCTCAGCTTTGATTTGGATAGCGATGCGGCGACCCGGCTTGCCGTACATGACGCGGCAGGCTTGGTCGGAACGGGGAAGTTGGTAGGGCAATACCAGGCCCTCGGCGAACGAGAGCGGGGCGTCTTCGGGGATGAAGCCGACGACCGTTCGGCCGTCAGTAGTCGGAGTTCCGTACACCGGTTTCGTCTCGGAATGGGAGGTCGTCGTCGAACGACGGTTCCTCGCTGTTGATGAGGCGGCCGGTCACGTGGTCATACGTGTAGTGCAGGACCTTGCCGTTCGACTGGCCGGTGAAGCGGTCCTTGAGGACGCGGAAGGTGGTGCAGTTGCGTTCGGCCTCGCTCTCGGCCTGGGTGTTCCGCTCTAGGCCGAAGGCGAAGTGCGTCCAGAAGCCGATTGCCCGACTGCCCTTGAAGTGGCGCAGCATCACGCGCCCGCCTTCTTCGTGCGGCTTTCCTTCCGGGGTGGCGAGGTGGGATACTAGGTAGATGCACACGAGGTGGCGCTGCGCGAACTGAGCGATCTTCGCCATCGTGTCTTCGAGCATCTTGCGTTCGTCCTCCGCACCCGCGGCGAACGAGGTCAGGTTGTCCAGCACGATGTGCTTGACGCCCTCGGCGACGGCCATATGGCCCATCTTCTGCTCGATCACGTCCCAATCGGTCGAGCCGAAGTGGTCGTAGACGAACACCTGGCCCTGGTCCAGGATCTCGAACGCGGCAACGAGTTCGTCCTGCGTCCAGGTGCCATCGGGGACGTGGAACCGCTTGCCGCCGACCTTACCGGCCATGCGCTTTGCGGTCTCCACCGGCTGCTGCTCCAGGAAGAACAGGCCGACGCGGTCGCCGGTCTCCTGCGCGATAAACGCAGCTTCTTCCATCAGCCAATCGGTTTTGCCGATGCCGGTGCCTGCGCCGAAGGTGTAGACCTCGCCATACCGCTTTCCGTAGGTCAGCTCGGTCAGGCGCGGGTCGTGCCAAGGCATACCCATCGTGACCGCAGTAAGGGCCTTCTCCTTGAGAGAGCCGAACGTCACGACGCCATCGGGGCGCTTGGTCTGCGCCTGATAGATCGCATGGACGATGGCCTCAGCCTCGCCCTTTTGCAGCAGCTCGGACGGGTCTTTGGCGGGGAGCTGGGCGATCTTGGCCTTGCCCGGCGTGAGCATCAGTGCCACCTCTTGCGCGGCCTTCTGCCCCGGCTCGTCCATATCGAACATGAGGACGACCTCGTCGAAGCCCTCGACCCACTCCAGCTCGCGTGCGATGCACTTGGCTGCGCCTTGTGCGCCGTTCGGTAGGGAGACCACGGGCCACTTGAGGGAAAGCGCCTGGGCCACGGAGATCGCGTCGATCTCGCCCTCGGTGATGACCAGGCGACGGCCTGGCTGATAGAGGTGCTGGCCGTACAGGCCGCAGCCCTTGCTGTCGCCGATGAAGGAGAACTTCTTGTCGGGATAGCGGAGTTTCTGTGCGACGATCTCGCCGTCGCGGCGGTAGGTCGCAATCTGCACGGTCTTGCCGTGCTTATCGGTGCCGAGCCAATAGCTGTACTTGCGGCACGCTTCTTCGGTCAGGCCACGCTTCTTGAGCGCGGCCGGTTCGCCACGCGCAAAGTCGGTCATGGTGGTCCTGCGGGGTTGCTGGGGTCTCGCCCCCTCCTCGTCAGAGGGGACGTATGCGTCACAGGCGAAGCAGAATTGATGCCCGTCCGTGTAGAGCGAATTGGCGTCGGAGCTGCCACAGTTCTCGCAGGGGATGTGCTGCAAGAACTCGCTGTCGTTGTCCCGGTTATTTCCCCGCACGCTCCACCGACCACATGCGCTTGCGGTAGGAGACGCCCAGGCGGCGGTTCAGGCCGCTCTTGACGCGCTGGTAGTTGCCCGACTTGCGGGCAGCGGTGACGTCGCCCTTGACGGAAGCCTCGAAGGCCAGGCGCATGACGGACGGGATGACGGTGGTGGTCTGGTTCATGCTGCGTGGTTCTCCAGGAAGGTGCGGAAGGCCGTGACCTCGGTGTCGAGGTCGCCGTCGTACAGGTCGAGTTCGGTGCGGCAGTAGTCGCGGTAGGCGTTCAGCACCTTGTCGATGCGGAACTGCGCGGGAGCCTGGCGCGGGGCCAGCAGGGGCCGCTTTGCGCGGCGCTGTTCCTTGGTCAGCGAGTACCGGGTGTAACGCTGTCCGCTCGCGTCTTCCTGGGTGGACTTCTGGATCGCGTAACCGGCAGCGCGCAGCTCGTCGATGCGGGAGGCCAGGTGGCGGATACGGAAGACGCCTTCGGCCTGCCACGGGGTGATGTGGGTGTGCGTGCGCAGGTATTCGAGGACGGTGCGGCATTGCGGGGACAGCGTTTTCATCGGAACTCCTAGTTAGGGAAGTCGGGTGCCCACACGACGGGGTGGCCGAACTGAGCGATCAGTCGGCCGAGCGTTTCGCGCTGGGCAGGAGTGAAGTTGTCTGCGGGATTCATGGCGTCATCGACGCCGCCCAACATGCAGACCTGGTATGCGGATTGGTTGAGCTTTCCGGCGAGTGCGCCGGGGAGGGTCAAAGGGCGGCCCAGGTACAGCTCGCCGTCCCGTTCGATGACGAAATGGCAGGCGACCTTGGAGTAGCCCTGATTGCGGTGGACTCGTGCCAGCTCGTCGCCCGTGGTGATCTGCTCGGGGCGACTCATGCTTGCAGCGACGTACAGCGTGTCCACCGAGGTGAGCGGTTTCAGTCGCATCAGGTGGTGTAGATGTGAACCTCGGTTCGCGGTTCCTCGCCGGGTTCGGCGAAGCGCTTGCCGGACAGCAGCCAGTTGACTTGTTTGTCGTCACCCCAATAGCCCGTGGCTTTGGTGATAACGTCCATCGGTCCCTTGGCGAAGTTGTCCACGTCGCCGTTCACGAAGGTGGCCTTCGATGTCTTGGCGCGCTTGGCTACCGCGATGATGACGACTAAAACCCCATCGGCCGGGCCAATGCCGGTGTCGCCTGGGGCCAGATGCTCCTCGGCCAGTTGCTTCCAGGTCTTGTAGGTCTTGGCGTAGAAGACGCCCCAGCGCGATACGCGGGGACGTGAGGCGGGCACAGGGTTGAAGGGGAAAACGACGGAGGCCCGCAATCGGGCCTCCTTCGCAATGCCTACTACCGACGCCAGCGGATCAGTAGTCGCCGTCATCGCCTTCCGCGTCGTCGCCAGCTTCGGTGCTGTCGTCGCTGTCGGAGAAGTCCGACTTCGGTGCCTGGGCTTCGTCGTCGGCTTCGTAGCCTTCTTCTTCGCCGAAGCCGTAGTCGCCAGCCTTGCGCGAGCCGAACTCGACCAGGTCAATCACCTGCACCGCGACCATGCGCAGGGTCAGGTAGAACTTCTTGGCCGACTCCACGAAGAAGCCGCCGACCTCGAAGGAGACCTTGAGTTCGCTGCCGCCACCGATCTTCGGCGGATTCGGCATCTTGTGGCCCTTGGCATCGAAGATGTCCGGCTTCATGGTGAAGTGCTTGCCGGTCTTCTTGGAGACGCCCGAGGCGCGCATCTTGAACTTGAGAATCTTCCGGCCAGTCTCATCGCCTTCCTCGTCCACCTCATCGGTGAACACCGGGGCGACTTCGGCGGTCTTCTTCTTCTTCGGGTTCTCCGACAGCCACTTGGCGAACTCTTCGTCGCGCAGCTTTTCCAGGTCGGCGATCAGCTTGTTGCACGCTTTGTCGTCACCGTCGTAGGCCAGGCTGACGGTGTACTCGCCTTCCTGCTTGAACTTGGTGTCCGGCTCGTTCAGGCGCGGCCATACCGCGATGCCGGCCGGGGAGACGATACGGGTGCGCTTCTGGTTGCTCATGGGGTTCCTTAGTCGTTGAGGGGGTTGATGAACACGCCTTCGCGCAGCAGGTCCGTCTCGACATCGAGAGGAGTGCTGCCGTAGACGGCTTCGTGGATGTCGCCTTCGAGCAAGAGCGCGTCGATGTAGGCGTCGATGACGGGGTCGCGGCTCACGGGATGAGCTTTCGCAGTTCGCCCTCGGCGTACCGCTTGACCGCCGAAAGGGTGTTGACTTGCCTGTACTGGCAGTCCTGTTCCATGCGGGAGACCACACGGAAGATTTCGTTCGGGTCGAAGCCCAACGTGTCGCAGATGACACGCATGGCGCAGCCCAGGCCGATGAGTTGTCGCGCCGGGGAACCCAGGTGCTGCACGGCGTCCAAAACGACGAAAGCGCCTGTTGCGGCGCTCTCGGCGGTCTGGCTCTGCAGCGCGTCGGTCACGCGCTCACGCATCAGGCGGTGAACTCTGCCGTCATGGCGTGCTTGAACTCTTCGACGGTCCCGTGCTTTGCCGGGTCGTAGATGCCGAGGACAACGCCGTAGGCGTCCTGGGCGACGTAGGTGTTCAGGGCAGACTGATAGTTGATGCTCATGTATGTCTCTCTTGTGGGATCACTTGCCAAAAGGGGATGGACTAGGCAAAGAAGTACGCGGAATCCAGGACCAGGCTCAGGTCCAGGTCACCGCTCGGGGGAAGCACGGGTAGTTGCTCGGCCGCTTCGGGCGGGAGCTGGTCGATGAGTTGTTGTCGGAAGTCGGCCAGCACGTCGCCGTTGTATTGATCGACGAAAGCCTGTCGGAGCGCCGCAGCCATGATCGCGGAGCGACCGGCATGGGTTCCGTAGGAGTCGTGGATCATTGCGAAGGAGGTGATGCCGTTCTCTGCCGCGAGGCAGGTGGTGAGCATCAGGTGGCTCGCATCGCAGGAGTGGACGAAGTTCGGACTGATTCCGAGGGTCTGGCGGCGACGGTCGAGCTTAGTACCGCCGATGTTGACGACTAAATTAACCTTGCGCCCCCCGACGTGCGGGTTGATGCGGACGCCTTCCTCCTCTCGGTACTCCTGGAGGACCGGGAAACCGGCAGGGGTCGTCCAGCAGACGGGCAGGTCGGCCGAGGAGGCCACCTTTGACGCATCGCGCAGCCAATCCATCGCGGCGCGGGCGGCGATCACGACCTCGCCGATACACTCCCACAGGAGCGCCGCAAGGTACTCGGCGGTTTCCCAATCGTCGCCCATGCCCAGCTTCTTCATCTTGGCGAGAACTTGGGACCGCATACCCGACTTGGTGACGCCGTAGGGGAGGGTCATCACGGGCTGCTTGACGATGTCGCGGGTGAGCTGGCCGTCGAGCTTGATGGCAATGACGTCGCCTTCGGCCGCACGGGCTTCCAGCTTGGCCTGGGCTACGTCCCTGACGCGGGTATAGATGTCGGCGGGCTTGACCTGGGGCACCAGGTTCGTCGCAGCGCCGCCCACGGAATCCCGCAGCATCGCCGAGAAGTTCTGCAAGCCGTTGCAGGAGCCGTCCAGCGCGACCTGGATGTGCGAGACGTGGTCGCGGCCGTTCAGCGTGTAGCCCAGCCACTCGAAGCACGCAGCCAGCGCGCAGAAGGGGCTGTCCGCGTCAATCCAGAAGCGCTGGCCGTCCAGCGGGTCGAGAGCGCTGTCGAGGATTTGCTCCTCGTGGTCACGTACCCACTGCACGCGCTCCTCAAAGGAGACCTTGTCCACGCCAAAGCAGTTGGCGAGGTGGACCGCCAGCCAGAATGCGCCGTCTTCGCCCAGCGGCACGCCTTCCGCGAAGTGCAGCAGAGCCTTTGCGGCGTCGTCGCCCTGTGGCGTGAGGGTGGGTGGCAAGGGGTACACCCGGCCTCGGAAGTCCAGGTTGTGCGGGAAGTAGATCGCCGGGTAGTCCACGAACTTCTCGGCCAGGGCGAGCTTCTGAGCGCAGGCGAGGCGGGTGGAGACCGAGCGAGCGTTGGCCTCGTAGACCTTGGCGCGCCCGCGCTTCCACTCCTTGAACTCGTCGGCGTGATGCTCCTTGTAGTAGTCCGGGTCGGTGTCCAGCATCGCCGGGCGGTCCGGCAGGGTTGCCAGCTCCCGCTCGGGGAGGTCAGCGACGCCGCCCCCTGCGTTCCAGAGTTCGCGCATGACCTCCAGGACGCCGCGGTTCACCTTCCACGGCGTCGCCTGGATCGCGTTGACGGCCTGATAGACGTTGGGCATATCCACCAGCGCCAGCTCGCGCTTATAGGCGCGGTTGCGCGTGCGGACCAGGTCGGCACGGCCGCCGATGTCCGTCAGGTAGCCGCCGTCGCGCGGGGTGGTCCAGGGACGGGGCGGGACGACCATCGGCATCAGGACCGGCTGGTACAGCGCCGCGCTGTCGTGGGCCTTGGTCAGCCAGTCGAGGATCGCTTGATTACCCGCGATCAACAGGTGGCGCTTGCTGCGTTCGGTCACGGTGACCAGCTCGATCAGCCCGGTCGCCTCGACGAACAGCTCGATCAGCTTCATGCCGACCAGCAGGGCGTCCTTGTCGGCCAAGGTCAGGCGGGGTTCGTCATCGGGTTCCCATTTGGCCTCCTGCACGACGTGACGCATGACCGCCGTCGAGTGGCGGGAGGAGGTGGACTTCTTGAGCTGTTCCTGGACGACCCGGTACAGGCCGGGGTGTTTCTGGCGGAGGAGGGTGAAGTTGATCTCGTTGGCGACCTCGTGCCCCAGCGTGATCGCCACGGACACGGCCTTGCGGTGGTCAGCGACCAGCGCGTTGACGCATGTGAAGGAGGTCAGATAGGCGAGGGCCAACGGGTCAAGGTGGCGGACGAACTTGAGGGCGGCGTGGCGCTTGCCCGGCTTGCCGGTGTCGGCTTCGGCCACGAACGCCGCGATGGCCTTGGCGGTGGCGTCCAGGCTTTCCATCACGAGCTTGCGGCCTGGGCCGGTCTCGGCCTGCTGGCGCTGCTCCTTGATCTTCTCGTACCGGGCGATGCCCAGCGAGGTGCTTTCTTTCTCCAGTTGAAGCTGGGCCGCGTGCAGTTCGTTGTCTTGCCAAGTCGTCATCATTTGCCCTCGGGGGATGCAAAAGTCAAAAGAGAAGGACCGCACCGGGGTCGCCGGTACGGTCCTTGGGTCATCATTTGTTGGTCCTGGGTGGACCTAGGTTGAACTGTAGATGTCCTTGTTGGTGAACAGCAATGAGTAGGTACTGAATGTGTTGTCTTAGGGGGAGGCCCGCCGATGATGACGACTTTATTCCGCGTCACCTGGTGTCACCTGCCGCGGCACTTGGCGTCACCTGTATGTCACCCGCGGTGTCACCTGTTACTGTGTCGGGGCCTATGCAACTGACATCTTTAGAGATTTGGGGCGGGGTGTCGGGATTTAGGTTCCAGTGCCGCAAGGCGTGGGGGTTCGAGTCCCCCCTTTCGCACCAGTGCAGGGCGTTTTCGCCGGCACCATGACCATGGGCACGTCCCGGATCGGGGAGACGGCCACATGCTGGGC
>Ga0308158_10005294_pt1 | contig 10605 bp, 8 predicted proteins | sample PhyBR2_FD_201038 | JGI IMG/M metagenome (GOLD analysis project Ga0308158, IMG submission 201038) | Phyllosphere microbial communities from UC Gill Tract Community Farm, Albany, California, United States - DLSLB.R2 | ecosystem: Host-associated > Plants > Phyllosphere > Unclassified | place: USA...
CGCACAGAAGCTGGCGCATATGCTGCCGGAAAAGGTACGAGACAAATTTATCGGCCAGAAGCCACTCGAAATACGCCCGGTGAAATTCCATAATCCGCTGCAGGGTAGCGTAGAAGAACCACATCGCTACGTCTGGCTGCGCGCCAATGGCAACATGCCGGACGACCAGCGCATCCACCAATACCTGTTGGGGTACGCCTCGGACTTCAACTTCCTGCCAACGGCGCTACAGCCACACGGCGTCGGCTTCCTCGAACCCGGCATGCAGGTTGCCACGATTGACCATTCGATGTGGTTCCACCGCCCATTCCGCCTGGACGACTGGCTACTGTACGCGGTTGAAAGCACCTCGGCGTCCGGCGCCCGCGGCTTTGTACGCGGTCAGTTTTACACGCGCGAGGGCGTACTGGTTGCCAGCACGGTACAGGAAGGGGTTATTCGCCAGCGTCAGGCCTGATACGTCAGCAAGGAAAAGGGCGATGTGATCATCGCCCTTTTTGCATCATCATTATTTTTTATGTTTAGCGCACTGCTCTTCTTTACGACTTACTGCTTATCTTACTGGTTATAGGCACTCTCGCCGTGACTGTTGACGTCCAGGCCTTCGCGCTCCTGTTCTTCCGGTACCCGCAGCCCGACGATGGCGCCGGCCACTTTAAAGGCAATGAACGCCGCTACGCCAGACCACACCAGCGTGATGATCACGCTTAACAGCTGTACCCACACCTGGTGACCCATGGTGACGCCCTCGGCGTAACCGGTGCCGCCCAGCGACGATGCCGTGAACACGCCGGTCAACAGGCAGCCGACAATGCCACATACGCCATGCACGCCGAAGACATCACAGGTGTCGTCCACTTTCAGCCATTTCTTCAGCGTGACCACGCCCCACAGGCCGGCAACGCCGCCCACCAGACCAATGATTAACGCGCCCCCCACACCAACGGTGCCTGCGGCCGGCGTTACGGCAACCAGTCCGGCGATGCAGCCGGAGCATGCCCCCAGCAGCGACGGCTTGCCACGCACAATCCATTCGGCAAAGGTCCAGGAAAGGATCGCGCCTGCGGTAGCAACCACGGTATTAAGGAACGCCAATGCCGCAATGCCGTTGGCCGCGCTGGCCGAGCCGGCGTTGAAGCCAAACCAGCCGATATACAGAATCGAAGCCCCGGTAAACACCATTGGCAAGTTATGCGGTTTGAACGCTTCTTTGCCAAAGCCGGCGCGCTTGCCCAACAGGTAAGCCCCCACCAGGCCGGCGCTTGCGGCGTTGATATGCACCACGGTGCCGCCAGCGAAGTCCAGCGCACCGTCCGCCGCCAGGAAACCGCCGCCCCACACCATATGCGCCACCGGCAGATAGGAAATGGTGAACCAGATGGCGGCAAAAATCACCACCGCAGAAAAACGAATGCGTTCGGCGAAGCCACCGACTATCAGCGCCACGGTAATGCAGGCGAAGGAGCATTGGAACGCTACGTGGATCATTTGGCTGAAGGTGCCTGTAACGCTGTCAATACCGATGCCTTTCAGCATCGCCGTTTCAAACCCGCCAAAAAAGGCGTTGCCTTCGCTGAAGGCCAGGCTATAACCGTACAGCACCCACAGTACGCACACCAATGCAAAGGTAACGGTAACCTGCGTCAGCATCGACAGGACGTTTTTTGAGCGCAGTAAACCGCCGTAAAACAGCGCCACGCCAGGTAAGGTCATAAACAGCACCAACGCGGTGCAAATCATCATAAACGCGTTGTCTGCCTTGTCTGCTACCGCCGGAGCGGCCAGAGCCAAAGAGGGAACCAGGGTCACCGTACTCAGGCCCAACATGGATAAAAGTTTTTTCATTATCAATCCATCCCATCTACTTAACTGAGCCAGTGTTTACAGTGCTGCTTCATCTGTTTCGCCGGTGCGTATGCGAATAACACGTTGCAATTCGGCAACGAAAATCTTGCCGTCACCGATTTTGCCGGTGTAGGCAGCTTTACTAATGACATCAACCACTTCATCTAATTGATCGTCAGCGATGGCGATATCGATTTTGACCTTTGGTAAAAAGTTGACGCTGTATTCGGCACCGCGATAAAGCTCGGCATGCCCTTTCTGGCGTCCGAACCCTTTCACTTCGGTTACGGTCAGCCCTTGAATACCTACAGAGGATAGGGCTTCACGCACGTCCTCCAATTTGAACGGTTTGATCACCACGGTAACCAGCTTCATATTGCCTCTCCACGATTAAGCCCAAACTCACCCTGGGTACCAGGCTAATAAAGCAAAGGTTGTGCCATAAATGGTTTTATATGCAGTTTCAGCCAATTACCCAGCATAAGGGCAATCGCCGACGACGAAAGCCGCGCCCAGCAAGGATCGATATGCAACGGTGGTCAATTAGTGTGCACTGCAATTGTGCAGCGTGCGCCGTGAGGGTGCATGGCAGGGCATTTTACCTGGCACGCTGCCTGATTGTGGTGCGAGAGGATTAATGCGGGAGCCGCAATGGCTCCCGAGAACAGATCATGCCGTTTGGATATCTTCACGGCTGCTGGCGGCCAGCTCTTCACCCACCAGCTGTAACTGATACATCTGGTAATAACGGCCTTTTTGCGCCAGCAGTTGCTGATGATGGCCCTGCTCCACCGCATGCCCGCGGTGCAACACCAGTATCGAGTCCGCATCGACAATGGTCGACAAACGGTGAGCGATCACCACCAGCGTGGTGTGCTCGCGAATCAGCCGCAGCGCGCGCTGGATCGCTTGTTCGGTACCGGAGTCGATATTGGCGGTGGCTTCGTCAAGGATCAGGATCTGCGGTGCCAGCACCAGCACCCGCGCCATCGCCAGCAGTTGCTTTTGCCCGACCGACAGATTATTGCCCTGTTCGCCAAGCCGCGTGTGGATCCCCTGTGGGAACCCCCGCACCAGTTCCGCCAACTGTACGGTTTCCAGCGCCTGCCATACGGCCTGTTCGCTGATATTGCGGCCAAGCGTCACGTTGGCCAGCACCGATTCGGCCACTACCACCGGATCCTGCTGCACCATCGCCACCCCTTGGCGCAAGGTACGGTGCGACAGACTCGACAGCGGTCGGCCATCCAGCCGTATTTCCCCTTCATTGACCGGATAATAGCCCATCAACAGGTTGGCCAGAGTACTTTTGCCACTGCCGGTATGGCCGACCAGCGCCACGAAACCGCGTGACGGCACCTGCAACGAGATATGTTGCAGCACCTTTTTGTCTTCACGATAAGCGAAGGTCAGGTTGTCGATTTCGATGCGGCCGCTTGCCAATGGATGTTCGTCGGTACCGTATCTCTGCTGACGACGATCCATCAGCTCAAAGATACGCTCGCCGGCCACCACCGCCTGCTGCAGAATCGATTGCTGCGACGTCAGCTCGATCAGCGGCTCATTCAGCCGACCGAGATAATTGATAAAAGCGTACAGAACCCCAACGCCGATGCTCCCTTCGCCGCTGAAGCCAAACAGCATCAGTAAGCCACACAGCACCAGCGCCGAGAACAGACTGAGTAGTGGCCGCAGCAGAAAGCCGTCCAGCCGCAGCGTCTGCATGCGCGCAGTATAATGCGACCAACTGGCATTGCTCATGCGCTCGCCAAAGCGAAGCTGCTGACGGAACTGCTGGATCACCCCCATGCCGTTGATCACTTCGTTAAAACCGTCGTTGATATCCGCCAGATAGCTGCGCACCCGCCGCACAATTGGCGTGCTGTAATATTGGTAAATACCCATTACGATCAAAACCGCCGGGAAGATGCAGATCGCTACCAGCGCCATGCGCCAATCGAGACTGAACATCGCCACCAGCATCGCGCCGATCAGCGCCGCGCTTTTCAGCACGGTGGAGACCACCATCACGTACAGATCCTTAATCACTTCGGTATCGTTGGTGACGCGGGAAATCAACTGCCCGACCGGCTGGGTATCAAACGCGCTCAGCGGCTGACGCAGCGCGGCGTCCATCACATCGGTGCGCAGACGCTGCACCACGCCGACTGCCGCCTGATTAAACAAAATCGCCTGAAAATAGTGCAGTGCCGCCGCCAGCAGCTCCAGCAGAATATACGCCGCCGCCAGTCCGGTAACGATCGTCAGCGGCAGTTGCCCTTTGGCAACGTAGTTATCGATGAAATAGCTGACCAGGATCGGCCCGGCCACTTCCGCCGCCGCTGCAACCCACAGCATCAGCACCGCTATCCCCAGCGGTTTGCGGTATGGTGAGCCATAGGCCAATAGCCGTTTTAGCGTCGGCCACAGCGTTTGTACTTTACTCATTGGTTAACATCTCCACGCCGATTTCCGGCGCCTCGTCCAACGCGGCCTCCAACTGTTGATAACGATACATATCGCGATACCAACCGGGCTGCGCCGACAACGTTGCGTGCTCGCCGCGCTGTGCCACGGTGCCGTGCTGCATCACCAGAATTTCACTGGCTTCGGTCAGCGCCGACAAGCGATGCGCACTGATGATCACCGTGCGGTTTTGCCCCCAGCTACGCAGATTGTGCAGGATCTGGTGCTCGGTACGGCCGTCCACCGCCGACAAGGCGTCGTCGAGGATCAGGATTTCCGCCTCCATCAGCAGCGCTCGCGCGATTGAAATTCGCTGCTTTTGCCCACCGGACAGCATCACGCCCCGCTCGCCGACTTCGGTTTCATAGCCCTGCGGCAAGCGCAGAATATCGTCGTGAACGCTGGCCAGGCGCGCCGCCTGCTCGATTTGTTCCTGCGTAGCCCCCGGCTTGCCCAAGGCGATGTTATTCGCCACGCTGTCGGAAAACAGGAAAGGCGTTTGGCTAACGACCGACAGGCGCGCACGCCACGCATCCAGTTTCAATTCGGTCAGCAGCAGGCCGTGGTAACTGATATCGCCTTCATCAATATCAAACTGCCGCTGGATCAACGCCAGCAGCGTGCTCTTGCCTGCGCCGGTCGGACCACACAGACCAAGCATCTGGCCGGGTGCCAGATGCAGCGCCACATCATGTAACGCGCTATGCGCGTTTTGCGGGTAATGGAAACGGCGAATATCGACCGCCAGTTGCCCACGCCCCGGCGGCAGTTCGCTGTCGCCGTCACGCACCGCCGGCGCTTCGGCCAACAGGCTGCGAATACGGCTGTAGGCCGCACTGCCGCGTTCAACGATGTTGAACATCCAGGCCAGCGCCAGCATCGGCCAAATCATCAGGCCGAGATACATGACAAAACTGGTCAGTTGGCCAAGCGTCAGCATCTGGTTGACTACCATCCAGCTGCCGCCGCCGATCGCCAACAGATTGGCCGCGCCAATGGCGATATAAATCGTCGGGTCGAAACGCGCGTCGACCCGCGCCACGTGCATATTCTTGGCGCCGGTCTGCGCCGCCACGTCGGCAAACTGATTGGATTGATGATCTTCCAGCCCGAACGCCTTGATCATACGGATACTGGTCATGCTTTCCTGAGCCTGATCGTTCAGGTTGGAAAACGCCGCCTGCGCTGATTTGAAACGCTGGTGCAGCTGATCGCCGTAATATTTGATCACGATAGCCATGATCGGCATCGGGATCAGCGACAACAGCGTCAGTTGCCAACTGATCTGGGTACTCATCACGATCAGCACCACCAGGCCCATCACCAACGAATCCACCAACGTCAATACTCCCTCGCCCGCGGCAAACACCACGCGGTCAACGTCATTGGTGGCGCGCGCCATCAGGTCGCCAGTACGATGACGCAAATAGAACGCCGGGTTTTGTCGGCTGAGCTGGCGGTAAAAATTCTCGCGCAGTTCAACCGCCAATTGATAGGAGGCACCGAACAACAGCACCCGCCACACGTAACGCAGCAGGTAAACGACAATGGCGGTGGCAACCATCAATCCCAGCCAGGCCATCAACACGCCGCTGGTCATATGATTTACCGTTACGCCGTCGACAATCACGCCCACCAGCTTGGGCGGCAGCAGTTGCAAAATAGCGATGATAATCAGCAGTGCCACCGCACCGAGGTAGCGGCGCCATTCACGGCGAAAATACCAGCCGATTTGAGCAAATAATCTCACGCAGTCTTATCCAAAATAGGTTGGTTTTTACTCTTGTTGTGCTTTAGCAGCGTAGAATACCACCGTTGAGCGGCCAATTCGGTGAACTTTTCACTCCGGAACCGGCAGCGCAGTAGTATATTTGATTTTTTCCATCGCGAAGCTCGACGTGACGTCAATCAATCCCGGCACGCCATTTACCAGCCGTTTGTAAAAGTTATCGTAGCTTTTCATGTCCGCAACCTGCACTTGCAGCAGATAGTCGTACTCGCCCGCCATGCGATAAAACGCCAGCACTTCCGGCATCTGCGCCGTGAGGTCGACAAAAGCCTGATACCACTCGCTGCTGTGCTGCTGGGTTTTGATCAGCACAAACGCCGTCAGCCCCAATCCGAGCTTTTCGTTATCCAGCAATGCCACGCGACCGCGAATGTAACCTTCATCCTCCAGGCGCTTCAGTCGCTTCCAGCACGGCGTCGAGGTCAGGTTGACCGCCTCGGCCATCGCCTGCAGCGACTGGGTACAGTCCTGTTGTAACAGGCGCAACAGCTTACGATCTGTTTTATCTAGCATAAGGCCACCATGGAGAAATATTTTCTCTTATTTGGCGATTAAACAGGAAAAATGGCAATCTTTTTTTCCTGGCAACGCGCTATGCTACGCGCAAAACAACTTACTAGTTTAAGGCCAGACGATGACAAACACTTGGGTAAAATATGCTATCGGTGAAATAGAAGCGGATTTCCAGCGCTCCGCCGACACCCACCTGATCCGCCTCAACCTGGCTGAGTTTCCCGGCATTCACCTTTATCTGAAGGATGAAAGCACCCACCCGACCGGCAGCCTCAAGCATCGCCTGGCCCGTTCGCTGTTTTTGTACGGATTGTGCAATGGCTGGATCAACCAGAATACGCCGATTATCGAAGCTTCTTCCGGCAGCACTGCGGTATCGGAAGCCTACTTCGCGCGCATGATTGGCCTGCCGTTCATTGCGGTGATGCCATCTTGCACCGCGCGGCGCAAAGTGGAGCAAATTACCTTCTATGGCGGCCGCTGCCACTTTGTCGATCATGCCGCACAGATCTATGCCGCTTCTGAACAACTGGCCCAAGAGCTGAATGGCCACTATATGGATCAGTTCACCTACGCCGAACGTGCGACCGACTGGCGCGGTAACAACAATATTGCCGACAGTATTTTTCGCCAGATGGCGCGCGAACCGTTCCCGGTGCCGAAACACATCGTGATGAGCGCCGGTACCGGCGGTACCTCGGCAACGCTGGGCCGCTATATCCGCTATCAAGGGCATGATACGCAACTGACGGTAGTCGATCCGGAAAACTCGGTGTTCTATGACTGTTTCCAGCACCACGATCGCACGCTGATCGGCAGCTGTGGCAGCCGGATAGAGGGTATCGGACGCCCACGCGCGGAACCGTCGTTTATTCCTTCGGTGATCGACAATATGCTGCGCGTACCGGATGCCGCCAGCGTTGCCACCATCCACTGGCTGGAAGGCATTCTGGGGCGCAAGGTGGGCGCATCCACCGGCACCAATCTGTGGGGAGCGCTGCAACTGGCCAGGCAAATGCGTGAGCGTGGAGAACAAGGCGCTATCGTCACCTTGCTGTGCGATAGCGGCGAACGCTATCTGGATACCTACTACAACCCGCAATGGGTCAGCAGCCATATCGGCGATCTGACGCCGTACCTGGAACAGCTGCGCAACCTGTAAGTCACCCGCGCATCCCGCAGGCGACAGCGATAAAAAAAGCCGGGTAATCATACCCGGCCGGCTGCAAGGGGGGCTCCGCTATACGGGGGTATATGGGGAGCCAGGTGAACACAGCCAATGGTTCAAATAGTGGGCCACCGCCTGCGTTTGGCAGTGGCCGATAACCGTAAGTTGCGGCAGTTGCGCTTTCAACTGCGGTAATGCATTGCCCATCACCACGCCGTGGCCGACGGCGGCGAGCATTTCCTTATCATTCATCGCATCGCCAAACGCCATGCACTCCGCCATGGAGACGCCCAGGTGAGCGCCGAGTACGGTCAGCGCCGCCCCCTTATTGCAGCCCAGCGGCAGCACTTCCAGGCAATCGTAAGCCGAAAAACACAGATCCACCCGCCCGGCAAAATGCGCCTGCAACTGCGTCTGCAACCGCATCAGTTCCTGATGCGCTCCTACGAAACATACCTTGCTGTTACCGCTGGTCGGCAGGTTGCGCGGATCGGTCAGCTGAAAATGAAAACCGCTCAGATGGTGCGCCCGCAACAGTTCCGGCGCAGCAAATTCGGTCAGCCACCCCTCATCACGAAAAACGTGCATGCTGGCCGAGGTATCCCACTGACGATGCAGCAGCTGTTCGGCAATCTGCGCCGGCAAATCGCTGGCATGCAGTTGCTGCCCGCGATTATCGTAGACCCGGGTGCCGTTACCGGTAATCAGGTAGCCCTGCAGGCCCAACTGCGCCATGATCGGTTGCGCATCAAGGTAATGACGGCCAGTGGCGAAGGTAACGATCATCTCGCGTTCAACCAATTGATTCAGCGCAGCCAGCGTTTCCGGCCCAATGCGATGGTCGGGAGTCAGCAATGTGCCATCCATATCGAACGCTGCCAGGCGATACATAAAGACCTCATAAATGTCGAATCAGTTACCGTGCTGAAAGTATGGGGTGGTATTTACGGAAGTAATAGTGAACAATTTGAAAAAACCGTTCCTGATTTATCAACGATAAATTCCATACCGCAGCCAACGGCGCGGCAGCATGGAATAACGAGGGGATGCCATGCGCCTGATTCACCGTCTTGGCCAGTATCAACGCCTGTATCAACAACTCGGTAGCGAACCGGTATTGATGACCATGGCGCAGCTGGCGGCGTTGTTTTATTGCAGTGAACGACACGCACGCACCCTGGTGCAGCAAATGCAGCACCAGGGCTGGCTGAGTTGGCATTCACAGGCCGGTCGCGGCAAACGCGCCAGCCTGCAGTGTCTGAAAATGCCGGACGAGCTGCGCAGCGCACTGTTACAACGCCTATTACAGCAAGGCGATCATCAAGGCGCGCTGGCGCTGGTTCGATTGGATCCGCAACATCTGCAGGAGGTGCTGAGCCCGCACCTCGGCGGGCAATGGCAGGCGGATAGCCCAACGTTGCGTATCCCTTATTATCGGCGATTGGAATCGCTGGATCCGTTGTCGCTCACCGGTCGCGCGGAACAGCATCTGGTTTCCACTCTGCACGCCGGCTTGACTCGCTTTACGACCGGCAACCGGCTTCCACAGCCGGATCTGGCGCACCACTGGCAAATCAGCCCCGACGGCCTGCGTTGGCAGTTTTTTCTGCGTAGTCAATTGCGTTGGCATAACGGCGAACCGCTCAGCGGCCAGCAACTATTGCAGACCCTGGAAAAACTGCGCTCGCACCCGCGCAGCATGCCGAGTCTGGCAAGCGTCGCCGCGATCGCTCTGCCACATGCGTTATGCATCCAGTTCGATCTGCATACGCCGGATTATTGGCTGGCGCATCGATTGGCCGACTTGCCCTGCCTGATGACCCACCCGGAAAATGCTACGCTCGGCGCCGGCGCGTTCAAGCTGACGCTGAACGAACCGCACCTGGTACGGTTGGAACAGCACCCGTATTATCATTTGCAACACCCGTATCTGGAGAGTATCGAATACTGGATCACACCGGCGCTGGCGGCCGGCGGCGACGCCAGTTGTCAGCATCCGGTACGCATCACCATTGGCCAGCAGGAGGAACTGCCCTTTGCCCGACCGGTACAACGCAGCATGAGCCTCGGCTGGTGTTATCTGGCGCTCAACCTGCGACGCGGCACACTCAGCCAGGCCCAGGGCAAGAAGCTGCTGATGCTGATCCAGCAGTCTGGCCTGCTGGCCAACCTGCCGATCCCCAATGGCGTCATCACCCCCAGCCAGGAAATGCTGCCTGGCTGGGCCATTCCGCAGCACTCGGCCGCTAAAAACCTGGCGTTGCCACCAAAACTCACGCTGCTGTATCGCCCGCCGGTGGAACTGATGACGGTAACCCAGGCGCTGAAAGCGCTATTGGCCGAACACGGCTGTGAGTTGGAGATCCGTTATTTTTCCGGTAAGCGTTGGCAGAGCGCGGAACAAATCGCCGAGGCCGATTTGCTGCTGGCCGATAATCTGATCGGTGAAGCACCGGAGGCAACCTTGGAAAGCTGGCTGCGGCAGGACGCGCTGTGGCAGGCCATTTTGCCGCCGTCCGCGGCCCGCCAGCAGACGCACAGGCTGCGGCAAATTCAGCAATACCCGGACGAGTCGCGGCGCTTTGCTGCAATGCAGTCTTATTATCAACAATTGATGGAGACGGCGATCATCACTCCGCTGTTCAATTATCAATATCAGGTCAGTGCGCCGCCACGCATTCATGGCGTCACGCTCACCGCTCACGGCTGGTTTGATTTTTGCCAGGCCTGGTTGCCCCCGCCGGTGGCGTAACCGCCGCTACGCCCAGCCCGTCCGTTCTGCTACCATAATGCTGACCAATGTCTTTTATCAGGCCGCCCGAAT
>Ga0308158_10005295_pt1 | contig 10604 bp, 9 predicted proteins | sample PhyBR2_FD_201038 | JGI IMG/M metagenome (GOLD analysis project Ga0308158, IMG submission 201038) | Phyllosphere microbial communities from UC Gill Tract Community Farm, Albany, California, United States - DLSLB.R2 | ecosystem: Host-associated > Plants > Phyllosphere > Unclassified | place: USA...
GGAAGAAATCTGGGTGTCGGCACTGGTGGCAAATGAAAAAGTCGTCAACTCGCAGTGGTCAACTTGGAACGGCATGCTCGCCTGGGATTGCAAGCGCCACGTTCGCTCCGGAAAGCTCACACCTAGATAGCCACCAAACGCACGGCCTGTTTGACGCGATCATCATTCCGAGAACCGATTTTGGCTCAGTGGCGGCTTACGCCCACACCCGGACGTTCAGGCCGGCGATCCGCGCTCCCGATAACGGCCATTCGTTCAGCGCAATCTTTCCCGTTTCTCAGTCTCCGACAGGCTATTTCGAGAAAGAGCAATCGGGAACAGATTTTGGGAAAGGCGGCGCCCCGGGCGGCTCTCGCCGTACTCGCCAGGGCGACTGTCCCGCTATGGGTTCCTTTAAGGGAAGGCAGATGAACTGCCGGCCCGAAGCGGAGGCGAGCATGCGAACAAGGCGCACGATGTGATCTTAATTCGATCGTTTGCCTAGAACTGCCAGACGCCAGTAGGGCTGTACGAATCCCGCACACGGTCAGACCGCCGCGACCCCGCCATCCACGAAGAGCTCATGGCCCGCGACAAAGCTGCTTTCGCTCGACGCGAGGAACAGCACGGCACTCGCGACATCTTCGAGGCGTCCTAGGCGCCCGAGTGGAACCCCCTTGATTACCTCTTCTTCAGCTCCCGGTGTTGCGTCGAAATAGTCCCGAATAAGACGCGTCTCGGTGCCACCGGGCGAGACGACGTTCACGCGGATGCCGCGTTCCTTCAGATCAATGGTCCAGCTTCGTGCAAAGGAGCGAACCGCCGCCTTGCTGGCATTGTAGAGCGACTGGCCCGGATACGCCTTGGATCCAGCGATCGAGCCATTGAGGACGATCACGCCCCCTTGTGTCATCAGCGGCAGTGCCTTCTGCACGGTGAAAAGCAGACCTTTCACGTTGAGGCCGAACGTCGAATCAAAATCGGCTTCTTCAATTGACTCTAGCGGAACGGGCTTGTGCATGCCGGCATTGGCGAACACGACATCGACCTTACCGTGGTCACGCTCAACGCGCTCGTAAAGTGTCGTGAGGTCGGCGAGGTTCGTGACGTCGCCTTGTACGCCGATCGCACCGTGACCGATCTGGCTGACCGCCTGATCGAGCAACGTCTGTCGCCGCGCGGTGATGTACACATGGGCACCCTCTTGCGCGAAGCGCTGCGCGGATGCCAACCCGATGCCGTCACTACCGCCGGTAATCACCACGACCTTGTCTTCGAACCGCTTCGTCATCACATGAATCTTTCGCGCAAATGGAGGATTGCTCCACTTGTAATACGGAGGCATCCTCCACTTCGCAAGGCATGGAAGGAATAATCTTGGTTGAGGCTGGCCTACGTGCCGACGCGGAACGAAACCGCCAACGCATCCTCATCGCGGCAGAGGAAGCGTTCCTAGAACGAGGTGCAAGCGTCCCGCTGGAAGAGGTGGCCAAGCGAGCCAAGGTCGGGATCGGCACACTCTATCGCCGCTTCCCGACGCGAGAAGCGCTTTTGGCGGCCACGAGCAACGAGCGGTTTGCGTCGGTTGCGGAGACGAGTCGCGCGCGAGATCGGGATGATGATCCCGGAGACGCGATGCGCCAGTTTCTTGAGGATCTCGCGATGAACACGAGCGTCTATCAAAGCCTTGCTGCTTCGCTAGGGACGGTCATCCAACACGGCACGCCTGGCTGTAACGCGATCACCGCGGAAGGTCGGCGACTGCTTCGGCGCGCTCAGGAGGCTGGCATCGTTCGTGCGGACGCCAGCTTCGATGACATAATCTGTGTGGTGAGCGCGATAGCCATCGCGGTTGAAAAGGACAGCGTTCCGATGCCGCGCATTGCTCACCTGGTGGACCTGCTCCTCAACGGCATGCGCGTGCGTTGACAAGTCCGGTTGCCGGCAGGGCCTGATATTCTCGTTTTCCGATCCTTTTCGGCAAAGCCGGCATCTGCCCAATGTCGGCTATCGCCACCCGCTGTCCTGAAAGCAGCTAGTCCGCTTTCCTGCCCATCCCGGCCGTTCTGCAATCGTCCAGTTGCGGACATCGGCTCGGGTATGGCACGAACGGCGAATGCTTCAGCTGCTCGCCTTTCTTTTGCAAGCTTCGTCGGCCCCACCCGTGCCATCACCGCCAGCCGACAGCCTTGCGGCAGCCATCCAGTTGTGGGCGGATCATCCACCGGCAGAATTTACGAAGCAGCAGGCGATCGACAGCGCCGTGGCGGAAGCAACGAGGCAGGCGCTCTACACGATCGGCATGCGGCCGAGTCCGAGGCTGTCGGTGACCAAGATCTATCTGGGTGCATACGACCGATTAAAACCGATAATCGCCCGCCGTGTGCCCGCGAACCCGAGCCAGTTGGACACTGCGGTTGCGGCATGTGCGATGGATGGGATAGCGCGCCGACTGTCGACTGCCGAGATCGCGGACGTCCGGAAATCTCTGTCGACCGCAGCCGGGCAGAAATTCTGGGAGGCGGCAGGGCTCACCGATCGGCCGCTGGAAGGCTGCTACCAAGCTGCCCTCGATCTCAAGCCGGTAGCTGCCGACTATCGTGCCGCCGGCCTACGTCCGCCGACGCCGCCTAAGCCGCTCAAGCGGGGGACATCGATCGTCTACTGACAGATCGGGAACGACTGCTTTTCTTCCCAATCCAGGCATTCGATGTCGGCAAACGCCATCCCGTCTCGATCCGTTTTCAGCGCCAACCTCTCGAGGTCTTACTTAACCCAAACAGGTACCGACGACCGGACCATACCTGTAGAACTGCCGTTCCGCGTGCAATCCAAACAATCCTACGCCGCCCCCGTCACAACAGCACGTCGACGCTGTGGATCACCAGTCCGACCAGCCCACCGACGATCGTGCCGTTCACCCGGATATATTGCAGGTCTCGGCCAACCGCGTTCTCCAGGCGGCTGGTGATCGTGTCGGCATCCCAACTGCGCACCGTTTCGGACACGAGCTTGACGATGCCGTCGCCGTAATCCGCCGCCGCGCCGACTGCTGCGCGACGCACGAAGCGGTTGATCGTGCGCGACATGCGGGGGTCGTGCTGCAACGTCTCGCCGAGCTGGCGGAGGATGTCGCCGAGCTTGCCGGCCATCGCGCGCTCGGGGTCGCGGGCGATCGCCAGCAGCGCGCCACGCGCCTGTTCCCACAGGCCGTCGAGCCAGCGTTGCATCGCCGGGTTGTCGAGCAGGTCGTTCTTCATCGTCTCGACCCGCTCGCGCATGCGGCGGTCGTATTGGAGATCCCAGGCTAGGCGATCGAGTCCCTCCTCCGCCTTCAGACGCAAAGGATGCTCGGGGTCCTCGGCCATCTCGGCGAGCAGCTTGTCGAAGCCGCTGATCAGCTTGTCCGCGACGGTCGTGTCGAGCCCGGTCCAGCGCAGGATCGAGCCGGCCTTGTCGTGGACCATCGCGCGGACGAGGTGGTCGTTCGCGGCCAGCGTCTTTGCCGCCCAGCGGATCGCGCTTTCGAGCAGCGGCGCGTGGCGGCGCTCGGCGATCGCGGCCTTGAGCAACTGGCCGAGGATCGGCGAGACTTCGGTGGCGCGCAGGCGTGCGCCGATCCCCGCCTTGACCATCCCGCCGAGCCGCGCCGGGTCGAGCCCTTCGAGGACTTGCGCGACCAGCTTCGACGCCCCCTGCCGGAAGCGGCCCCCTGCCCCTTCGGGCGGATCGGTCAGCCAGCGGGCGATCGCCCCCGCCACGTCGAGCCGGCGGGTGCGGCGCGCGATGACCACGGGGATCAGGAAGTTCGCGCGGAGGAACTGCGCGAGCGTGTCGCCGATCCGGTCCTTGTTGCGCGGCACGATCGCGGTGTGGGGTATCGGCAGGCCGAGCGGATGCCGGAACAGCGCGGTGACCGCGAACCAGTCCGCCAGACCGCCGACCATCGCCGCCTCGGCGAACGCGCGGACGAACCCGAACGCCGGGTGGACGGGGACGAGCGCGCGGCTGACGAAGAACGTCGCGGCCATGAACACGAGCAGACCGGTGGCGACGATCCGCATGCGGACGAGCGCCGGCGGGGGGGCTTCGCCGGCCGGGCGCATACGGGGTAAAAGCGTCATGCCCGTAACAATCCCCGGGCGCCCCGAATGTTCACGCCGCTGCGGCGGTTCGGGTGCCCGGGTGCAGAGGGGCGTGCCGGGGATGACTCACTCGGCGGGTTGCGTGCCGTCACCGTGATCGCGGCCGTGGCCGAGCTTGCCGGTCGCGGGTCCGAGCAGCGGCCCCGGATTGGGCCCGGCGATCCCGATCACCTCGTCGCCATTGTCGCCAGGACGATAGGTGAGCAGGCGACGACCGAGCCGCGGCCCGACATAGCGCTCGATCCCGACCGCGAGGCTGAATGCCGCGGGGATGATCAGCAGCGTCAGCAGCGTCGACAGCGCGAGGCCGCCGATCACGACCGTCCCCATCGGCGCGCGCGACGACGAATCGCCGCTGAGCGACAGCGCGGTCGGCACCATGCCCGCGACCATCGCGACCGTGGTCATCACGATCGGCTGCGCGCGCTTGTGCCCGGCATCGATGATCGCAGTGAACGCGTCGACGCCTTTGCTCATCTCGTCCAGCGCGAAGTCGATCAGCAGGATCGAGTTCTTGGCGACGATGCCGAGCAGCATCAGCAGGCCGATGTAGACCGGCAGCGAAAGCGGCTGGCCGGTCGCCCACAGCGCGAGCAACCCGCCGAGCGGCGCGAGCAGCAGCGAGCCCATGTTGACGAACGGCGGCAGCACGCGGCGGTAGAGCAGCACCAGCACCGCGAACACGAGGAAGGTGCCCGCGATCACCGCGGTGATGAAGTTGGTGATCATCTCGGCCTGCCACTTGCTCTGGCCGAGCGTGAGTTCGCTGACGCCGACCGGCAGGGTCTTCATCGACGACAGCGCGTGGACCTGCTTCATCGCGTCCGAGATCACCACGCCGGGCGCGAGATCAGCGCCGAGCGTGATCTGGCGCTGCTGGTTGACGCGGTCGATCTTGGTCGGGCCCGAGCCGAGGCCGATATCCGCGACCAGGTTGAGCGGCACCGAGCCGCCCGACGCGGTCGACACGGGCAGGTTCTGGATCGTCGACAGGCTGGTCCGCGCCGACTGGTCGAGCGCGACGCGGATCGGGATCTGGCGATCGGAGAGCGAGAAGCGCGCCGAGTTCTGGTCGATATCGCCGAGCGTCGCGATCCGGATCGCCGACGACAGCGCCTGCGTGGTCACGCCGAGATTGGCGGCGAGATCGAAGCGCGGGCGGATGACGATTTCCGGGCGTTGCATCCCGCCCGACACGCGCGGCGCGGTCAGCGATTTCAGCGAGCCCATCTCGGCGACGATCTTGTCCGCCGCCTGTTGCAGCTTGGCGGGGTCGCTGCCGCCGAGCACGACGGTCACGTCGCGACCGCTGCTGCCCCAGCCCGACTGCGAGCGGAACGACACGCGCGCATCGGGGATCGCGGTGAGCTGCGGCGCCATCCGGCGTTCGAACTCGACCGAGGTCTCCTTGCGATCGGCGCGAAGATTGGCGGTCACCGAACCGCTACCGACCCTGGTCCGCGCATAGACCGTCGTCACCTCGGGCTGTCGACGCAGGATCTCACTGACGCGCGCGACCACCGCATCGGTCTGCGCGAGCGTGGTGCCCGGCACCATCTCGATCTGCGCGGACGAATCATCCTCGTCGCGGGTCGGCTGGAACTGCGAGGGGATGACGGTGAACATGAACAGCGTCAGCGCGAAGGCGAGCACGCCCGCACCGATCGCCCACATCCGGTGATCCATCACGCGGTTGAACATTTTCCGCATGCCACCACGGGCGCGCCACGCCGCCGCCTTGTCGCTGTTGAGCGTCCAGTGGAGCGTGCGGACATACCAGTCCATGATCCGGCCCTCGCCGTGGCTGGCATGGCCGAACGATTTCAGGAAATACGCGGCGATCATCGGCGTCACGAGCCGCGCGACCGCCAGGCTCATCAGCACGGCTGCGACCACGGTCAGGCCGAAATTCTTGAAGAACTGCCCAGCGATACCCGGCATCAGCGCGACCGGCAGGAACACCGCGACGATCGCCATCGTCGTCGCCAGCACCGCGAGACCGATCTCGTCGGCGGCGTCGATCGATGCCTGATAGGCGGACTTGCCCATCCGCATGTGCCGGACGATGTTCTCGATCTCGACGATCGCGTCATCGACCAGCACACCCGCGACCAGGCTGAGCGCGAGCAGCGTCATGCCGTTCAGGTCGAAGCCGAGCAGGTCCATGAACCAGAAGGCGGGGATCGCCGACAGCGGGATCGCCAGCGCGGAAATGGCGGTCGCACGCCAGTCGCGCAGGAAGATGAAGACGACGATGACGGCGAGGATCGCGCCCTCGATCATCGCGTGAATCGCGCTCTCATACTGCGCTTCGGTATAGTCGGTGCTGGTATAGCGCTGGACGAACTTGACCGAGGGGTTGCGCTTTTCGAGTGCGCGCAGCTTCTCGACCGCGGCATGATAGACGGTGACGTCGGACGCGCCCTTGGCCCGCTGGAAATCGAAGGTGATTGCCTGGCGCCCGTCGACGGTCGCGCGGCTGCGCTGCTCGGCATAGAGATCGCGGACCTGCGCGATGTCGGCCAGGCGCACGGTACGGCCATTGCCGACGTTGATCTGGGTCTGGCCGAGATCGGCCGCATCGCGCGCATTGCCGAGCACGCGGATCGACTGTTCGGAGCCGGCGATCTCGGCCCGACCACCCGCCGCGTTCAGGTTCACCTGACGCAACTGCAAATTGACCTGGCTTGCGGTCAGCCCCTGGCTCTGGAGCTTGAGCGGATCGAGGATGACGCGAATCTCGCGACTGACGCCACCGTTGCGGCTGATCGTCGCCATGCCCGGAATCGACAGCAGTTCCTTGGTGACGGTGTCGTCGATGTACCAAGAAAGCTGTTCGACGGTCATGTCGGTGGTGATCGCCGCGAAGCTCGCGACGTCGTTGCCGCTGGTGTTCGCGCGGTACACCTGCGGCTCGAGGATCCCGTCGGGCAGGTCGCTGCGGATCTGCGCGATCGCGTCGCGCACGTCGTTGACCGCGCGGTCGATCGGCGTGCCGATGGTGAGCTGGATCACCGTCTCCGAATTGCCTTCGGTAACGGTCGAGTTGATTTCGTCGATGCCCTGAAGCGAGCGCACGGCCGCCTCGACGCGTTGCGTGACCTGCGTCTCCATCTCAGTCGGCGCGGCGCCCGGTTGGTTGACGACGACGACCGCGATCGGGAAATCGATGTCGGGATCGCGGTTGACATCCATCCGCATGAAGCTGACGACGCCCGCAAGCATCAGGGCCAGGAAGAGCACGATCGGCGGAACCGGATTGCGGATCGACCAAGCCGAGATGTTGCGGAAGTTCATGGCTCTCAGCTCGCCTTCTTGGTGATCGGCTTGACCGCCTGCCCGGGGGCGAGGAAGCCGCCCGCGGACTGGACGACGCGCTCCGAACCGTCGAGCCCGCCGACGATCGTCACGCCGGCATCGGAGACCTGCCCGATCTTGACGTTGCGCCGGGCGACCTTGTTGTCCGATCCGACGATATAGACGTAATTGCCCTTCTCGTCGCTTTGCAGCGCGGAGTCGGGGAGCAGCGGCGCCTGCGTGACGCCGCCGACGATGGTCGCGGCGGCGAATCCGCCGGGGCGCAGGCCCGGATCATATTTGACCGCGATCCGCGCGATCCCCTGACGGGTCTGCGGATCGATCACCGGCGAGACCTGCCACACTTCGCCGGGATAGCCCTGCGTGGTGCCGACCGGCACGACCGTCGCGCGCGCGCCGACATGCAGCCCGGCCAGATCGGCTTCGCTCAACTGCGCGCGCATCTCCATCTGGCCGCCCATCGCCATGCGGAACAGGACGCCCGCCGATGGCCCGACGATCTGGCCAGCCTCGACGCCGCGAGTCAGCACGAGCCCCGCCGCGGGCGCGCGGATATCGAGCCGGCCGTTGCGTGCACGCGCCTCGCCGAGCGTCGCCTGCGCCACCTTCACGCGCGCCGCCGCCGCATCGCGCGTCGCCGCCTTGCGCTGAAGATCGGCCTTCGAGATGAAGCCGCGATCGACCAACTGCTTGGCGCGATCCAGTTCGGCCTGCGCGATCGTCTCGTCCGAGCGCGCGACGCTGACCGAAGCGGCGAGCGACGCCGCGGTCTCGGTCTGGACCGAGCGATCGACCGTCGCCAGCACCTGCCCTGCGGCAACCCAGGTGCCGGGTTCGACCAGCACGCGCGTGATCATCCCGCCCTCGCCCGCGACTCCGACCGGCATCTCGCGTCGCGCCGCCAGCGTACCCGTTGCAGAGATCGTCCGATCGACCGACTGGCGCCCCGGCACCACCACCGACACGGTCGGCAGCTGCGATCCGGGCGCTGCGGCCGCGGCGTCCTTCTTGCCGGACTTGAAGGCATAGATCCCGGCGACGATCGCCAGCACCACGAGAACAGCGATGATGATGTTGCGACGGCGGTGCGAGGGAGCGCTATAATCCGGCAACGCCAGATGCTCTTCGCTCTCGTTACCGACCATCTTCGTCTCGTAATTCATGCGCGCCACAATCCCACTTTCGACCGGTCTTGCCTCGACCCGCACCATCGCTCATACGCTGTGTTATCTGAATAAGTCACCTTGCTCAAGTCTTTCGACGAGCGCCGGTCACAGACATGCTTCGATTTCGATCTATCCGCAATGCGCTTTGGCAGATTGGAAAGACGTTCAGCTTGCGTTGAACCGTGCCGGGCGACACGCAGACCGAGTTCCACGGGAGAGACCATCATGAAGACCGCATCGTTCCTGACCGCCCTGGCTGGCGTCGCCGCGATCCTGCCTGCCGCCGGCGCGATCGCCCAGACGGCGCCGACCACGGTCGAGCCGATGGTGCCCGCCGCCGGCACCGTGCTGGACGTGTCTGCCGAGGGGCGGACGACGCGCGTTCCCGATCTCGCGACGATTCGCGCGGGCGTCGTCTCGCAGTCGCCGACCGCCGCCGCCGCACTCACCGACAATGCGCAGCGGATGACGAAGGTGCTGGACGCGCTCAAGCGCGCCGGCGTGGCGCCGCGCGATATCGCGACCTCGTCGGTGCAGCTCTCTCCGCAATATCGCTATGCCGACAACCAGCCGCCGGTCATCACCGGATACCAGGCGACCAACACCGTCTCGATCCGCTTTCGCGACGTCGCCAAGTCCGGCACGATCCTCGATGCGCTGGTGGCGCAGGGCGCGAACCAGATCGACGGGCCGAACCTGTCGATCGACAAGCCCGAGGCGGCGCTCGACGAGGCGCGGGCCGACGCGATCGCGCAGGCCAAGCGTCGCGCGGATCTCTACGCAAAGGCGGCCGGGCTCCGGGTGGCGCGGATCGTTTCGATCGCCGAATCGGGGCAGGACACCGGTGGCTCGCCGCAACCGATGATGGCGATGATGCGTGGCGCTATGGCCAAGGACAGCACGCAGATCGCGCCCGGCGAAAAGGACGTGACGGTGACGCTGTCGGTGCGGTTCCTGCTGAACTGACGAGCCTACGATCCTCCCCCGCCAGGGGGAGGTGGCTGGCGCTCGCCAGACGGAGGGGGAGGAAAGGGCAACGTCTGCTCCATGTCCTCCCCCTCCGTCACCTTCGGCGACACCTCCCCCTGGCGGGGGAGGATCGCAAGGGAGATGCGGCAAACAACGCACGCACGAAAAAGGGCCGCCCAGTTGCCCGGACGGCCCTTTTACTTCGCGTGACGATGCGAACTCTTAGCGGACGCTACCGCGACGCACGAGGTTCACGATCGCGAGCAGGACAACCGCACCCAGCAGCGAGACCAGGAACGAGGTCAGCGTCAGCGGTGCGTTGTTGATCGAACCACCCGACAGGACCAGGCCGCCGATGAAGGCGCCGACGATACCGACGACGATGTTCAGGAAAATGCCCTGCTGCGCGTCGGTGCGCATGATCATGCTAGCGATCCAGCCGATGACGCCGCCGATGATCAGCCAAAGAATGAGACCCATGATATTTTCCCTCCGTTGAACCCGTATCCGGGCGATGGCGGAAAGACGAGCGAGCGGCGTTTTTTGTTCCGCCCGCGTTTTGAGTTTTAGCCCTCAATACTTTTGTTGGCGCTCGTACAACGACTTATAGTGCTGTATCCGCGTAACCCGGAGACCCGGCATGCCCGATCGGTCGATCGCGCGCTGCCAACTGGCGAACTCCTCGACCGTGAGACCATAACGGGCGCAGACATCGTCGACGCTGAGCAACCCGCCATTCACCGCCGCGACCACTTCGGCCTTGCGACGCACTACCCACCGCGTGGTGCTGGGCGGCGGCAGGGTATCCAGCGTCAGTTGCTCGCCCAATGGGCCAATGACCTTGCCGGGACGGATTTTCTGGTTCTCGATCATTTGAAACCTCTGATCGGGGCGGGGGGCCCCCTATCGATACGCACGCACGACACATAGTCGCAGGATTTGAAGATCGGCTGAAACGCCGCGGTAAACAGCATCTTCACTCGTCCTTCCACCGGGTTAAGGCCGCTGCCATCGGCCCGTTGAACGC
>Ga0308158_10005297_pt1 | contig 10602 bp, 5 predicted proteins | sample PhyBR2_FD_201038 | JGI IMG/M metagenome (GOLD analysis project Ga0308158, IMG submission 201038) | Phyllosphere microbial communities from UC Gill Tract Community Farm, Albany, California, United States - DLSLB.R2 | ecosystem: Host-associated > Plants > Phyllosphere > Unclassified | place: USA...
GCTGAAGGATGCGGCCGGTGCGGTGGTCGGCATCGCCTTCGTCGGCCAGGACCAGTCGGCCGGGCTGGCCGCGCTGAAGGCCAGCCTGCGTGATTCCACGCTGGGCAAGGACGGCTACTTCATGGCTATCGATACGCGTCCGGGCGAGGGCTTCGGCAAGGTGATCGCCGCGCCCGCCGGTGAAGGCGGCAGGATCAGCGAGCGCGTGGTCGCCGAAGACCTGCCATTGCTGCAGGCGCTGCTGGAAGGACGCCGGGCATCGGCCACGCTGCAGGTGCGCAGCGCCGATGGCAAGGACACCCGCGGCTATTTCGTTTCCGCGCAGGCGCATGCGCCGTGGCGCTGGATGGTGCTGGGCATGGAGCCGGTGTCGGTGCTGCAGGACGTGCTGCGCACGCTGCTGCTGCAGATCGCCGGCATTTCCGCACTGGCCCTGCTGGCGGTGATCGGCGCGACCGTGCTGGCCATGCGCCGGTTGCTGGCCCGTCCCCTGCAGCAGGCCGAACAGGTGGCCTTGGACGTGGCAGCGGGCCGGCTGGACCGTGAGATCCCGCAGCGTCGCCCGGATGAAGTGGGGCGCCTGCTTTCGTCCATGCGGCAGATGCAGTCGACCCTGCGCAGCGTTACCGCCGCACAGGACCGGATGGCCCAGCACCACGCCGAAGGCACCATCAGCCACCGCATCGATGCCGACGCATTCCAGGGTGCATTCCGCAGCATGGTGGAAGGCACCAACGCGCTGGTGGATGCCCACGTGCGCACCACGCTGGAGATGGTCGAGCTGGTACAGGAGTACGCCACCGGTGACCTGTCGGCGTCGATGCAGGAACTGCCCGGCGAGAAGGCCCGGATCAGTGCGTCGGTCAACGGCGTGCGCGCCCGCCTGCAGGCCATCAACGGCGAGATCAAGCGTCTGGTCGCGGCTGCTGCAGCCGGTGATTTCAGCGCGCGCGGTGACGCTGAAGCATTCGACAACGATTTCCGGCTCATGGTGGAAGGACTGAACACCCTGATGACCACGGCCGACCACAACCTGGCGGCGCTGTCCGACCTGCTGCGCAACCTGGCGCGGGGCGACCTGCGCAGCCGTATCGAAGGCGATTTCCAGGGCGTGTTCGCCGAAATGCGCGATGACGCCAACCAGACCGTGACCAGCCTGGGCACGATCATCGCCGGCATCCAGCGCTCGGCCGATGGTGTGTCGGCGGCGGCGGCGGAAATCGCCTCGGCCAGCGAAGACCTGTCACGCCGGACCGAACAGCAGGCAGCGAACCTGGAAGAGTCGGCCGCATCGATGGAAGAAATGACCGCAGCGGTGCGCCAGAGCGCGGACCACGCGGTACGCGCAGACAAGCTGGCGGTGCAGGCCACCGGCGTGGCATCCCGGGGCGGTGACGCGGTGGCCGAGGTGGAGCGCACCATGCGCCTTATCGAAGCGTCCTCGCGGCGCATCGCCGACATCACCACCGTGATCGATGGCATCGCCTTCCAGACGAATATCCTTGCGCTGAACGCGGCGGTGGAAGCGGCCCGCGCCGGTGAGGAAGGGCGTGGTTTTGCCGTGGTCGCCAGTGAAGTCCGCACGCTGGCGCAGCGCTCGGCGCAGGCGGCGCGCGAGATCAAGGGGCTGATCGACGAATCGGTGGAGCAGGTCGGCACCGGCAGTGCGCTGGCAGCGCAGGCCGGCGAGACCATCCAGCAGGTGGTAACCGCGGTGGGCGAACTGGGTGAGGCGATCGGTGGCATTGCGTCGGCATCGCGCGAGCAGGCCGCCGGCATCGAACTGGTCAACCAGAGCATCGTGCAGATGGACGGGGTCACCCAGCAGAACGCGGCGCTGGTGGAGGAAACCTCGGCCTCGGCGCAGTCGATGACCGCCCAGGCCGCGTCGCTGCGCGAAGCCGCAGCGCGCTTCGTGCTGGCGCGTGGGACGGTGGTGGCGGCGTAACCAGGGCGGTACGCGGGAGGGGCTGCCACGGGATTGAAACGTGGCCGCCATACTGTGCGCCTGCGCGCTTTGATTTCCTCATCCGCCCGGCTCGCGCAGGCCGCACGGACGCTCCTTCGAGTCCCGTACATGCATCTGAACCACCGAATCTTCCGTCGTCATCCGTTGGCGCTGGCATGCGCCGCATTGTCCGTGGGCCTGGTCGCCCCGGCCTTCGCGCAGCAGGCCGCCACCCCGACCAGCGCCACTGCGCTGGATGCCATCACCGTGACCGCCGAACGCCGCGAGCAGAACCTGCAGGACGTGCCGGTGTCGGTCGGCGTGGTGCAGGGCGAGCAGCTGCGCGACTACACCGCCGGCGGCGATGACACCCTGTTGGCGCTGTCCGGCCGAGTGCCGGGCTTCTATGCCGAGACCACCACCGGGCGCATCTTCCCGCGCTTCTACATCCGTGGCCTGGGCAACATCGATTTCTACCTGGGTGCCTCCCAGCCGGTGTCCATCATCCAGGACGACGTGGTGCTGGAACATGTGGTGCTGAAGTCCAACCCGGTCTTCGACGTGGACCAGATCGAGGTGCTGCGTGGACCGCAGGGCACGCTGTTCGGTCGCAACACCACCGCCGGCATCGTCAAGTTCGACAGCATCAAGCCGAGCCAGGCCGCCAGCGGCCGGGTCAATGCCAGCTACGGAACCAACAACAGCGTCGCCGTGGATGCCGGCCTGGGCGGCCCGATCAACGAGGTGGCGGCGTTCCGCGTGTCTGCGCTGTACCAGCATCGCGATGATTACGTGGACAACACCTACGCCGGCGCCAGCGCCGATGGCACGATGGCGCCGCGCAAGGATGCGATGGGTGGCTTCGACGATCGCAACGTGCGCGCGCAGCTGCTGCTGACCCCCACCGAAAACTTCTCGGTGCTGGCCTCGGCGCATGCGCGGGACTACGAAGGAACCTCCACGCTGTTCCTGCGCGGCGGCATGGTCAAGGGCTCCAACCAGCCGATCGCCGCGCGCGACCGCGTAGCCTACGACGAGGCCGCCAACAACCCGCAGGCCTACAAGACCTACGGTGGCTCGCTCAAGGCGACCTATGATTTCGGCGCGGTGGAACTGACCTCGATCACTGCTTACGAGACCACGTCCGGCTACAGCCGCGGCGACACCGATGGCGGCGCGGCCGCCAACTTCCCGCTCAATGGCGTGCCCAATGGCTTCGGCCAGTCGATGGGCCAGGTGCGCGATCTCGACCAGTGGACCCAGGAAGTGCGCCTGGCCAGCATGGGCGATGATCGCTTGAGCTGGCAGGCAGGCCTGTTCTACTTCGATGGCCGCGATATCACCGACTTCTACCAGCGCGGCTGGTTCCTGCAGGGCGCCGCGCGCAATCCCAACAACTGGGTGCGCCTGCGCAATACCAATACCTCTGTCGCCGGCTTCGGCCAGCTGAGCTACAAGGCCACCGACCAGCTGACGCTGACCGCGGGCCTTCGCCAGACCCGCGACGAGAAGCGCACCCGCCTGCTGAAGACCGCCGACACCGCAGCCGGTGCGGTGACCTACCGTGGCCGCACCGACGTGGAGATGAGCGACACCACGCCGAGCTGGGACCTGAGCGCGATGTACCAGATCAACGACCAGGTGGGCGTCTATGCCAAGGTCGCGCGCGGCTTCCGCGGACCGACCATCCAGGGCCGCTCGGCGGTGTTCAACTCAGACTTCACCACGGCCGATTCGGAGACGATCCTGTCCTGGGAAGCCGGCGTCAAAAGCACGCTGTGGGACAATCGCCTGCGCTTGAACGCGACGGCCTTCACCTACCAGGTCAACGACATCCAGCTCAACGGCAACGATTCGGATGGCAATGGGGTGCTGTTCAATGCGGACAAGGCACGCGCCTACGGCCTGGAGGCGGACATGGAACTGCGCCCGGTTCCGAACCTGACCCTGAGTGCGGGCGTGAGCCTGCTGCACAGCGAAATCCAGGATGACCGGGTGTACGCACAGGTGTGTGCGCTGAACGGCGTGGTGGTATGCAGCGTGAACGACCCGACCATCAAGGTCGGTGCCAACACCTTCGCGCAGATCGACGGCAATCCGCTGCCGAACGCGCCGAAGTACGGCATCAACCTGGCGGCCCGCTACGATTTCCCGGTGAGCGACGCTGGCACGGTATTCGTGTCGACTGACTGGAACAAGCAGGGCTATACCAGCTTCGTGCTGTACGACACGGCCGAGTTCAACTCTAAGGGTGATTTCGAAGGCGGCCTGAAACTGGGCTACTCCGGCGGCTACGGCGCCTACGAAGTGGCACTGTTCGCGCGCAACATCACCAATGAAAAGAACCTCAAGGGCGTGATCGAGAACTACATGGCAGCGGTGTACAACGAACCGCGCACCGTGGGTGTTTCGCTGAACATGAACTGGTAACGTGGCATCGGTAGTGACGGCCGCTGGCCGTCATTGCCTGCTGCGGTGGGTGGCGCTCGCTTAGTGGGTGACGACCGTTGGTCGTCACCGCTTAGGATCTGGCGCGGAGAGCGTGACGACCAACGGTCGTCACCCACCAGTGGGGTGGTCGTCACCCACCAGCGGGGTACTCGTCACCCACCAGTGGGGTAGTCATCACCCACCAGTGGGGTGGTCGTCACCCACCGGGGCTCGTCCGTCAGGGCAGCAGCGGCTGCAGCTTCGGCTCCAGCACCTGCTGCCGCCAGCCGGCCAGCGGGGCCGGCCAGATGCGGCTTCCCAGGTAGCTTTCCAGGTGCTTGCGCGAAGCCAGCACGCCATCGGGCAGGCCCAGTGACTGGCTCACCTGCGCTACCGCTTCCTGCAGCTTCTTCAACGCCTGCTTGTTGGCATCGGTAGCCTGCAGCAGCTGCGGCGCATCGGCTTCATCGTCCAACGGCGTGGTCAACGCCTGCCACACCGCCCCTGCCAGCTTGCGCGGGGCCTTCGGGAACTGGTCGAACACTTTGCCCAGCGCCGCTTCGTCCACCGGCGGGACGCGGGCGAGGGTAGCGGCCAGTTCGTTGTCCAGGATCCAGCTGCGCGGGCGGTCGCTGGCACGTGCCTGCTGGTCTCGCCAGCGCAGCAGGCGCAGCAGCCGGCGCTGCGCCGGTGCATCCAGGAACTGCGCCGAGCGCATGCCCAGGTGGGGCCAGCGCTCTTCGTCATGCTCCACGCTGGCCAGCAGGCGCTCGGCATCGTCGGCCAGCCACTGCTGGCGATCCTGCGCTTCCAGCTTCGCCACGATGGCATCGTGCAGTGCGAACAGGTGCTCGACGTCGTCGGCGGCATACTGCAGCTGCGCATCCGACAGCGGCCTGCGCATCCAGTCCGAGCGCGTTTCACCCTTCGCCAGTGCCACGCCGGTGATTTCCTGCACCAGCTTCTGGTAGCCCATGCCGCCGCCGATTCCCGCCAGCGAAGCGCCGATCTGGGTATCGAACAGTGGCCGCGGCAGCACGCCGCAGGTGTGTTTGAACGCCACCAGGTCTTCGCTGGCGCTGTGCATCACCTTGATGATGGAGGTATCGGTCAGCCACGGCGCCAGTGCCTCGGGCATGCCCGGGATCAGCGGATCGATCAGCAGGACTTCATCGCCGACGGCCATCTGCACCAGGGCCAGTTGCGGCCAGAAGGTGCGCTCGCGGATGAACTCGGTGTCCAGGCCGATGCGGGAGGGACGCAGCTGTTGCCGCGCCTGCAGTTCTGCGGGGGTGTTGATCCAGATTGCCACGGGGCGTTCGACTTCTCGCGTTTGCTCAGGAAGGGGAGAATAGCCTAACGTCGGCCCGCACCCCCGGCCTGAAGGAGTTGGTTTTGCGTCTGCCGCGCCCGTACCTGCTGTTGCCCGCCCTGTGCCTGCTGGGGGTGACCGGCTGCGGTGAGCCGTCGCCGGCGCCACGCGCGCCCGCTGCCACAGCGGCCGAGCCGGCGCCGCGCGCGCAGGATGCCCAGGCCGGTGGCGAAGCTACGGTGACCATCGGCGGCCAGGACGAAGCCGAAACGGTGCAGCGCTGGACGCCGCCGCCGGTGACCATCGACCCTGCCGAGCGCGCCGATGCGCGCCGCCGGGCCGAGCAGGCCCAGCGTGAGGGCCAGCTGTTTGAAACCAGCGAGTCGGCCATTCCGCTGTGGCTGGCCCTGCTGGAGCAGGATCCGCAGGATCGTCGCGCCCGCGATGGCCTGCAGCGCGCGCAGCGGCAACTGCTGGTGCAGGCCAGGACCTTGCTGGCACAACCGCAGCAGCAGCGCATGGCACTGGCCGAAGCGGCCCAGATCGCACTGGTACTGCTGACCATTGCCCCGGACAGCGAGCAGGCGCGTGCGTTGCAGCGGCAGGTGGAAGTGGCCCAGCGCACGGTGGCGTTCAACCGTGCCGGCGAAGACGACCTGCGCGCCGGGCGGATCGGCGAGGATGGCGACGGCGCTCTGGTCAACTTCCGCGAAGCGCTCGCTCTGGACCCCGACAACATACGTGCGCGACAGGGCCTGGCAGCAGCCGAAAGTGGTCTGATCGGACGGGCCGAGATCGCCGCACGGTCCGGGGATTTCGCCGCCGCAGGCACCTGGCTGGCCGAAGCCAGCAAGGTGCGCGATGCCGCCACGACCATCGCCGATGCCTTCGAGCGGATCGAGGCGATCCGTGCAGCTACCCTGGCCACGCTGCGTGCGCAGGGGCTGCGGGATCTGGCCACCCCACAGGGCCTGAAGGCGGCCGGCGAGAAGCTGGAGCAGGCCATGCGCATCGCCCTGCCGGGCAATGCGGACGTGGCGCTGTTGCGCGAGCGCATCGAGCTGGCCACGCATTACGGCAGCTTCCGCCCCGGCCAGGTGTTCAGTGATCCGCTGCGCGATGGCGGACGCGGACCCCGGATGAAAGTGGTGCCGCATGGTGGCTTCCAGATGGGCGCCGGGCTGCACGAACCCGGTGCCAGCGACGCCGAGCGACCATCCCATTACGTGCGCTTCGAGCGCGGCTTCGCGATGGCGATGACCGAGATCACCGTGGCCGATTTCGCCCGTTTCGTGAAGGCCGCCAATGCCCGCCCGCGGGCTACCCGGCGAGGCCATTCCATTGTCTATGACGAGCGCAGCGGCAACTTCATCCGCCGCAGCGGGGTCGACTGGCAATCGGACTACGACGGCGGCCGTGCGCTGGCCAACCAGCCGGTGATGCATGTCAGCGTGCGTGACGCCGAAGCCTATGCGAACTGGCTGTCAGAGCAGACCGGGCGCTCCTACCGGCTGCCGAGCGAGGCCGAGTTCGAATACGCGGCGCGCGCGGGGGCGTCGGGCCGTTATCCCTGGGGCGAGGCCGGGGTGCCGCCGCCGGACTCGGGCAACTTCACCGGCAGCCTGGACGTTTCGCCCACCGGGCGGCGTTGGGCCAACGCCTTCATCGGCTACGGCGACGGTTACTGGGGCGCCGCGCCGGTGGGGATGTTCAAGCCCAATGCCTGGGGCCTGCATGACATGGGCGGCAACCTCAGCGAATGGGTCGCCGACTGCTGGCACGCCAGTTACCGGCGTGCGCCGTCCGATGGCGCGGCCTGGTTCAATCCGGGCTGCCGCGCGCGGGTGATCCGCGGTGGCAACTGGGCCAATGCCCCCGAACAGACCCGCGCGGCATGGCGGCAATCGCAGGATTCGGACACCACCAGCGGGCGGATCGGCTTCCGGCTTGTGCGCGGCATCTGAGCTGCACGCCATCTGGGCTAGGATGAGCCGTTACCCGCCGGCCCCGGCGGGCCTGGCCAGGACGCATGTCGATGCGCAACGATCCGTTCTCCCGTTCTTCGCAGCAGGGCCCGCGCCGCGGCGGCCTGTTCGGCAATGTCCGTTGGCTGGTGCTGCTGGCCTTCGCCGGCTACGCCGCGTTCTACTGGTTTTCCAACCGGTCGGTGGATCCATACACCGGCGAGTCGGTGCTGATCGACAGCACCCTGGACGTGGACCAGGAAAAGGCGCTGGGCCTGCAGGCCTACCAGGAGATCCTGGCGCAGGAGCGGCCGCTGGACCCGAATGCGCAGGTGTCGCGCGACGTGCGTGAGATCGCCCAGCGGCTGATTGCCAAGGTCGACGTGGTGGAAACCGCGCTGGCTGAAGAACATGGGCTGAAGCCGGGACATTTCTCGCGCGGGTTCGATTGGGAAGTCAACGTGATCCAGTCCGACCAGGCCAATGCGTTCTGCCTGCCGGGCGGCAAAATGGCGGTGTATACCGGGCTGGTGCCGGTGGCGCAGACGCGCGATGCGATGGCGGTGGTGATGGGGCATGAAATCGCCCATGCGCTGTTGCGCCATGGTGCGCAGCGCATGGCCCAGCAGAAGCTGACCCAGATCGGCCAGATGGCCGGTGCGGCCAGTGGCATGGACCCACAACAGCAGCAGATGGTGATGGCGGCGATGGGCTACGGCTACCTGCTGCCGTATGCGCGCGGCCATGAAACGCAGGCCGATGAAGTGGGCCTGATGCTGGCTGCGGCGGCGTGTTTTGATCCGCGCGAGGCAGTGCCGCTGTGGGAGCGCATGGGCCAGGCCAGCGGCGGGCAGTCGCAGCCGGAGTTCTCTTCAACCCATCCCAATCCGGGCACGCGCATCCAGAACCTGCAGGCGTTGATGCCCAAGGCGATGCAATACCGCCAGCGGTTCTGCGAGCAGGCGCGGCAGTAGGGCGGAGGACGGCCAGCGGCCGTCAGGACCGGGTGCGTGTGACCTGCAGGTCGATGACCCCATCGCCGACCTTGGCCTGCAGTGCGTCGCCGGGTTGGACCTGGCTCACGCTGCGGACCAGCTGGCCATCGTCGGTACGGGTCAGGATGCTGTAGCCACGGGCCACCGTCGCCAGCGGGCTGACCGCTTCCATGGAACGGGCCAGTCCACGCAGGCGCAGTGCGTCGTTCTGCAGTTGGCGCTGTATTGCGGCCTGCGGGCGACCGCGCAGGGCCAGCAGACGGCGCTGCAGGCCTTCCAGCTGGCGCTGCGGATGGAACCCGCGCAGCACTGCCGCCGCATGCCGCAGGCGCGCCGTACGTTGCTGCCCCTGCTGCTGGCGTACCGCCTGCAGGCGCCGGCCGAGGTCGGCATGGCGCCGTTGCAGCAGCTGCAGCCGGGCCTGTGGGCTGCAGGCATTGAGCCGCAGCAGCAGGCGGTCCGCGCGCTGCATCGCCTGGCCCAGCGCATGCCGGTGCAGCTGCTGCAGGCGCGCTGCGTCACGCCGCAGGCGGCGGGCCAGGTCCTGCTGGTCGGGCACCAGCAGTTCGGCGGCCACCGACGGGGTCGGCGCGCGCAGGTCTGCTGCGAAGTCAGTGAGGCTGAAGTCGGTTTCGTGACCCACCGCGGACACTACCGGCGTGCGGCTGCCGGCCACCGCGCGGGTCAACGCTTCATCGTTGAACGCCCACAGGTCTTCCAGCGAGCCGCCACCGCGGGTCAGCAGGATCACGTCATAGCGGCCGCTGGCGTCGGCGGCCTGCAGCAGGCGGGTGATCTGCGGCGCCGCCGAATCGCCCTGCACCAGCGACGGCAGCAGGTCGACCTCGAGCAGCGGGAAGCGCCGGGCGAACACGCTCAGTACGTCGCGCACCGCCGCGCCGGTAGGCGAGGTGATCACCGCCAGGCGCTGAACGTGGGCGGGCAGCGGGCGCTTGCGCGCCGGGTCGAACAGGCCTTCGGCTTCCAGCCGTGCCTTCAGCTCCTCGAAGGCGCGGCGCAGGGCCCCTTCGCCGGCTTCTTCCATGTGGTCGATCACCATCTGGTACTCGCCACGTGCGTCGTACAGCGTGACCCGGCCGCGCACCAGCACGCGCATGCCCTCGCGGGGCACGAAGCGCAGCGTGGACGCCTTCATCCGGAACATCGCCGCGCGCAGCTGTGCGCGTGCGTCCTTCAGGGTGAAGTACATATGGCCTGACGAGGGACGCGCCACGCTGCCGAGTTCGGCCTCCACCCAGATGGCCGGGAAACTGCCTTCCAGCAGGTCACGCGCCAGCGTGTTGAGCTGGCTGGGAGTGAGGACATCGATGCTGCGCTGCTGCATGGGCACTCAACGGGTCTTTCTGGATCAGGCCACCATGGTCGCACGTCGGACGCGGGCGATCACGCCGCGCCGTGCTGCCCCAGCGCCCATTGCACGTGTTCGCGCACCAGCGCCGAATCGTGCGTGCTGCGGGTAGCCAGCGCCTCCACCACCTGCGGTGAGGTCGGTGCGTTGCCCAGCGCCACGGCGATGTTGCGCAGCCAGCGCTCATGGCCACTGCGGCGGATCGGGCTGCCTTCGGTGCGCTGCAGGAACTCCGCTTCGTCCCAGCTGAACAACTCGTCCAGGCGCGCGCGGTCCAGGTTGTTGCGTGCGCGGAAATCGGCTTCGTCGGTGCGCTTTGCAAACTTGTTCCAGGGGCACACCAGCTGGCAGTCATCGCAGCCGTAGATGCGGTTGCCGATAAGCGGTCGCATCGGCTCGGGGATGGCACCGTCGTGTTCGATGGTCAGGTAGGAAATACAGCGCCGCGCATCCAGCCGCTGTGGAGCGATGATGGCCTGGGTGGGGCACACCTCGATGCAGCGGGTGCAGGTGCCGCAGTGCGCGCTGGCAGGCTGGTCGATCGGCAGCGGCAGGTCGATGTAGATCTCGCCAAGGAAAAACCA
>Ga0308158_10005303_pt1 | contig 10593 bp, 9 predicted proteins | sample PhyBR2_FD_201038 | JGI IMG/M metagenome (GOLD analysis project Ga0308158, IMG submission 201038) | Phyllosphere microbial communities from UC Gill Tract Community Farm, Albany, California, United States - DLSLB.R2 | ecosystem: Host-associated > Plants > Phyllosphere > Unclassified | place: USA...
GAAATTCCTGTTCGCTAATTGTAAATCGTACTCTTACATCACCAAGATCAGAAATAGTGTTTAAAATAGACATGGCGCCAGGTCTTACATAATCACCAACGCGGACTTTAGAAATACCGATTAATCCTGAAATTGGTGCTAAAATTTGACAATAGCCCAATTCTATCTGAGCATTCTGAACCGAAGCGTCTGAAGCTTTTATTTGGGCTAGAGAAGCGTTATATGCAGCTTTTGCAGAAACCAATTCTCGTTGGCTGACCGCATTCATTTTGGCCAAAGGAGTTATCATGTCCAAATCTGATTTGGTTTTAGATAATCTCGCCTGCGATTCTGCGGCAACACCCTGAGCTTCGTTAAGTTTGGCTCTGTATGGTAAAGGATCAATTGTATAAAGAACCTGTCCTTTCTTGACAAAACTTCCTTCTTTAAAATTCATACTTTCGATAATACCATCAACTCGGGGGTTAATTTGTATATCAGATTGACCAAAAGTCTGCCCCGTATATTCAGATTCTAAATCTACATCTTGCTGTAAAACTGAAGTAACTGAAATTTCTAAAGGTTTGGGCGCTGGCGGGGTTTCTTTTTTGCAAGAAAAAAATAAGAAACTTAATAAAATTGCTGAAGAATAGATTTTGTTCATTGTTAAATTCTTTATATAAAATTCATTAAATACAACTGACTAAAAACCAATAATGTGCAATAGCTAAGTTAGCATTTTTTTGGTTAGATGATTAAATATTGTACGAATTTTGTTAATTTTAGTTAAAATTTTATCTGTTTGTATATCAATTGATAGTGAAAAACAGGATGAAATGTCATTTAATGCCGATAAACTGCAATTTTGTAAGAATAAATTATGTAATGAACTAGTGCTAATAATTCAAAAACTTTTGCAATCATGTCAAAAAATAACAAGAAAAAACACAAGAAAAATGAAGATGATGATAACGATTTAAAAAAATTAAATAAAAAGGAATTATTACATCGGGCAAAAAAATTTTCTGAGCAATATTGTGTTGGAGACGATAAGAACTTCACATTAAAAGATAAACCAACATCTTATTCTGGTGAAGCCGAAAAAGTCTCGGTTCAAAAAACATTAAAAATGGGAGTCAACGCTCTCGCCGCCATGCAGGATATTTTGTACGCACAAGATAAATGGTCGGTTCTTATTATTTTTCAGGCCATGGACGCTGCTGGAAAAGATGGTGCAATAAAACATGTTATGTCTGGGATAAATCCGCAAGGCTGTCAAGTCTCTTCTTTTAAAGGGCCAAGTTCAGAAGAATTAGATCATGATTATTTGTGGCGTTGTCAAAAACATCTTCCTGAAAGAGGAAGAATCGGAATTTTCAATCGCTCTTACTATGAAGAAGTATTAGTGGTTCGTGTTCACGAACAGATATTGAGAGGGCAAAAACTTCCTGAGAAGCTGATTACCAAAGATATTTGGGATAATCGTTTTGAAGACATTCGCAACTTTGAAAAATATCTGAACAGAAACGGAACAGTTGTCATTAAGTTTTTTCTAAATGTTTCTAAAGACGAACAAAAGAGAAGATTTATTGAAAGGGTGGACAATCCTGATAAAAATTGGAAATTTAGCGCTTCCGATGCCAAAGAGAGAGGTTATTGGGACGATTATATGCATGCGTATGAAGAATTAATTAAAAATACCTCTACCAAAAAATCACCTTGGTATGTCATTCCAGCCGATGATAAGTCTTATGCTCGAATTGCGATTGCTTCTGCAATCATTCATGCTTTAGACGAAATGGATTTGGAATATCCTAAAGTAAGTCCAGAAAAAATAGCAGAACTCAATGAGGTTAAAAAAGCATTGTTGGAAGAGAAAGAGTAACCTTTCGCAGCTATAAACAGTCATTTATAATTGTGAATTACTACTATCTTAATCTTCTTCAATATGATTTCTAAACTTTTGCCTTCACTAGATTGGATTAAAAATTATGAAAAGCAGAATTTCAAAAGAGACTTTATTGCAGGGGTAACTCTTGCTGCTTACGGAATTCCTGTTTCTCTCGCCTATGCAACGCTTGCAGGTTTACCGCCTCAATATGGAATTTATGGATACCTCATTGGCGGAATATTTTATGCTTTGTTGGGTTCTAGCAAGCAACTTGCAATTGGGCCGACCTCCGCCATTTCTTTATTAGTAGGCACAACTATAGCTGGTATGGCAAATGGCGATGTACAGCGCTGGTCAGAAATTGCGTCGCTTACAGCATTAGTATTTGCAGGAATGGCAATTGTAGCTTATCTGCTAAGATTAAGTGGAATTATCAATTTTATTAGTGAAACTGTTTTGGTGGGGTTCAAAGCGGGAGCGGCGATTACTATTGGTTTAACACAATTGCCGAAATTATTTGGAGTTAAAGGCGGAGGAGATAATTTTCTTGAACGAATTACCATTCTTTTTCATCAAATTCCAGAAATGAATACGGCTATTTTTATTTTCGGAATAATTGCAATTCTAATATTAATAATAGGAGAAAAAGTGGCTCCGCAGTTTCCTGTAGCAATATTGATTGTCATTTTATCTATTATCCTTATTTCGACTACATCTTTAAAATATGCAGAATTTAATACAGTTGGAATTATTCCCACAGGACTTCCTGAATTTCATGTGCCTTCTCTCCGAATTCGAGATGTCGAGGGAGTTTTGCCACTCGCAATGGCTTGTTTTTTATTATCTTATATAGAAAGCGTTTCTGCTGGACGAACCTTAGCACAAAAAAACGGTTATGTTATTGACCCACGCCAGGAACTTCTGGCACTTGGAGTTGCTAATGCGGCTGTTTCACTTGGACACGGCTATCCTGTTGCGGGTGGTTTGTCTCAATCAGCGGTAAATGATGCCGCAGGGGCTAAAACACCTTTGTCACTTTTATTTGCTTCGGGTGCTATTGCCTGTTGTCTTTTGTTTTTGACAGGATATCTTCAAAATCTGCCGACCGTAATTTTAGCCGCCATTGTTCTAGTAGCTATAAGAGGGCTTTTTGATTGGAAAGAAATGAGACATCTTTATAAAATAAACAAACAAGAATTTGCTGTTGTGATGATTGCGCTTGCAGGAGTATTGATCTGGGGAATTCTCGCTGGAGTTTTGCTTGCAACTCTTGTAACTTTATTGTTATTATTAAAAGCTGCGTCAAAACCGCATGTAGCTTTTTTAGGAAGGGTTCCAGGAACGAGAATTTATACAGATCTGAAAAGACATCCCGATAATGAGGAGATAGAACATATATTGATTGTTAGAGTAGAATCTTCCATATTTTATTTTAATGCAGAATATATTAAAGAGCGAATCTTAGAAAAAATCTACAGCGAGCAAGGTTCTTTAAAAACAGTAATATTAGATCTCAATTCGTCACCGCGAGTCGATATTGCCGGCGCACGATTCTTAAAGAACTTGTTTATTGATTTGCAGGCCAAAAATATTACCCTAAAAATTGCAGAAGCCCGTTCTGATGTTCGAGATAGCCTTCGGGCAGAAAATCTTGAAATTCTCTTTGGACATATTAGCCGTTCTGTTTCTGTGGATGATTTGGTACAGCTTTCTGCAAAAGAACATCAAAAGCATTGAAATGTACTGTAAATCAATTTATAAAGAGCTGAAAGATGTTAAAAAAATCAGATAATTAGGGAAAGATCATTTTTAATCTCAAAATAAACTCTAAATTTGCCGCAGATTTTAAAGAAAATCTAAAAAACATACATTCTTAACTTAAAACTGTTTATAGCATGCAACTGTATAACACTTTGAGCGCAGAAGAAAGAGCTATCATGATCGATGATGCAGGACAACAACGACTTACGTTGTCTTTCTATGCGTATGCCAAAATTCAAGATCCACAAAAATTTCGTAATGATTTATTCGTAGCCTGGAATGCCCTTGATGCATTAGGTAGAATTTATGTTGCCAGCGAAGGAATAAATGCTCAAATGAGTGTTCCTGCTGAAAATTTTGAAGCTTTTAGAGAAACGCTTGAGGCATACGATTTCATGAAAGGCATCCGATTGAATGTTGCTGTTGAACATGATGACCATTCATTTTTGAAATTGACGATCAAAGTACGCCACAAAATTGTTGCCGACGGTTTAAACGATGATACTTTTGATGTTACTAATATTGGCGTTCACTTAAAAGCCAAAGAATTCAACGAAATCCTCGATGATCCAAACACAATTGTGGTTGATTTTAGAAATCATTACGAAAGTGAAGTTGGGCATTTTAAAAATGCTATTACTCCAGATGTTGAAACTTTCAGAGAGAGTTTGCCAATTATCAACGAACAGCTTAAAGATCACAAAGACGATAAAAATCTGGTAATGTATTGTACTGGAGGTATTCGTTGCGAAAAAGCTAGTGCTTATTTCAAACACCAAGGTTTCAAAAACGTTTATCAGTTAGAAGGCGGAATTATCAATTACGCTAAACAATTGAAAGAAGAAGGTTTAGAAAGTAAATTCATTGGTAAAAACTTCGTATTTGATAATCGTCTAGGCGAAAGAATTACGGATGATATTATTTCGCAATGCCACCAATGCGGAAAACCTTGCGATAATCACACCAATTGTGAAAACGATGGCTGTCATTTATTGTTCATTCAATGTGATGATTGTAAAGCGGCAATGGAAAACTGTTGTTCTACAGAATGTTTAGAGATTATCCATATGCCATTAGTTGACCAAGTTCGTTTAAGAACTGGAAAACAAGTTGGAAACAAAGTGTTCAGAAAAGGAAAATCTGAAAATTTGAAATTTAAACATTCAGGTGAATTGCCAGAAACTGCTTTGGCTACAGCTCAAAAGCCGGCCGATATTCGTCAGAAAATAAAAGTAAAGAAAGTACTTCTTGGAAAAGCAGAACATTATTATGTAAAAGCTCAAGTTGGACAATTTACTGTAGAAAATCACGAATTAAATAGTGGTGATAGAATCCTTATTTCTGGTCCAACTACAGGTGATCAGGAATTGGTTTTGAATAGAATCATTGTTAATGGAGCAGAAACTCAAACTGCTAAGATTGGTGATAAGGTTACTTTTGAGGTTCCATTTCGTATTCGTTTGTCAGATAAATTGTATAAAATTGTAAATTAGCGGTTTCTAACGCTACTTTACAATGTCACATTCTTTTGCCAAATTATGGATTCACGCCATTTGGTCAACCAAAAACCGTAAGGAATTAATTGACTTTTCAATTGAAAAAAAGGTACACGATTATATTCACAATGAGTTAATTGAATTGGGTTGTCCTGTTAGAATCATAAACGGAATGCCTGATCATGTACATGTTTTATTTTTATTGAATCCCCAAAAATCTATTTCGGATGTAATTCGTCAAGCGAAAGGAGTTTCATCTCATTGTATAAATGGAGAAAATCTAATTCTTGAAAAATTCGCATGGCAAAAGGGCTATGCGGCTTTTGCTGTAAGCGAGTCTCAGCTTGATCTTGTTTTTAATTACATTAAAAAACAAAAGCAGCATCATCTCAAAAAGGATGGACAGCAGGAATTTGATGAATTTGTAAAACTGCATGGGTTTGAAAATTAAATCGATCTCAAAACATAAAAAATATCACAATATAGAGAACATAGCCCACGGTTTCAACCGTGGGAAACGTATTGTTGCGTAACGTTAAGGATGCCCATTGTGTTCCCAAGGTTGAAACCGTGGGCTATATTTGATAAAGATTGCGTTACAATTATGGACATAGCAAATGATTTATCATTGGGCTACTGCGAATAATTTTTAAAACATAAACTATGATATAAATCATAGAAATCTAATCTACACCCACAGTATTTTTGCAAATTGTTAGATGACTGATTAAAAATCATTTCATTGAAATAATAAAATCAAAAATGACAATTAACAATACAATTGAACTCATGGCTCCTGCGGGAGATTTTGAGTCACTTCAGGCTGCTTTAGACAATGGCTGTGATTCAGTATATTTTGGAGTTGAACAGCTTAATATGCGCGCGCGTTCAACGGTGAACTTTAGCATTGACGATTTAAAAGAAATTGCCAATCGATGTGAAGCCAAAAATGTTAGAAGCTATCTTACTCTAAATACGATTATTTACGATCACGATTTATCAGTCGTAAAAACATTATTGACAAAAGCTAAAGAAGCTAATATTACAGCTGTAATTGCTTCTGATCAAGCTGTAATTGCGATGGCAAGGTCAATAGGAATGGAAGTTCATATTTCGACTCAGTTGAATGTAACTAATATTGAAACCATAAAATTCTACAGTTTGTTTGCTGATACAATGGTTTTAAGTCGTGAGTTAAGCTTACGTCAAGTAAAGAATATCACAGATCAAATAGAGAAAGAACAGATAAAAGGACCAAACGGAAATTTAGTTGAAATCGAAATTTTTGGTCATGGCGCTTTGTGTATGGCAGTTTCGGGAAAATGTTATTTGAGTTTGCATTCACATAATTCATCAGCGAATCGTGGTGCTTGCAAACAAAACTGCCGAAAAAAATATACAGTTATCGATCAGGAAACAGGTTTTGAAATCGAATTGGATAACGAATACATGATGTCGCCTAAAGATTTATGTACATTGGATTTCTTAGATCAGGTTATTGATTCTGGAATTAAAGTTTTAAAAATAGAAGGTCGAGGCCGTGCGCCAGAATATGTGGCAACGGTAACCAAAACCTATCGTGAAGCAATTGATGCGTATTACGATGGCACATTTTCAAAAGAAAAAACAGTAGATTGGATGAAAGCTTTAGAAACCGTTTACAATCGCGGTTTCTGGTCTGGGTATTATTTAGGACAAGAATTAGGAGAATGGAGCGATATTCCTGGATCTGCAGCGACTCAGAAAAAGGTTTATGTTGGAAAAGGGACACATTATTTCCCAAAAGCAGAAGTTGGGCAGTTCACAATAGAAGCTTACGATATTAAAGTCGGAGATAAAATATTGATAACAGGACCAAGTACTGGAGCTCAAGAGATGATTATCGACGAAATGTTTGTGAATGACCTTACAGTAGAAAAAGCCACAAAAGGAGATGACTGTACTTTCAAGTTGCCATTCAGAATTAGGATGTCTGACAAACTGTATAAAATTGTTGAGGCGTAATGGTTATCATAACTTTACAAAGAGATAAATGCATTGGCTGTAATTATTGCGTTGAAATGGATCCAGTTCATTTTCAAATGTCTAAAAAAGATGGGAAATCGGTTCTCATTCATTCGCAGAATGCAAAAGGTTTTTTTACATTGAAATCTCCGAATCATGCCATTGTTGAAAGCTGTGAATTGGCGGCAAAAGCTTGTCCAGTGAAAATTATTACCGTTAAGGAGACTTAAAATCTATAAATTAAAACAACAAACCCTATTTTGTAACATTACAAAATAGGGTTTGTTGTTTTATGATAAGAGAAATTTACATCCCAATTTTAGCATTGATATTATGCTTATCAACATAAGTTTGAGCAACATTCATCAATTTGGTAAACTTCGCATCTATATCTTTTTGAGTTGAAGCATCAAAATCAGCAATTGCTTTTTCTATTTGTTCTTGAGACGCTTTTTCATCTTTCAGCTTTGCAATTGGCAAATAGCCTTCTTTTTGTTTTGCAATTGCATAAGTAAATAAGTCTTTAGATGCTTGAAGAAGTTCTTTGTTGTCTTCATCTTCCGGTATGTCCTGAATTGTTTTTAATCGGGTTTCTAAATTCGTTATATCATATTTAAAAGAGTCTTGATAAGTAGACGGAATCATCTTTTTTTGAGTTTCATCATAAACTTGTGCTTCAGATTGTAGCTTTTCATTAATTTCTTTACTTCCAAAACGAGATAATAAATTCGAATTTAAAGCAGCAATTTCAAAGGTTTTTTCTGGTGAAAGATTGGTGCAAGATGTAGAAACTAAGCTTCCGGCAATTAATACTAAAAATAGAGTTGTGGCATTTAAGATTTTTTTCATTTTGTGTTTATTTATATTTATCCTTTTAAAATTTTGCTTTTCTCAACATCAAATTCTTCCGAAGTCAAGATTCCGGCATCTAGAAGTTCCTTTAAATCTAATAATGCCTTTTTCTTTGCTTCCATCGAATTTGAAGCTTCTGCTTTTGGCGTTTCGGGTTGTTGTGGAGTATTTATCGGGTTTACAATAGTTCCTGAAGGAGCATATTTCAAAATCATTTCAGTGATTTCATTAAAACCTTTTACGTTAGAATAATCAATTGCTTTTTGTTCTTTTACGTTTACGATTGAAGCATCGGCTTTGTTGTCTAATAAATATTTTACAACATCTTTCTTTCCATTAGCAGCGCTGTAATGGAGCGGTGTGTTTCCAGATTCGTCTTGAATATTGATGTTTGCTCCAGCTTCAATAAGCAGTTTCACCATGCTAAGGTTCCCTTTTTTGGTCGCCACATGCAATAGACTTTCTCCGCCATAAGTGTATGAACTGTTTAAGGTAAAGCTCGATTCGTTCGAAATATTTGTGGCGCTTACAATCCAATCCAAATAATCATTCATTGAAGAAGTGTCCTCAGCCATTGGTTTGCTATAATTCACATCAACTCCGTTTTCTAAAAACAAAGCCACGATTTCCTTTTGATTATTCGCGCAAGCGTACCAAATCGGAGAATATCCATTATTGCTTGAAGTAAATACATCTGAGCCTCTTTCAATCAATAATTTAGCTAACATTCTATTGGTTTCATAACAAGCAATTAAAAGTGCATTTTCGCCAGAATGATTCGTATGGTTTATATCGGCACCGTTATCTAAAAGCAACGACACCATTGGAATCGATTTGGTATAACAAGCATAAATAAGCGGTGTATTTCCCTGTTTATCGGTTACATTAATATCGGCGCCGTTGTCTAAAAGCAATTGGATAATTTCTCTATTTAATTTTGTCGAAGCCAATAAAAGTGGAGTTTCTCCATTGTTATTCAGTAAATTAACATCGACTCCAGCTTGAAGCAACTTTGTTGCAATTTCAATTTGAGCTGTCTGAACTACTAAATGCAGCAGGCTATTTCCGTATTTGTCGTTTTTGGTAATTTCTGCTCCATTTTCTAAAAGATGTAATGCAGTTTGTTTTTGTTTTTGAAGACAGGCAAAATACAAAGGTGTTTCTCCCTGATGGTCTTCGTAATTAATATCTGCACCTTCTTCGCTTAGAATTTTCACAATATCGAGATAACCACGATGTGCAGCATAATGAAGAGCAGTTCTTCCTTTTTCGTCAGTATATTTTATGTCTACTTCTTTATTTTGAAGCAGCAATTCGGCTATTTTTCGGTTCCCGTTTTCGCAGGCAACTATAAATGACATTGACATGTTTGAATAATTTTAAATAAATGATCGTTTTATTGTTTCATTAAAAGTTCAACGGTTTTGATCTTGAGGTTATCTCCAGAAGCAAGCATTAAAGCCGTTTCGTCTTTGTCGTTTGTAATTGAAATGTCGGCTCCCTGATCTAATAACAGTTTTACTTTTCTATAGGTTTCTTTTGCCATTTCTGCATCGTAATTGACATTATAGGCGCAAACTTTATGTAAAATGGTGTTTCCTTGATTGTCTTGTTCGTTAACATCAACAGATCCACTCTCAAGAACTGATTTTAAAATACCCGATTTTTTCTCAACAATATAATCTATACCCGATTTCGGATTTCCATAATATTCAGCGCAGTGATTTAAATCGGCTCCGTCTGACAATAATTTTTTTAGTGAATTTAGATCGTATTCAGAATCAGACATCATTCGGATAAACTCTGTAAGTAAAGTTTTTCCATTTTTATTGGTGCTATTAAAATTCACGGAGGATGATTCTGCCAAAAGTTCGTACATCGGAAAAGAAAACTGTTCAGCTGCAGCATAATAAAAAGCACTGTTTTCTTGGTTATCAGTTTCATTAGGATCTGCTCCATTTTCTAATAAAAACGGTAAAAGATCTTTTCGGTTTCTTTTAACAGCACAAATTAGAGGAGTAGTTCCAACAATATTTTTCTCGTTGATGTCAACGCCATTGTTTATCAAAATGCTGATATATTCTTTTACTTTTTCTGCGTCAAGACCATAAGTGTTTAGAATGGTATAGATGAAATTCTCACCTGCATTGTTCTTATACTGAGTGTTAGCTCCAAATTCATCAACAAAAACTTTAACTATTTTTGGCGAAGCTCCTTTTTCAAGGAAATAACCTAGAAGAGTTTTGTCGCTTATTTCGTCGTTGATGTTATCCATTTTCGACATCAATTCCTTGAAGAAAGCAATCGAATCTTCGTCATCTTTTAAATATAAAGTCAATGGTTTAAAAATAGATTGATCAAAACTGTCCAATTCGTAAATATCGGTTTCAATAAATCCCGCTTTTATTAGTTTTTCGATGAAATCAATTTCTTTGGCGTCTATAATTTTGGCTGCAATCTGCGAAAAATTGTTTTTTAGATATTGCTCATTAAATTTTTCTCCGTTATTTAGACATTCTCTGGCCTCGTCAAATTTTCCCTGAAAAAGGAAATTTTCAATCTGGTTTTGTGTTTGCATTTTGATTAATTTTTAAAATGAAAATTAAGATT
>Ga0308158_10005305_pt1 | contig 10591 bp, 7 predicted proteins | sample PhyBR2_FD_201038 | JGI IMG/M metagenome (GOLD analysis project Ga0308158, IMG submission 201038) | Phyllosphere microbial communities from UC Gill Tract Community Farm, Albany, California, United States - DLSLB.R2 | ecosystem: Host-associated > Plants > Phyllosphere > Unclassified | place: USA...
CGCGGCCGGCGGCTCAGTAGGATCACCGCATGGCAAGACGACAGAGCGCCCCTGGATCCGGTGACGAAAACGGAGGATCCGCTCACGCTTCTGCGGAGGAGCACGATGCCGGAGACGCGGCGCCGGCATCTGAGGGACGCTCGCGCCGGGACTTCCTCCGCATCGGCGGCCTCACGGCAGCCGGCGCGGTCGTCGGCGGCGGCGCGGGAGCCGCGGCGGGCTATGCGCTCGGCCAGCGCAACGGCTTCGCGGAGGCGCTGGAGGACTACGGCGCGCTCGCCCCGCGGCATGCGCCCGGGTTCGACCACATCGTCGTCGTCATGGGCGAGAACCGCTCCTTCGACAACCTGCTCGGCTACCTGTACACCAAGGAGGACCTGCCCGAGGGCAAGGACTTCGAGGGGCTCGACTTCGGCGAGTACTACAACGAGCTGGACGGGGTCCGCTACGACGCGCACGTCTACGAGGGCCCGACCGATCAGATCATGACCTGGCCGGATCCGGATCCCGGCGAGATGTATCCGCATGTCAACACGCAGTTGTACAACGTGATCAACCCGGCCGAGAATGCGTTCCTCTACGAGGAGGGCTTCCACCCGCCGTACAACCACCCCGAGGACGGCCAGGAGCCGACCATGAGCGGCTTCGTCACCGATTACCAGGTGAACCTGATGCGGCTCAAGCACGGCAAGGAGCCCACGGAGGATGAGCGCAAGCGCATCATGGGCTCGTTCTCGCCGGAGATGCTGCCGACCGTGTCGACGCTGGCACGTGAGTTCGCGGTGTTCGACCACTGGTTCTGCGCGGTGCCCTCGCAGACGTTCTGCAACCGCACCTTCTTCAACGCGTCGACCTCGCACGGGTACGTCACCAACCATGAGGGCGGCGACTACGACAAGTGGCTGAACGCGCCGAAGTCGCCGACGATCTTCAACCGTCTCGAGGATGCCGGCCTGAGCTGGAAGGTCTACTTCGACGAGCTGCAGATGGTCTCGTTCACCGGGGTGCTGCACGCACCCGTGCTGGAGAAGTTCTGGCGCACCGAGCACTTCGGCACGATGGACGACTTCTACGCCGATGCCGAGCACGGGGAACTGCCGGCCTACGCGTTCATCGAGCCGCGGATGATCTACAACCACAACGACTTCCACCCGCCGTTCGGCGCGCGCCGAGAGAGCGACGTGGAGGGATCCGAGGTCATCAACAGCGCGTTCTCGGACGTGCGCGCGGGCGACGACCTCGTGCATGACATCTACGACGCGATCCGCACCAGCAAGTCGCCGAAGGGATCCAACGCGATCAACACGCTGCTGCTGATCACCTTCGACGAGCATGGCGGCACCTACGACCACGTCGCTCCGCCGAAGGCGACGCCGCCGGACAACTCCGGCACCGGCGAGATGGGCTTCGAGTTCGACCGACTCGGCTGCCGCGTGCCCGCGATCGCCGTCTCGGCCTATACCCGCAAGGGCACGATCGTGAACGACCAGATGCATCACGGATCCGTGATCGCCACGCTCACCCGGCTGCACGGCCTGAAGCCGCTGACCCGCCGGGACGCGACCGCGAACGACCTGTTCCAGATCATCAACCTGGACAAGCCTCGCCACCCGGCGGACTGGCCCGAGACGAAGTCGCTGTACACGCCCCCGAATCCGGAGGCGAAGGCGCCGCACCCCGCGCACGCGCATGCGAACAAGCCGCTGACCCCGCCGGCGCAGGGGCTGCTGGGTCTACTGCTGGCGCGCTACGGCCTTCCCGGGGAGCAGCAGCCGCAGACGTTCATGGACGCGTACAACCTGCTGCACAAGCATGGCAAGGGCCTGTTCGGCGCACCGGAGGAGGACTGACGCGGGGCCCGGCGGAGGCCGCAGGCGCTCAGACCGGGTCGCCCTGCACCGGTCCCTCGGTGTTCGGCTTCCAGCCCAGGGCGGGGGCCACGTGCTCGGCGAACGCCTGCAGCAGGTGCAGGTTGTACTCGGGGCCGAGCTGGTTCGGAATCGTGAGCATGAGCGTGTCCGCCGCCATGACGGCCTCGTCCTGCTTCAGCTGCGCGATGAGCACATCCGGCTCGGCGGCGTAGGTCTTGCCGAACGTGGAGCGCATGCCGTCGATGACGCCGATCTGGTCGCCGCTCTCCTCGCTGCGCAGCCCGAAGTACGCCCGGTCCTGATCCGTGATCAGCGGGAACACGCTGCGGCTCACGGACACCCGGGGCGTGCCGGTGTGGCCGGCCTCCTTGTAGGCGGCACGGAACAGGTCGATCTGCTCGCGCTGCAGCTCATGGAACGGCTGTCCGGTCGCCTCGGTGACGAGCGTCGAGCTCATCAGGTTCAGGCCCTTGCGACCCGTCTCCACCGCGGTGGGCCGGGATCCGGATCCCCACCAGATGTGATCGCGCAGGGTCGCGGAGCGCGGCTCCACCGGGAGGTAGCGGCCCTCGCCGACCATGCGCGGATCCCCCGGCGCGACGCCGGCGCCGTCGATCGCCTCGAGGAACAGGTCGAACTTGTCCCGTGCGAGCACGCTGCCCCGTTCGCGGTCCTCGTCGTCGACGTAGCCGAACGCCTCGTAGCCGCGCAGCGCGGTCTCGGGTGAGCCACGGCTGACACCGAGCGCGATCCGGCCGTCGGCGATGTAGTCCAGCGCGGCCGCCTCCTCCGCGAAGTACAGCGGGTTCTCGTAGCGCATGTCGATCACGCCGGTGCCGACCTCAATGCGCTTGGTAGTCGCAGCCATCGCCGACAGCAGCGGCATGGGCGACGCGGCCTGGCGCGCGAAATGGTGCACGCGCACATAGGCGCCGTTCACGCCGATCTCGTCGGCGCCCTGCCCGATCTCGATCGTCTGATGCAGCATGTCGCCCGCGGTGCGGGTGACGGATCCGGGCACGTTCGCGTAGTGCCCGAAGGACAGGAATCCGAAAGCCTTCATGATTTATTCAAACGCATGGATCCGGACATGCATTCCCCTTTCATCGATCGGCCGGGATCAGGAACCCGTCGGTCACGAGCGTGCGGATGCGGGGCTCCACGTCGGTCCAGAGCTCGGCGAGGGGCACCTCGAACAGGTCGGCGAGCGCATCCGCGATCTGCGTGACCGTGAGGTCGCCGTCGCAGGCGCCCACGAAGCCGGCGAGCGCGGAGTCGACGGAGATCGTGCGCCCGAACCCGCCGCCCTGACGCAGCTCGATCACGCTCGGCGCCTCCTGCCCGGGGATGTGATGGCGGGCCTCGGTGACATCCGCCGCCACCAGCAGCACGTCCGGGATCCCCTCGGCGAGCGCGTCGTGTCCGGTCAGGCCGTCGCGGAACGCTCGCCCGGCGCTCGTCACGGTCTGCGTGAGCGTCTCGAATCGGCGCAGCGGAGCGGCGGTCGCCCCGCCGGCATCGGCAGGACGCCGGATCAGCACGTAGCCGAACCCGATCTCGGTCACGCCGCGGGCGGCGAAGTCGTCGAGCCAGGCGACCAGCTGCGGCTCGAACGCGGCGTCGCGGGGCGTCGTACCGCCGTCCCGGATCCACAGCTCCGCATATCCGAGCGGTGAGAGCGTCTCGCGCTGCACGACCCAGGCGTCCAGTTCGGGGGCGATCCATGACTCCAGGCGTCGGATCCCTCGGATCCCGGTCCCTGAGCCCGTCGAAGGGCCCGAGTCCGTCGAGGGGCCGAGGGACTCCCAGTTGCCGAGCAGCTGGGCGGATCCTCCGGGCACGAGATGGGCGGGGGCCTCGGTCACGAACGCCTCGACGAGCGCGTCGCCGACGAGCCCGCCGTCGCGGTACTCGTACTCGGGCAGATCGGCGCCGCGCGGGGTGATCACGAACGGCGGGTTCGAGACGATCAGGCCGAAGCCCTCGCCCGCGACCGGCTCGAACAGGCTGCCCTGGCGGAACTCGATGTTGCGCACGCCGGCCAGCATCGCGTTCAGCTCGGCGTAGGCGAGAGCGCGCGCGGAGATGTCGGTGGCGATCACGGATCCGGCATGCCGCGACACGAGCAGGGCCTGGATGCCGCATCCCGTGCCGAGGTCCAGCGCGCGCTCGACGGTGATCGGCATGACGAGCGACGCGAGGGTGCGCGACGCTCCCCCGACGCCCAGCACGTGGTCGGGCGGCAGCGCGCCGCCCCCGTCCAGGTGGTGCAGGGCGAGTTCGTCGAGGTCGCTCGCGATCCACCACTCCCCCACGCCGTCCGCGTCGACGAAGGACTGCGGCCGGATCAGGGCGGCCGGCACCACCTCGCCGTCCTCGCGATAGCCGAGGCCCAGGCGCTCCAGACCGTCGATCCCAGTACGCACGAGAGCCGCCGCCACGTGGACCTCTGGCTGCGGCATGCCCAGCATGAACAGGCGGCCCAGGGTGGCCAGCGCATCGGTGCGTCCGTCGATCGCGCGCAGCAGAGGGGCGCGGATCCCCCGGGCGAGGGCGTCGTCCGCCTCGGCGCCCCACGCCGCACGCAGCGGCTCCGAGCGCAGGTCCGCGGCATCGAGGTCGGCGGCGAGCGCAGCGCACAGCACGGAATCGGGGCGGGGTAGGAGGTGACGGACCACGGCGTCAGCCTACGCGGCGTCGCATCCCCGGGGCCCTGCAGTCCGTGCCTCAGCCCTGCACCCTGCCCGCCTCCAGGGATCGGTGCGCCGTGCCGCCTAGAATCTCAAGGCCAGCACTCCCCGCGCCCCGTGCGCCCGACGGATCCCCGATGACTGCGACTCAGACCGAACCTGCCTCCCTGCGACGGCGCCTGCGCCGTGCGGCCGGGGCCGTCGTCGTCGGCCTGAGCCTGGTGCTCCCCCTGGCCGCGGTCGCTCCCGCGATGGCCGAGGAGACGCCGACCCCGAGCCCGACCCAGACGCCGCAGCATGCGGGCGTGCAGCTCTGGCTGCAGCCGGACGGGAACGGATCCTATGCCTCCGGAGCGCCGCTGACGGCGACCCTCACACTGCGCAACGACGCCACCACCGGTCTCGGAGCGGGCACAGTGCACCTGGAGCTGGGGCGGGCGCCGCTCGGTGATCGTCAGGCCGTGGGCGCGTGGCTGGACGGATCCGGCGACACCCCCGCGCTCAGCCCGATCGGCGATGTGCGCACTACGGTGCTGGACGCGGAGGGCACCTCGCGGACCCAGGTCGTGGTGCCCGCGACGGACGTCGGTGCGCTCGCCCCGGGCGTCTACCCGCTGCAGGCCCGGTTCGAGGCGACCCCTTCCGCCACGGCCACACCGGCGCCCGCCCCCGCACGCACGGCGCTGGTGGTCTCGCAGGGTGCCCCGGCCACGGTCATCTCGGTCGTGCCCATCACCGCGACGCCGGCCGGGGACCTGCTCAGCGCGGCGGAGCTGACCACCCTCACGGCACCGGCCGGCGCCCTCACGGCCCAGCTGAACGGCGTGGCCGGCACTCCCGCCGTGCTCGCCGTCGACCCCTCCATCACCGCCGCGATCCGTGTTCTCGGCACGACGGCGCCCGCCACGGCGACGGCATGGCTGGCGCGGCTCGAGGCGCTGCCGAACGAGCGCTTCACCCTTCAGTTCGGGGATGCGGACGCCACTGCCCAGGCCGCGGCCGGGCTCACCCAGCCGCTCGCCGTCGACGACTTCTCCCCGTTCCTCGGCCCCGCCGGTACGATCCCGTCGACGCCGGCCCCGACACCCACGCCGACGGCGACCACCCCGCAGGCGCCGGCCGCACCCGACGCGATCGCCGGGGCTCGCAGCGACATCCTCTGGCCCCGCGGACAGGTGACCGAGGGCCAGGTGGCGACGATGGCGCACTACGGCGCGGGCGGGACGGTCACGACTCCGATCCTGCCGTCCACGAGCTTCGCCGCGGGCGCGAAGGATGCGCCCGTCCCCGCCCGGGGCGCCGTGGGCGGTACCCCGGTGCTCGTCAGCGACGAGGCGGTGTCGGAGGCGCTGAGCGCTGCTGCCGGGCAGTCGGACGCGGCGGCGCGCGGCGACGCCCTGACCGAGGCCAACGCGATGCTGTGGTTCGACACCCCGGGCTCGACGGTGCTGGCCGGCCTCGCCCGCGCCGACGCGCGCTCCGAGGAGGGGCTCTCCAGCGCCGTCACCGCGTTCAGCGGCGGCCAGGACGGGCGCCTCGACCGCGTGCTGTCCAGCGCCCCCACGGTGTTGACCGTCGCGACCGAATCGGCCGAGGACCGCGCCGCCGCTGTGACCGCGCTGAACGACGATGCCGGCCGCCTCGCCCAGTTCGCCACGATCCTGGAGCGTCCGGCCGATCTCACGGTGCGTGAGCGCGTGTCGATCATGCGCCTGCTCGGTGTGGGCGTGCACACGAAGCCCGAGGACTTCGCCGCAGCGCTCAGCACGCATCGCAAGGACACCCAGAAGACGATGGGTGCGGTCGGGATCCAGCCGTCGAATCCGATCCTGATCAGTCCGAAGGTCGACGTGCCGGTCTGGGTGCGCAACGAGCTTCCCTACCCGGTGCGCGTGACCCTCAACGTCTCCTCCAGTGACAGCCGCATCGATGTGCCCGCGACGACACAGGTCGAAGCACAGCCCTCGAGCACAACGCGGGTGCGCCTCCCGCTCGAGTCGCACGTCGCGAACACTGAGCTCACGCTGACCATGACGCTGACGAGTCCGACCGGGGTGGCCATCGGTCCCGAGCAGACGGCGCGCCTGACGATCCGCGCGGAGTGGGAGACCATCGGCCTCATCGTCTTCAGCACTCTGGGAGTGCTGCTGATCGGAGCCGGCATCGTCCGCACCATCCGCCGTCGCAGGGCCGCCGCGATTCATGCCGCAGACGGCATGGACGGATCCGAGGGCGCAGGTGAAGGATCCGAGGGGCCCGCTGATGACGTCCTCGGCTCCGACGATGACCGGGATCCAGATCTCCGCGCGGGTGGAGAGGCCGGATCCGCTCCGGCGGACAGGAAGACGAATGAGTAGCCTCGGCCGGGCGAGCGCCCTGCTCGCCGCGGGCACGATGGTGTCCCGCGTGACCGGCCTGCTGCGCACCATCGTGCTGGTCGGCGTGATCGGCGCCCTCGGTGAGGCGACCGACGCCTTCTCCCTGGCGAACCAGCTGCCCAATGACGTCTTCTCGCTGATCTCGGTGGGTGTGCTCACCGCCGTGCTCGTGCCGCAGATCGTCCAGGCCGTGGCGGGCGAGGACGGCGGCAGCGCCTTCATCTCCAAGATCTTCACAGCAGGCACCGTGGTGCTGCTCGTGACCACCACGCTGGCGATGTTGGCCGCGCCGTGGCTGATCAGCCTCATCATGAAGGCGACGACCACACCGCCGCAGCAGCAGCTCGCGGTCGCGTTCGCATACTGGTGCCTCCCCCAGATCTTCTTCTACGGGTTGTATGCACTGATCGGCGAGACGCTGAACGCGCGCCGCATCTTCGGCCCGTTCACGTGGGCACCCGTGGCGAACAATGTCATCTCGATCGTCGGCTTCCTGATCGTCGGCTTCCTGTTCGGGACACCGCTGAACACCGTCGAGGACTGGACCCCCGAACGGATCGCATGGCTGGGAGCCACCGCCACGCTCGGCATCGCGGTGCAGGCGGTGATCCTGCTGGTCTTCTGGCCGCGCACGCGCCTCGCTCTGCGACCCGACTTCCGCTGGAAGGGAGTGGGACTGGGTAAGGTCGGCAAGCTCGCCGGCTGGACGACGCTGATGGCCCTGGTGAGTCTCGTCGCAGGCTTCTATCAGCACAGCATCGCCCTCGAGGCCTCCGGCTCCCACGCGTCGCTCACCGTGATGAACAACGCCTGGCTGATCTTCATGCTCCCCTACTCCGTGATCGTCCTGTCGATCGGCACCCCGTACTTCACCCAGCTCAGCGAGCACGCGCACGCGGGACGCGACGATGAGGTGCGCACGGACATCGGACGCAGCATCCGGACCCTGGGCTTCTTCCTGATGGGCGCGCTGGCGGCCGTTCTCGCCGCGGCGATCCCCGCGTCGCGGGTGTTCACAGGTTCCGGCTCGGAGGCCCAGGCTGCAGCACTGGTCCTCGTCGCCTATCTGGTCGGCCTCCTGCCACTCGCCGTGCTCTTCATCGTGCAGCGCACGTTCTACGCGTACGGCGACACCCGCACGCCGTTCTTGTTCACCCTGTTCCAGAGCGTTCTCATCGTCGCCACGGCCTTCGGCGCCAATCTCCTGCATCAAGCCGGCGTCGTCCCCCTCTCCGCTCTTGCCGCCACCATCGCTCTCGGCCAGTCCTTGTCCAGCGTCATACAGACCGTGGTCGCGACGATCCTGCTCAGCCGGCGCCTCAACGGCATCGGCGCCGCCCGCTGGCTGCTCGCACTGCTCCGCTTCGTCGCGGCGGCCGTTCCCGCGGCGGCCGCGGGCTGGGGAGTCTTCCTCCTGTTGGGCGGGACTCATGGATGGACGACGGTCGACCGGATCCCCGGAGCCATCGGGTGCATCGTCATCGCTCCGGTCGTCCTCGCGGTGTACATCGGCGTCCTGGCGCTGCTGCGCGCACCCGAGCTCGACGCCCTGAAGAGTCTCGTGCGGCGCTTCGTTCCCACGCGCTGAGCGACGCGGATCCGGATCCTCGAAACCTGGCGACCATGACGCACATCTATCCCGACACGATCGCGGCTCCCGTCACACGAGAGCTCGTGGTGAAGAAGTCGCGATTCATCGCCCACCTGGTCCCGGTCCGGTCCGTCGCCGAGGCCGACGAGGTCATCGCCTCCGTCCGCAGGCAGTACTGGGATGCGCGACACAACTGCACTGCCATGATCACCGGTGTGAGCGCCGATCAGGCACGTTCGTCCGACGACGGCGAGCCCTCGGGCACCGCCGGGATCCCCATGCTCGAGGTGCTGAGGCGTCGCGGGCTCACCGACGTGGTCGCGGTCGTGACCCGCTATTTCGGCGGCGTGAAGCTGGGCGCCGGCGGGTTGATCCGGGCGTACTCCACCGCTGTCTCGGAGGCGCTGGACGACGCCGTGCTGCTGCACCGGCGCGAACTCGTGGAGGCGCGCGTCGACGCGGCGCACGGGGATGCCGGGCGCATCGACAACGCCCTGCGGGAATGGGCCGCGACGCACGGCGCGACTCTCGGCGATGTCGCGTATGCCGGTACCGCCACGTTCACCCTGTGGGTGCCGCCGGAGACCCGCGTCGACCTCACGGCCGACGTCGCCTCGCTGTCCGCCGGATCGCTCTCCCCCACGTTCGGCGCCACCCGCATCGTCGACGTGCCTGGTCTCTGACAGCCGGGGCGGCCCCACACAGCGGGTCACAACCGCCCAGGCTCGTGGAATGCCACGCCGGTAGCATGTGTTGAAGCGTGCGAAAGCAAGGAGAGGCAATGCGACAGGTCATCATCATCGGTTCGGGACCTGCGGGGTTCACCGCAGCGATCTACGCGGCTCGCGCGAACCTGAACCCGGTGCTCGTGGCGAGCTCGGTCGAGGTCGGCGGCGAGCTGATGAAGACCACCGAGGTCGAGAACTTCCCCGGCTTTCCGGAGGGCATCGAGGGGCCCGATCTGATGGCCAAGATGCAGGAGCAGGCCGAGCGGTTCGGCACCGAGGTGCTCTACGACGACGTCACCGAGCTCGAGCTCGACGGCGAGATCAAGAAGGTCACCCTCGGCAGCGGCACGATCCTCGAGGCCGCAACCGTGATCTACGCGACCGGATCCGCCTACCGCACGCTCGGCATCCCCGGCGAAGAGCGCCTCTCGGGCCACGGCGTGTCCTGGTGCGCGACCTGCGACGGCTTCTTCTTCCGTGAGCGCACGATCGCCGTCGTCGGCGGCGGCGACTCGGCCATGGAGGAGGCGACGTTCCTGACGAAGTTCGCCTCGAAGGTCTACATCATCCACCGCAAGGACTCGCTCCGTGCTTCCAAGATCATGCAGGAGCGCGCGTTCGCGAACGACAAGATCGAGTTCATCTGGAACAGCGCCGTCGAGGAGGTCCTCGGTGAGGACGCCACGACGGGCGTTCGCCTGCGCAACACGGTCGACGGCACCATCAGCGACCTCGCGCTGGACGGACTGTTCATCGCGATCGGCAACGACCCGCGCACGCACCTCGTGCACGGCAAGCTGGATCTGACCGCCGAGGGCACGATCTGGGTCGACGGCCGCACCTCCCGCACGTCGCTGCCCGGGGTCTTCGCCGCCGGCGACGTCATCGACCCGACCTACCGGCAGGCGATCACGGCAGCCGGCTCCGGCACCGTCGCCGCGCTGGACGTCGAGCACTTCCTCGCCGCCCTCTCGGACGGAACCGCCGCCGAAGCCGCCCTGGTCTGACGCCGGGAACACTTCAGCCCCCACCGTTGTTGACGCTTCTGAGCGTCTACCGCTTACACAACAAGGAGAATCATGACTGCCAAGGCAACCAGCCAGGCGACCTGGGAGCAGGATGTGCTCCAGGCCGAAGGCCCCATTCTGGTCGACTTCTGGGCCGAGTGGTGCGGCCCGTGTCGCATGGTCGGGCCCGTGCTGGACGAGATCCAGTCCGAGAACGGCGACAAGATCACCATCCTCAAGCTCAACGTCGACGAGAACCCCGATCTCGCCATGAAGTACCAGATCACGTCGATCCCGGCGATGAAGGTCTTCCAGGGCGGCGAGGT
>Ga0308158_10005306_pt1 | contig 10588 bp, 9 predicted proteins | sample PhyBR2_FD_201038 | JGI IMG/M metagenome (GOLD analysis project Ga0308158, IMG submission 201038) | Phyllosphere microbial communities from UC Gill Tract Community Farm, Albany, California, United States - DLSLB.R2 | ecosystem: Host-associated > Plants > Phyllosphere > Unclassified | place: USA...
TAACCCCCTTGCCGACCATGGGTCGGCACTACAGAAGGTCCAACGCTGCGTTACCCTTGCCGCCCCATCCGATGGCCAGGCCGATGACCGTAGAAAAGAACCAGCGTGAGCTCGAAGCCGGTATCCATACCGATCTGCAGGGCCGGCTCACCTACGGCGGCTACCTGCGCCTGGACCAGCTGCTGTTGGCCCAGCAGCCGCTGTCCAACCCGCCGCACCACGACGAAATGCTGTTCATCATCCAGCACCAGACCTCGGAGCTGTGGCTGAAGCTGCTGGGGCATGAGCTGCGCGCGGCGCGGACGCATATGCAGCGCGACGAGGTCTGGCAATGCCGCAAGGTGCTGGCCCGGGCCAAGCAGGTGCTGCGCCTGATGACCGAGCAATGGGCGGTGTTGGAAACCCTCACCCCCTCCGAGTACATGGGCTTCCGCGATGTGCTGGGCCCGTCCTCGGGCTTCCAGTCGCTGCAATACCGCTATATCGAGTTCCTGCTCGGCAACAAGAATGCCGACATGCTCAATGTGTTTGCCCATGACCCGGAAGGGCAGGCGCAGCTGCGCGAGGTGCTGGAGGCTCCCAGCCTGTACGAGGAGTTCCTGGCCTACCTGGCGCGCTTCGGCCATGCCATCCCGGCGGCCTATGAAGGCCACGACTGGACCCAGTCGCATATCAGCGACCCGGCCCTGCGCCAGGTATTCGAGAACATCTATCAGGACACCGACCGTTATTGGCGTGAGTATTCGCTGTGCGAGGACCTGGTGGACCTGGAAACCCAGTTCCAGCTGTGGCGCTTCCGGCACATGCGCACAGTGATGCGGGTGATCGGTTTCAAGCGCGGTACCGGCGGTTCCAGCGGTGTGGGCTTCCTGCGGCAGGCGCTGGAGCTGACCTTCTTCCCCGAGTTGTTCGAAGTCCGCACCACCATCCGTGGCGACGCCTGAACCTGATTCCGGGATCGAAAATCCAACCTATTCAGCCACTTGCGCGGGGGGCTGGGCGAGGCCCCGGTGGCCCCGCGCGGACCTGGCGCAGCACTTGGTTGCAGCAGTATGTATTTGACGTGAAGCCGACGCTTCTGTGATCCTCGCCCGTCGCGCCGGTTCCGGCCGACTTGCTTGCATCACTTACCCACCGAATCATCAGGGGACACCGCATGAGCGCTGCCGCGCCGAATTCCGCATCAACCCCGGCGCCCGTGCCGGAGTTCAAGACCACCCTCGGCCATCCGCGTCCGTTGTGGATGCTGTTCATGACCGAGTTCTGGGAACGCTTTGCGTTCTACGGCATCCGCTGGGCGCTGGTGCTGTACATCGTGGCGCAGTTCCACGGCGGCAACGCAGCGGGCGAAACCCCGGCCAATCACACCTATGGTGCCTACCTGGCGCTGGTGTATGCGGCGGCGATCTTCGGTGGCTACGCGGCCGACCGGATCATCGGTTACCAACGCTCGATCCTGATGGGCGCGGTGATCATGGCCGCCGGCCTGTTCATGATCGCCATCCCCAATCCGCAGGTGTTCAACCTGGGCCTGGCCACGATCATCGTCGGCAACGGCCTGTTCAAGCCGAACATCTCCACGATGGTGGGCAAGCTGTACAAGCTGGATGACGAGCGCCGTGACTCGGGCTTCACCATCTTCTACATGGGCATCAACATGGGTGCGATGATCTCGCCGATCCTCACCCAGATCCTGGCGCAGAAGGTGTTCGGCACCGACGCCATGCCGGCTTACAAGATGGTGTTCATCGCCTCGGGCGTCGGCATGCTGATCAGCCTGTTCTGGTTCCAGCTGGAGCGTCGCCACCTCAAGGGTATCGGTGCGCCGCTGCCGGACAAGCAGGGCAGTGGTCCGGTGATCAAGACCGCCATCGCCTGCCTGGTTGCCATCCCGGTGATGTACGGCCTGCTCAATGCCGGCGCCAACGTGCTGCAGGTGATCCTGACGGTGATGTTCATCGGCCTGGGCATCATGCTGCTGGTCGAAGGCAGCCGCGAAGGCAAGGTCTCGCGCAACCGCGTGATCGCCATGCTGATCATCTTCACCTTCAACGTGCTGTTCTGGATGTTCTTCGAGCAGGCCGGCAGTTCCTTCACCTTCCTGGCCGACCGCATCGTCGACCGTCAGTTCGGTGACTGGACTTTCCCGACCGCCTGGTTCCAGTCGGTCAACTCGATCGCGATCATCACCCTGGCGCCGGTCCTGGCCTGGTTGTGGGTGCGCCTGGGCAAGGCCAACCCGTCGATCCCGCGCAAATTCGGCCTGGGCCTGATCTTCAATGGCCTGGCCTTCCTGCTGCTGATGTTCGCCCTGTCCAGCCTGCTGGACCCGGGCACCAACAAGATCCCGTTCTGGACCCTGTTCGCCGTGTACTGGATCCAGTCCATCGGTGAGCTGTGCCTGTCGCCGATCGGCCTGTCGATGGTGACCAAGCTGGCACCGGTACGTCTGGTCGGCTTTGCGATGGGTGGTTGGTTCCTGTCCACCGGCATCGGCAACAATCTGGCGGGCCTGTTTGCCGGTCACGTCAGTGGCGCCGGCGGCATGACCGTGCAGTCGGCCCATTCCGGCTACACCATGGGCTTCTGGATCCTGATCGGTGGCGGCGTGCTGCTGTTCCTGATCGCCCCGTTGGTGCAGAAACTGATGCATGGCGTGAAGTAAGGAGTTGGCGATGAAACTGCTGTTTGGAATGTTTCCCCTGTTGCTCAGCGTGGCATTGGTCGGCTGCAATCAACCGCCCGCTGCCAAGCCTGAGAAAGTGCAGCCGCTGGATACCTCCGAACAGAAGACACCGGTGGCCGATACCAGCCAACCGGTGGCATCGGGCAACACCCCCACCGCAGCGGATATCGCTGCGGTGGCTGCGCTCAATGCGCAGTTCGACCCGGCCCGTGACCCGGTCGCTGACCTGGAAACGGCCAAGGTCGAGGCCCAGCGTGGTGGCAAGCGGATCATGCTGGACGTGGGCGGCGAGTGGTGCTCCTGGTGCCACCTGCTGGATGCCTTCATGGAAGGCGATTCGGAGCTGCGCCGTTTCCGCGATGCCAACTATGTGTGGATGAAGGTCAACTACAGCGAAGACAACGAGAACGCCGCCTTCCTGTCGCGCTTCCCCGAGATCAAGGGCTATCCTCACCTGTTCGTGCTGGACGCCGAGGGCAAGCTGCTGCACTCGCAGTTCACCGGGGACCTGGAAAAAGGCAAGGGCTATGACCGCGCCAAGTTCGATGCCTTCCTGAAGGAATGGGCACCGCCGGCGAAGTAAGCCTGCGATGTGATTGAACGAAAACGGCGCCGAACGGCGCCGTTTTCGTTGCCCCCTCCCTTTGGCCAAAGGCCAAGGGGAGGGTTGGGGAGGGGTGCCTTTGATTTTGCTGTTAGCTGTTAGCTGTCGGCTGGAAGCAAAGCCAAAACCAAAGCCAAAGCCAAAGCCAAAGCCAAAGCCAAAGCCAAAGCCAAAGCACCCCTCCCCAGCCCTCCCCTGCGCGATGCGCAAGGGAGGGGGAAACAGCCGTCATCTTCATTTTGTTCGCCCGCGGCCGCTAACGGATCAATCCCTCTGCATCCGGCGCCTTGCCCTCCCTGATCATGCAGCCAGCTGCCAGCCCCGATTCCAGCACCGCCACTGTTGAGCAGGACCTTGCCAGTACCAGCCTGCCCACGGTGGATGAACTGCTGGACGAAAGCGCGGCGCCCGAAGAGTCCGCACCGCCGCCGCGCTACCGGCTGCCACAGGCGGCGGTGCCGCCCAACATCATGTTGCAGTCGGCGGTCACCCGGCTGGTGGAGCAGAAGGAGCAGATCGACCAGGTCGCGCGCAACGGCCTGCTGGCCGGGCTGTTGCCGCCGGAATGGAGCGCGTCGCCTGGCAACGAACTGCGTGCCTTTGTTGCCAGCGTGGTGCCGTTCGCCTCCGACAACGTACGTGGCGAGACCATCGCTGCGCGCGTGCCGCTGAAGTTCCTGCTCGGCCATTCGCAGCGTTGGGGCAAGCCCGATGTGGCCGAACCCAATTCCTTGTCAGCCTATCTGGCCAGCGATGAGCGCGCCAACAGCGGCGTCAGCGATCACGCCGAAGTCATGCTGTTGTCGCCATTGGGGCTGGGCTGGACACACGCCGGCCGCAGCCGTGTCGGTTTCCTGCGCGCGATGGGCGTGGAATCGATGGCCGCCCGGGTGACCGCGCTGCCTTATCCGGCGCCGGAGCAGTTGGCGCTGTATCAGGTCAGCAACGGCGGTCTGACCCAGTTCTGGTGTGTGATGGACAAGCGTCGACTGCGCGCATTGCCGGTGCCGGCCTTGTCGTTGCCATTGCTGACGGCTTATGGCGTGGCGGCGCCGCAGGCATGGCCATCCAACTGGCCTGCACCAGCCGAAGTTGACGCGGCATTGGCGTTGGCGCGCATGGGCAAGGGCGCCGCCGAAGTCGACCTGGTCAAGCTTGTGGACAAAATTGGACGTGACCAGGCCAACGATGCCTGGACCGGCGCCAGCCTGATGCAGCTGCACACCTGGGTGCCGCGCTGGCGGTTCTTCCTGACCTCGTTCATCGGTCTGCCGGCCGGCCTGTTGCTGCTTGCAGCATTGGCGTTGCCCGGCCGCGTGGAAGCGGCGGCGGTGGCGGCGGCATTGGGTTTTGCAGGTGGTGCGATCGCGGCCCTTGCCGCGCCGTGGATCTATGCGCGGCGCAAGCACCTGAGCTGATCGTCGCTGACGATCAACCCTCGTTCATGCGCTGCAGGCCGGCGTCGGCCAGGCGCGTGATCAGGCGTTCGAGTACCTGTTCCTCTTCCTCGGTGAGCGCCGACATCAGGCGCCGTTCCATCTCGATCACCATCGGCGCGATGGTCTCGTAGACCTCGAAGCCTGCGGCAGAAAGCGCCAGCACCGAACGGCGACGGTCATCGCCATGGGTCTCGCGTTTGATGAAACCGCGCTCCAGCAGGCGCGCCACGGCGCGGCTGACGGCCACCTTGTCCATTGCCGTGCGCTCGGACACTTCGCTGGCCGAGGAGCCCGGGTACAGCGCCAGGATGGTGATCACCCGCCATTCGGGAATGGCCAGGCCATAGCGCTCGCCGTACAGCCGGGCGATGTTGCCGCTGACCCGGTTGGACAACACGCTGATGCGGTAAGGCAGGAACTGCTCAAGATCCAGCAACACGTGCGAGGCGCGGATGCTGGTGGACTTGCTGTAATCGGAAGAGCTCATGCTGCAGTGCACCTTGATGGTGGTTTCATGTGAAACTATAACCTTCGGTCCAGACCCGCTTTTTGCGGCGGATCTTCCTGTTTTCATCGCCGGCACCCCGGCGACCGCCATGCTCCCGGAGGCAACCCATGAATACCCCAACCGCATCCAACGCGCCCAACCTGGGCATGCAGGTCACCACCTTTGAAAACCCGATGGGCATCGATGGTTTTGAGTTCGTCGAGTTCGCCGCACCGGCTGGGCAGGCTGCCCAGCTGCACGCCTACTTCAAGAACATGGGGTTCACGGCCGTACTCCGCCACCGGCAGCGTGCTATTACCGTCTACCGTCAAGGCGGCGTCAACTTTCTTGTGAACGAAGAGCCCAATTCGTTCGCCGCCGACTTCGCCGCCAAGCATGGCCCGAGCGCCTGCGGCTTCGCCATCCGCTTCCAGAAGCCGGCCGCCGAGGTACTGTCGGCGGCCCTGGGCAACGGTGCCGAGGAAGTGGACCTGCTGGCCGAAACCCGCGCGGTACCGGCACCGGTGATCAAGGGCATCGGTGATTGCATGCTGTACCTGGTGGACCGCTACGGCACTGCGGGCAGCATTTACGACGCCGACTACGAGGTCATCGACGGTGCCGAGCAGAACCCGGTCGGCTTCGGCCTGACCTTCATCGACCACCTGACCCACAACCTGTACCTGGGCAACATGCAGCAGTGGTCGGACTATTACGAGCGCCTGTTCAACTTCCGCGAGATCCGCTACTTCGACATCAAGGGCGCCAAGACCGGGCTGGTGTCCAAGGCGATGACCGCGCCAGACGGCGTCGTGCGCATCCCGCTCAACGAGTCCTCCGACCCCAAGAGCCAGATCAACGAATACCTCGATGCCTACAAGGGCGAGGGCATCCAGCACATCGCCTGCTTCACCGACAACATCTACGACACGGTCGAAGCGATGCGTGCACAGGGCATCGAGTTCCTGGATACGCCGGACACCTATTTCGACGTGGTCGACCTGCGCATCCCGAACAACGGCGAAGACGTCGAGCGCCTGCGCAGGAACAAGATCCTGATCGACGCCGACCCGGAAACCAAGCAGCGCAAGCTGCTGCAGATCTTCACCAAGAACTGCATCGGCCCGATCTTCTTCGAGATCATCCAGCGCAAGGGCAATGAAGGGTTTGGCGAAGGCAACTTCCAGGCCTTGTTTGAAAGCATCGAGCGCGACCAGATGGACCGTGGTGTGCTGTAAGCGCTTTGCTTGAGGCCTTTGCTTGAGGCCTTTGCTCGAAGCCCCTCTCCCGCTTGCGGGAGAGGGGTTGGGGTGAGGGCAAGCTCTTGCAGTTGCTGTTGATTTCCGCCGCACCCAGGTCGCCAGTTGCCTTAGGATCAAGTCAAAAGCTCCCCTCACCCCAACCCCTCTCCCGCAAGCGGGAGAGGGGCTCAATCGCAAAACATAGGCCGTCACCATGGTCAGCAACGCTTATCAATCCGGCTTCGGCAATGAGTTCGCCACCGAGGCTGTGCCCGGCACCTTGCCGGTGGGTCGCAATTCGCCGCAGCAGGTGGCGCACGGGCTGTATGCCGAGCAGCTGACCGGCACCGCCTTCACCGCGCCGCGCGGCAGCAACCGCCGCAGCTGGCTGTACCGCATCCGCCCGGCGGCGATGCACGGTGAGTTCACCCCGTTCGAGCAGCCGCGCCTGCACAGCGATTTCAGCCATGCGGCCGCTTCGCCCAACCAGCTGCGCTGGGACCCGCTGCCGCTGCCCACCACGCCCACCGATTTCGTCGAGGGCCTGTACACGATGGGCGGCAACGGCTCGGCCGAAGCCCATAGCGGCGCCGGCATCCACCTGTATGCGGCCAATGCCGACATGCGCGGTCGCTACTTCTACAACGCCGATGGCGAGCTGCTGATCGTGCCGCAGCTCGGCCGCCTGCGCCTGCGCACCGAGTTGGGCGTGATCGAGATCGAGCCGCAGCAGATCGCGGTGATTCCGCGCGGCGTGCGTTTCGCGGTGGAGCTGCCCGATGGCCAGGCGCGTGGCTATGTCTGCGAGAACTTCGGTGCGCTGTTGAAGCTGCCCGACCTCGGCCCGATCGGCAGCAACGGCCTGGCCAACCCGCGCGATTTCGAAACCCCGGTCGCCGCCTACGAAAACGTCGATGGTGAGTTCGAGCTGGTGGCGAAGTTCCAGGGCCGCCTGTGGCGCGCTGACATCGGCCACTCTCCCCTGGACGTGGTCGGCTGGCACGGCAACTACGCGCCGTACCGCTACGACCTGCGCCACTTCAACACCATCGGCTCGATCAGCTACGACCATCCGGACCCGTCGATCTTCCTGGTGCTGCATTCGGCCAGCGATACCCCGGGCACCAGCAACCTGGATTTCGTGATCTTCCCGCCGCGCTGGCTGGTGGCGCAGAACACCTTCCGCCCGCCGTGGTTCCACCGCAACATCGCCAGCGAGTTCATGGGCCTGATCCACGGCGCCTACGACGCCAAGGCCGAGGGCTTCGTACCGGGCGGTGCCTCGATGCACAACTGCATGACCGGCCATGGCCCGGATGCGGCCACCTTCGACAAGGCCTCGCAGGCCGATCTGTCCAAGCCCGACGTCATCACCGACACCATGGCCTTCATGTTCGAAACCCGTGGCGTGATCTGCCCGACCGAACAGGCAATGGAGGCCGCGCACCGCCAGCGCGGCTACCAGGCCTGCTGGAGTGGGCTGCGCAACAACTTCACCCTGCCCAAGGGGTGATTCACGCTGGCAGCGGTGCTGGTTCCAGCACCGCTGCCAGATGCGTTTCCGGCAGCACTTCCTGCAGGCGCCCACGCACGCGCTGGGTATAGCCGTCGGAGGTCATTGCCGGAAGATGGCTGAGCGCCAGCTTCAGTGCGTTCACCGTGTCGCCTTCTTCGCGTGCGGCCTGCAGCAGCTTGTGCAGTTGCGCCGCGATGGGATTGCGCTGCAGTGCCAGGATATCCAGCACGTAGATGCGGGCGGCCACCATCGAGCGCCGCCGCTCCACAGGCGCACGCTGCGGTGCCGGCGCTGGAGCCACGGCCTCGGCGGCTGCCGTGGGGGCAGCCGGGAGTGGGGCAGGCGCGGGCGCAGGTGGCGCGTCCACCTGCAGGTAGCCGTCGCGCTGCAGCTGCGCGATCAATTCGGGCACGTCATTGCCAAGCATGCCGCTCAGTTCGGCCAGGTTGCGCTTGCCGTCGCACAGAATCAGCGCCCGCCGCTGGCGCAGGTCCAGCGCGGCACGGTGCGTCTGCAGCACGGTGTGGCCAAGTTCGGTCTTGTGCGGTTGCATGGCGTTGGGCACGGGCGACATAGGCGCCCAGCCTGTCGCCATCAGGTGAAACCCCGATGACAAGCCTGTCTTCGCGCGGGCCGCCCATGCTTGCGGCTAGACTCGGCCAGGGACCTGTCCGGAGCTGTCGCATGAATCGTTTTGCCGTGCCGATGTCACTGTTCGCCGTGCTGCTGGTGGCCTGCCAGCGTCCGCCGCCTGCCGAGCCGGTAGCGCCTGCCGCCGCCGCGACGCCGGCGCAGGCGCAGGCGGCAGATGCCGTCAGCACCGCGCCGGCGACAGGCAGCGATGCCGATTGGCAGGGGTATGGCGCAGCCCAGCTTGGGATCGATGTCGAGCAGCTGCGCACGGTCTGGGGCTCCGACTTGCAGGGCGACGCGGCGGCCAATGGCGCCTGCTACTACCTGTCGCCGGCGGCGCACAGCGAGGGTGGGCCGTTCTTCATGGTGGAGGGCGGCAGGTTTCTCCGTTACGACGTGCGTGGTGGCGATACCGCGGCACCGGGCGGTGGCAGGATCGGCATGGACCTGGCGCAGCTGCAGGCGCTTTACCCGCAGGCCGAGCCGCTGCAGCCGCACAAGTACGTGGAAGGCGGCAAGGTGCTGCGGGTGCCGGCAACGGATGGCAGCCAGGGCGCACTGGTGTTCGAGCTGGGCGCCGACGGCAAGGCCACGACGTGGCGCGTGGGCCTACCGCCGCAGGTGGATTACGTGGAAGGCTGTGGCTGATACCCTGCTGCGGCCATAGGCGGTAGCGCGGGTATGCTCCCGGCACCGCCGTCATCACTGCAGGGGAGGGAGGCGCAATGTTCGAAGCGATCGCATGGTTTGTCCTGGGGCTGGTGCTGTTGGCCCTGGGCGGTGATTCCATCGTCAAGGCGGCCTCCGGCCTGGCCCAGCGCTTCGGTGCCTCGCCCTTCGTCGCGGGTCTGCTGCTGGTGGCCTTCGGTACCTCGTTGCCGGAGCTGGTGGTCAATGCGCGTGCCTTTGCGGTGGGTGCACAGGAGCTGGCGCTGGGTAATGCGGTCGGCAGCAATATCGTCAATGTCGGCCTGACCCTGGGCCTGGCCGCGCTGGCCTTCCCGCTGATGGTGCGTACGCGTGTGCTGTCGCCCTTGCTGGTATTGCTGGCCGTGGCGACGTTGGCCCTGATCGTGTTCGGGCTGGATGGCGCGATCAGCCGCATCGAAGGCATCGTGTTGCTGCTGGGCTTTGTCGGGGTGTTGGCCTTCCTGCTGAAGCGGGCGCGGCATGAGCCCGTGGCATTGCAGGAAAGCATCGCCGACTACGCCACCACCCGTACCGTGCTGGGCTTGAACCTGATCCGCGTGGTCATCGCGGCGGTGGTGCTGTATTACGGTGCGCGTTTCGTGGTGCAGGCGGCACCGGTGATTGGTGCGGGCTGGGGCATGTCGCCGTTGCTGGCCGGTTTGTTGCCGGTGGCCATCGGTACTGCCTTGCCGGAAGTCGCCGCGGCCATTGCCGCTGCACGACGCGGCCAGGGCGACATGGTCGTAGGTCACGTGATCGGTTCCAGCCTGTTCAATGTGCTGGTGGTGATCGGCGGCATGGCGGCGTTGCGGCCGATGCCGTTGCCGGCCTCGTTCTCGCGCCTGGAGCTGCCGGCAGCGATCGTGTTCGTGCTGATGCTGTACCCGATGCTGCGCGGCGACCTGAAGATCAGCCGCGGCGAAGGCGCGGTGCTGTTCGTCGCGTTCCTGGCGTGGGTCGGCCTGGAACTGGCGTTGCTGCACTGACGCTGCAGCGGTAGTGCCGAGCCATGCTCGGCAGAGGCGTTACCGGGAAGACCAACCTGTAGTGCCGAGCCATGCTCGGCAGAGGCGTTACCGGGAAGACCAGCCTGTAGTGCCGAGCCATGCTCGGCAGAGGCGTTACCGGGAAGACCAGCCTGTAGTGCCGAGCCATGCTCGGCAGAGGCGTTACCGGGAAGACCAACCTGTAGTGCCGAGCCATGCTCGGCAGAGGAGTTACCGGGCAGGCCAGCCTGTAGTGCCGAGCCATGCTCGGCAGAGGCGTTACCGGGCAGGCCTCATGCCGAGCAT
>Ga0308158_10005307_pt1 | contig 10587 bp, 5 predicted proteins | sample PhyBR2_FD_201038 | JGI IMG/M metagenome (GOLD analysis project Ga0308158, IMG submission 201038) | Phyllosphere microbial communities from UC Gill Tract Community Farm, Albany, California, United States - DLSLB.R2 | ecosystem: Host-associated > Plants > Phyllosphere > Unclassified | place: USA...
GGGTTCCGGCGCGTACATCCGCGACCAGCAGATGTTCCTCGACCGCAGCGGCTATCTCGAAGAAGCCAACATGACGTTCTCGTTCTCGCCCATTCGCGACGAGTCCGGCGCGGTCGGCGGGGTGTTCCACCCGATCACCGAAACCACGGCCCAGGTGCTCAGCGCGCGCCGCAGCAAGGGCCTGCGCGACCTGACTGCCAGCCTGGCGGGCGTGCGGTCGATCGGCGACATCGGCGCGCAACTGGCAAGCCATTGCACGCAGATGACGGCCGACGTGCCGTTCATGCTGTTCTACCAGATCGATGCCGAGACGGGCATGCTGGTGCTGCGCGGCAGCGCCGGCCTGGCGCCGGACAGCGCGCTCGCGCCTGTTTCGACCGCCGTCGACGACAGCATCTGGCCCTTTGCCCGCAGCAGCGCGTCGCACGGCGCCCATCAGGTCGATGACGTCGCGACGCGCCTCGGCGGCGTTGCCTGCGGACCGTACGACGACGCGCCGCGCTCGGCGCTGGTGCTGCCGCTGACCTTGCCCGGCCAGCAGTCGCTGTTCGGGTTTGTCGTGGCCGGGGTCAGCGTGCGCCGCGCGCTCGACGCCGACTACCGCAACTTCTACGCCTTGCTCGGCGCGGCCGTCAATACTGCGGTGGGCAACGTCGTCGCCTACGAGCAGGAGCAGCGCCGCGCCGAAGAACTGGCCCAGATCGACCGCGCCAAGACGGCGTTCTTCTCGAACGTTTCGCATGAATTCCGCACGCCGCTCACGCTGATCCTCGGCCCGCTCGACGATGCGCTGGCCGATGCGCCCGAGAGCATGAGCGCGCTCCAGCGCCAGCGCATCGAACTCACGCACCGCAATTCGCTGCGGCTGCTCAAACTGGTCAATTCGCTGCTCGACTTTTCGCGCATCGAAGCCGGCCGCGTGCAGGCCAGCTACATGCCGGTCGACCTGGCGCGCCTGACGCTCGACCTGGCCGGCGTATTCGAATCGGCCATGACCAAGGGTGGCCTGGATTACAGCGTCGATCTGCAGCCACTGACGCAGCCGGTCTTTGTCGACCGCGACATGTGGGAAAAGATCGTCTTCAACCTGCTGTCGAACGCCTTCAAGTTCACGCTGCAGGGCGGCGTGACGGTCAGCCTGCGCGAACACGCCGGCATGGCGCGGCTGTCGGTGCAGGACACCGGCACCGGGATTCCCGAGCACGAACTGCCACGCATGTTCGAGCGCTTCCACCGCATCGAGGGTGCCCCGGGCCGCACGTATGAAGGCACCGGTATCGGCCTGGCGCTGATCCAGGAACTGGTGCGGCTGCACGGCGGCACCATCGCGGTGGCGAGCACCTTCGGCGAAGGCACGCGCTTTGACGTCGACCTGCCGTTTGGCGATGCGCACCTGCCGCCGGATCGCATCGTGCAGGCGCCGGAGGCGACGGCCGACCGCCAGCGCACGGGCGCGGCGTTCGTCGAGGAAGCGCTGCGCTGGCTGCCCGATACACAGGAAGGCGTACCGCCAGCAACGGACACGGACAAGGACACGGACACGAGCGCGCCCGCGCAGTCCGACGTGCAGCCCGAAGCGCGGCCGCGCATCCTGGTCGCCGACGACAACAACGACATGCGCGCCTACCTCAAGTCGCTGCTCGAGCCGCACGCCGACGTGCGCGCGGTGGCCGACGGCCAGGCGGCCTACGAGATGGCGCTGCTGGACCCGCCCGACCTGTTGCTGTCGGACGTGATGATGCCGCGCCTGGATGGCTTCGGCCTGATCGCCAAGGTGCGCGCCAGCGCGCTGCTGCGTCATCTGCCGGTGATGCTGCTGTCTGCGCGCGCTGGCGAAGAAGCCAAGGTCGAGGGCCTGCAGGCCGGCGCCGACGACTATCTGGTCAAGCCGTTTTCGGCCAACGAGCTGCTGGCGCGCATCGGCACCCAGGTGGCGCTGGGGCGCGAACGGCGCCAGAACGCCCGCGATGCGCAGGCGCGCGAAGCGCATGTGCGGGCGCTGATCGACGCCTCGCCCGCGATGCTCTGGACCACCGACAACGACAGCCTGTGCACGTACCTGAGCCAGCGCTGGTACGACTACACGGGCCGCACGCCCGAGCAGGACCTGGGCATGGGCTGGCTCGAGAACGTGCACCCCGACGACGCCGCGCGTTCGGGCGAGATCTTCCTGGCCGCCAGTGCGGCGCGCCAGCCGTTCTCGTTCGACTACCGCCTGCGCGGCCGTGACGGCAGCTACCGCTGGTTCATCGATGCCGGCCTGCCGCGCGTGAACGCTGCCGGTGAGCCGGACGGCTATGTCGGCACCGTCATCGATGTCCATGCGCGCAAGCTGTTGCAGGAGCGCTTCGAGCGCGTGGCCGAGGCGGGCGACATCGGCGTCTGGTATGCCGACGTGCCGTTCACGCAGTTCCAGATCAATGCCGAGATGGCCCTGCACTTTGGTGTCGAAGCGGGTCGCCCCGCCTCGATCGACGAGCTGATGGCGGCGGTCGACCCGGAAGACCGCGCGCGCTGGGCCGACAGTGTGGCGCACGCGGTGCGCGCCGGCGCGCCGCTGGACCTCGAGTTCCGCACGCGCGTTGCCGCATCGGGGCCGGGCGGCGACGGCGCCGATGGCGCGCCGCGCTGGTTGCGCGCGATCGGCTGGTGTGGCCTGGACGCGAACGGCCAGCCCGAGCGCTTCGACGGTGTCACGCTCGACATCGACAGCCAGAAGCAGGCCGAGCAGGAACTGCAGCGCCTGGCGCGCGAACTGGGCGCGAAGAACCGCGCGCAGAGCGACTTCCTGTTTACGCTCGCGCATGAACTGCGCAACCCGCTGGCGCCGATCCGATCTGGCCTGGAACTGATGCGCATCGGCGCAGCCAGCGGCGACGTGCAGGCCATCATGCGGCGCCAGGTCGATCACATGGTGCATCTGGTGGACGATCTGCTCGACATGGCGCGCCTGGCCGAAGGCAAGGTCACGCTGCGCTGCGAGCGCGTGCTGCTGGCCGACGCCGTACGCGAAGCCGTCGACATGAGCATGCCGCTGGTCGAGCGCGGCCGGCACGCGCTCGCCGTGCACCTGCCGGACGGGCATGTGGGCCTGCACGCCGACCGCCATCGCGTGGCCCAGATCCTGAGCAACCTGCTCAACAACGCGGCCAAGTACACGCCGCCGGGCGGCGCGCTGGCCATCCGGGCGCAGATCGAGGGCGACGAGGTAGCGATCTCGGTCCTGGACAACGGCATCGGCATCGCTGCCGATGCACTCGAGGGCGTGTTCGACATGTACGCGCAGGCCCACGCCGGCGCTGAGATGGCGCAGGGCGGCCTGGGCGTGGGCCTGAACCTGGTGCAGCGGCTGGTGAAGCTGCATGGCGGCCGGGTTGCCGCCACCAGCGCCGGGGTCGGGCAGGGCAGCCAGTTCACGGTCTGGCTGCCGCTGCCGGCCGACAGCGCCACGCCACCGCCGATGGCGGCCGTTGCCGCGTTGCCAGCGCCACATGCCGAGCCAGGCGTGCTGCGGATCCTTGTGGTCGACGACAACGTCGATGCGGCCGAGACGCTGCAGGCGCTGCTCGAGATGAACGGGCATGCGGTGACCGCCGTGCACGATGGCGCCTCGGCGCTGCTGCAGGCGGCTGCGCTGCTGCCGCACATCGTGTTCCTCGATATCGGGCTGCCCGACATGACCGGGTATGACGCGGCCGAAGCGCTGCGCCGCATTGCCGGGATGGAAGGCGCGACGCTGATCGCGCTCACGGGCTGGGGTGCGGAGCAGGACCGGCGTCGTTCAAGCCAGGCGGGGTTCGATCATCATCTGACCAAGCCGGCCGATTTTCTGATTGTGGAGCAATTGATCCGCGACGTGGCGGAGAAAGCGCCGGCCGAAAACAAACAGCCCGACTGAAAAGCCGGGCTGCCATGCTGCACTGAACCTGCCCCAGCCTGCGGGGCGATGTTCAGCTAATTGACCGCAATTACTTGCCGGTCGTGCCGGTTGGCGGCGTGGTGGTGCTGGTTGGATCGGTGGTCTGCGGGCTGGTGGCGCCTTCCGCGGTGCCGGTCGTGCCGGTGGCACCCGTCATGCCGCTCGTGCCTGCTGCGCCCGACGTATCGGTCGTGGTACCGGTGGTGCCGGCAGCAGCGCCCGTGCCCATGTCGCCCGTACCCGTGGTGCCCGTGCCGGTTGCGCCAGTGCCGGTGTCGCCCATGGTGCCGGTGGCGCCCGAAGTGCCGCTAGGCATGGTGGCCGAGGTATCAGCCGGGACGGTCGTGGTAGTCGCTGCTTCGTCTTTCTTGCATGCGCCCAGCAGGGTTGCCAGCACAGCGGCGGTCAGCAGGATTTTTGGTGCCTTGGTCATTGCATTCATTTTTTACTCCTCGAGTGACGTCTATTTGTGTGCCGCAGATGCCAGGTCAGACGGTGGGCAGGTGCGGCGCCAGGTCAGTTCCACCGATACGCGATGGGCGCTGGTGAAACGGTGAGGGTAACCACGCAATACGCGGCCCCGGTGCGTACTTCAGTAAATCTTGTTCCACTTCAATGTGTTCCAATGCATCTGTGTCGATTAGACCGCAAGCCCGACAGCTGGTTCGTTAGATACCGCACACTTAGGGAAATTGGTAACATTATTTACACAGATCCGGTGACTGCCAGTGAGCTACGTGCCCAGGTGTACATCGCCCGATGCCGGCTTTTTGCCCCCTGCCACTGACAGGTCCTGCCGTCCGATCTGTTCCAGCAGCGCTGGCACCTCGGCGGCGATTTCGCGTGCCAGGTAGCCGAGCGGGCCCAGGCGCTGCGCGAGCCGGTCGCCGGCGCGCGCATGGAGTGCAACGCCCCAGCACGCGGCCTGGGTTTCGGTCGCGCCTCGCGCGAGAAGGCCGCCGATGATGCCGGCCAGCACGTCGCCCGAGCCGGAGCTGGCCAGCCCGATATTGCCGGCGCCTTCGTGCTGCCACAGCGTGCCGTCCGGCGCAGCGATCACGGTGCGCGCACCCTTGAGCGCAATCACGGCATTCCAGTCGCGCGCCGCCGCGAGGGCGGGCGCGTCGGGCAGGCCGACGATGCAATCCTTGTCGATGCCGGTCAGGTGCGCCATTTCACCGCAGTGCGGCGTCATGATCACCGGGCGGTCGAAGCGCATCGGCTTGCCCTCCGGCCAGTGCTCTGGTGGATGAAGCAGGACGTCCATCGCGCAGGCGTCGAGCACGAGGCCCACGTTGGCCTCGACCAGGCGCGGCATCAGTGCGTGCAGCAGGCGCGCCGTGCTTGCCTCGTCGCGCATGCCGGGACCGACCAGCACGGCATTGACGCGATCGGCCAGCGGGTCCAGGCTCGCCACGGCATCGAGGCTGAAGCCATCGGTATCGTGCTCAGTCAGGCCGATCACGCGCGCCTCGGGCATCGCCAGCGCCACCAGCTGGGCCACGCTGGCGCCGGTTGCGATCGTGAGCTTGCCGGCGCCGGCGCGCAACGCCGCCGTGGCCGCCAGGATGATGGCGCCTGGCATCTCGCGCGAGCCGCCGATGATCAGGATGTGGCCGCGCATTTCCTTGTCGCCACCGGTGCCCGGCTGGGGCAGCGGCCAGGCGGCCAGCATGGCGGCGTCGACGTCGTGTACCTGGTGCGTGTCCATGCCAGTCGACCTTACGCGTTGGGGGCGGACGCGACGTCCCTGGCCACCGTGACCGGCGTGCCGGTCTCTTCCAGCGGTGCGACAAAATTGACCAGGCGCAGCGCCAGGTCGCCGCGCTTGCCCGCGTCGGGATCGAATTCGTAGGACGTGACGGAGCAGTTCGGCACATCGCCGTTGCGGTCGAATTCGAGGATCTGCGCTTCGGTGAGGTGCTCGAACAGGTAACGGAAGCAATTGACCGTGACCTGGTGCGCAACGATCAAGACGCGCTCGCCGCTGAAATCGCGTTCGAGCGTGTCCATCACGCTGCGCAGGCGCAGGATCACGTCGCACCAGCTCTCGCCGCCGGGCGGACGGAAATAGAATTTGCCGACGTGGCTGCGCTGCTCGTACAGGTCGGGGAAGTGGTGCGCGATGCCGTGCGTGGTCAGGCGGTCGAGCACGCCGAATTCCTTTTCGCGCAGGCGCTCGTCCTGGAGGACGCACAGGTTGTCGCGGTCGAGGTGGCGCATCACGAGGTTGGCCGTTTCGGTGGCGCGCACGTACGGTGAATGCAGGACGACGGTCGGGCGCTGCGCTGCGGGCAGCGCCGCGAACCAGGCGCCGAGGGCGTCGGACTGGCGCTCGCCAAGGTCTGACAGGGGCACGTCGACGTCGCGTTCGGCGATGTCGATGCGGTGCCCTGCGGCTGCTTCAGCCAGGTCGCGCGCGACGTTGCCGGCGCTCTGGCCGTGCCGCACGACCCAAATTTCTTGTGGCCATTTTTGTTCCATGAAGTCCGCCAAAAAGTTATCTTGGCGTCATCATAGAAGGATTCGCGACGGCCTCAGCGCACGATTGTTCTGTGCGCCGACACCGCCTTGCGGCGTCAGACGGCCCGCGCCTCGCTGTCCAGGTTGATGTCGGCATCGTCGTCGAACACGCGCATGTCGGTCTGGCCCATGACCCGGCTGGTGACGGTACCGGCAGCGATGGAGCCGCTGACGTTCAGTGCCGTGCGGCCCATGTCGATCAGCGGTTCGACCGAGATCAAGAGGCCCGCGAGCGCCACCGGCAGGTCCATCGCCGACAGCACGATCAGCGCCGCGAACGTGGCGCCACCGCCCACGCCGGCCACGCCGATCGAGCCGAAGGCGATGATCGCCAGCAGCGGCAGCAGGAACGCGGCCGTGAACGGATCGACGCCCACGGTCGGCGCAATCATCACCGCCAGCATGGCCGGGTAGATGCCGGCGCAGCCGTTCTGGCCGATCGTGGCGCCGAACGAGGCGGCGAAGTTGGCTGTGCCTTCCGGCGTGCCCAGGCGCGCGGTCTGCGTGGCCACGCTCATCGGGATCGAGCCGGCGCTGGTGCGCGAGGTGAACGCGAACACGAGAACAGGGAAGATCTTCTTCACGTAGCGCCATGGCTTCAGGCCCGCTGCTGCGACCATCGCCAGGTGGACGCAGAACATCAGCGCCAGCGCCGCATACGAGGCGACCACGAAGTTGAGCAGGCCAAGAATGTCTTGCCAGCTCGAGCTCGAGACGACCTTGGCCATCAGCGCGAACACGCCGTACGGGGTCAGGCGCAGCACGAGCGTGACCATGCGCATCACGATCACGTGCGCCACGTGCACGAAGCTGCTGAACGACGTGAAGACTTCCGGCTTCTTGCCGGCGATGCCGGTGGCCGAGACGCCGATGAAGATCGCGAATACCACCACCGCGATGGTCGAGGTCTTGCGCGCGCCCGTCATGTCGAGGAACGGGTTGGCCGGGATGAAGGACAGCAGCAGCGACGGCAGCGACAGTTCCTTGGCCGCCGCCAGGTTGCCCTGCATGTATTCGCCGCGCGCGACTTCGGCGGCGGTGGAGGTCAGGCCGACCGCCGTCAGGCCGAACAGCTTGGCCATCAGGATGCCGATCGAGGCCGCCACGATGGTGGTGATGAGCAGGATGCCGATGGTCAGCGTACTGATCTTGCCAAGCGACGAAGCGTCGCGCAGCTTCAGGATTGCCTGGATGATCGAGACCATGATCAATGGAATGATGATCATCTGCAGCAGCTGGACATAGCCGCTGCCGATCACGTTCAGCCATTCGTTGGTGGCCTTGATCTCGGGTTCACCCACGCCATACATCACCTGCAGCGCCGCGCCGAGCACGACGCCCAGGCCAAGGCCGGCGAACACGCGCTTGGTGAATGACACGTAATTGGCCTGCAGGCGGTACAGGAAGACGCAGACAGCCAGGGCGATGGCCAGGTTGAGCAGGACGGGAAGTGTCATGGGGGCTTCGATGGGACGGCGTGGACAATCATGTCATTTTATCGACAAAGTTGCTGGTTCACAGTGTGATTGTCATTTTTGCTAATGCGCGCTCTGCGCGGCTTGCCACGGGGTGTTGCGGCGCAGCGACGTCCCTCCCGGCTTGCATGGGTAACCGGTCAAACTCCCGCTGAATACTTCCCACAGGTAAGGCAAAGTTTCTATAATCCAATAAAACACCACTTATCCTTCATCAGCCAGTCCAGCGAACATGTTCAAACATCTCAGCATCAAGTCGCGCCTCATTTTTGTCATCGCCTTTCTCGCGGTCGAGCTCATCGCCGGCGCCGTCATCGGCATCTATAACCTTGGCACCGCCAATGCCGAGCTCAAGCAGATGTACGATCGCCGTCTGGTCGGCTTGAGCCAGGCCGGGGAAGTCACCCAGCTGATCACGGCGAACCAGCTGACCGTGGCCAAGGCGGTCACGCTGACCGATCCGGGCCAGCGCAGCGCCGCCATGGACACCGTCACCGAAACGAGCGCCACCATCAACAAGCTGTGGGGCGAGTTCACGCAGATTCCGATGAGCGAGAAAGACCGCGCGCTGGTCGGGGAGATCGCCGCGGCGCGCAAGGCGTTTCTCGATGGCGGCCTGTTGCCGGCAGTGGCGGCGATCCGCGCCAATGACAATGCGCAGGCGATCCAGCTGCTGAACGGGCCGATGACGCAGTTGTACGCATCGCTCAATACGCTGGGCATCCGGCTGATCAACGAACAGCAGGCTGCCGCACTGGCCGAATATCAGGCGTCGCAGGCAAACTTCGAACTCGTGCGCGCGGTGTGCCTGGCCGGCCTGGCCTTCGGCCTCATCATGGCTGCGCTGGTCGGTTACCTGCTGGTGCGCGCGATCGTGCGCCCGCTGGAGCAGGCCGTGAAGATCGCCGGCGCCGTCGCCCAGGGCGACCTGACCCAGACCATCGAGGTCACCTCGACCGATGAAACCGGGCGCCTGCTGCAGGCACTCAAGGACATGAACGAGTCGCTCGTGCGCATCGTCGGCCAGGTCCGTACCGGCACCGACAATATCGCCACCGCGTCGAGCGAAATTGCAGCTGGCAACCTGGATCTGTCATCGCGTACCGAGCAGCAGGCCGGTTCGCTGGAAGAAACCGCCTCGTCGATGGAAGAACTGACGTCGACCGTCAAGCAGAACGCCGACAATGCGCGCCAGGCCAATGCGCTGGCCACGTCGGCATCGGCAGTGGCGGGCAAGGGCGGCGCCGTGGTGGCCGAGGTGGTGCAGACGATGGGCGCGATCAACACGTCGGCCACGCGCATCGTCGACATCATCGCCGTGATCGACGGCATTGCGTTCCAGACCAATATCCTGGCCCTGAATGCAGCTGTCGAGGCAGCGCGCGCCGGCGAGCAGGGCCGCGGCTTTGCGGTGGTGGCGGGCGAGGTGCGCAGCCTGGCGCAGCGCAGCGCGGCAGCGGCCAAGGAAATCAAGGTGCTGATTGACGATTCGGTCCAGAAGGTGCATCACGGCTCGGAACTGGTGGACCGCGCCGGTACGACGATGGCCGAAATCGTGCAAAGCGTGAACCGCGTGACCGACATCATGGCCGAGATCACCGCCGCCAGCCAGGAACAGACGGCCGGCATCGAGCAGATCAACGGCGCTGTTGCGCAGATGGATCAGGTGACCACGCAGAATGCGGCGCTGGTCGAGCAGGCGTCGGCGGCGGCGACCTCGCTGCAGGAAGAAGCGGCCAAGCTTGCGCAGACCGTGGGCGCGTTCAAGCTTGCCACGCCGGCAGGCGTGCGCGCAGTCGTGGCCAAGCCGCGCGCGGTGACCAGCGCGCCGAAGATGGTGGCCAATGCGGCGCCGAAGCCGGTGGAGAAGGCGCCTGCGAATGTGCCTGCAAAAGTGCCTGCAAAGGCGCCGGTGAAGCCGGTCGTCACGACAGCCCGCGCCGATGCCGCGCCGGCCGCAAAGCCGGCGAAGGCCGAGCCAGCCAACGCCAGCACCGGCGATGGCTGGGAAGAGTTCTGACGCGGTCCGGGAAAGGCGGCCAGGCCGCCTTTCCTACCGCACCGTGCGCAAGGTGCGCAGCCCCACTGTCAGCGCCATCAATGCCAGCACGGCCAGCGCCAGCAACTGCCCCGGCGCCAGCGTCCCCTTCATCGCGCTGCCGTCATACACGGGCAGCTTTGCCGCATCGCCTGGTGTGAACGGCCGCTCGCCGAACAGGTACGGATAGAAGAACTGCCGCAGCTGCGTGTGATACGCGCCAATCCGGTCGTGGTACGCCAGTTGCGAGGCCAGATCGGTATCGGCCAGCCGGTGCAGCAGCACCTGCACGTTCACCGACGCCAGCAGCAGCCCCGCGCGCGCAGTCCAGTCTTCGCGCGCCTGCATGCTGGCGCGGTATTGCGCCACGCCAGGTGCCACCGCGTCGTCGCCTGCCTGATGCATCGCGTAATACCATTTCCAGTGGAAGCGCCCCGTGACCGGCGCCGTGTCCTTCCATTCTGGATGCGTGCGGAAGAATTTTTCGAACGTCTCGGGCTTGGGCACGTCCCACGCCGAGTGCACGGCCTGGCGTTGCGCCAGCGCCAGCTCGACACCCTTCGACACCGGCGACAGGCGCGCGATGCCCGCATCGGCCAGCGTTGGCAGGATCATCGTCAGTCCCACCAGGC
>Ga0308158_10005310_pt1 | contig 10585 bp, 10 predicted proteins | sample PhyBR2_FD_201038 | JGI IMG/M metagenome (GOLD analysis project Ga0308158, IMG submission 201038) | Phyllosphere microbial communities from UC Gill Tract Community Farm, Albany, California, United States - DLSLB.R2 | ecosystem: Host-associated > Plants > Phyllosphere > Unclassified | place: USA...
AATCGCCTCATCCCAGGTCACGACCTCATAATGGTCGGTCGCCGCATTGTAGCGCAACGGTTCGGTGACGCGTCCCTGCGACTCGATCCAGTGATCGCTCTGTTTCCAGATGTCCGAAACGCTGTGCTCGGCGAAGAAGTCCGCCCCGATCAGTTTCGCGGTGGATTCCCACGCGACGGCCTTCGCACCGTTTTCGCAGAATTCGAACGACGACGTGTGCTTCGGGTCGGGCCATGCACAACTCGGGCAGTCGAACCCGTCGGGCTGGTTCGATTTCAGCAGCGTCTGGCCGCCACGGACCACGATCTGCTGCGCCTTCAACGACGCAGCGACCGCACGCAGGGCTCCCCAACCGCCGGCGGCGCCCTTGTAATCCTCGATCCCGTCAGGGCGCTTGTTACGCATACCAGTCTCCAACTCTCTTTGCGCGACGCGAATATCGCCGTTCATACGCATTGAACCATTGGTGACGCTATTAGCTGCCTAGGCTATGGTCGCCAAAGCGGGATTATCGCGTCCGGTGATCGCCTTACTAGGTCAGGGGAAGATAGGCCGACACCATCGATCGGACATCCACACGCGCCTTCAGCCGCGCGGCGAGCAGCGCGGTACCGCTGATCTTGCGCTGGACCAGAAGCATGTCCGCAGAGGGAATATGCCAGCTTGCCCGGTCGCGCGCGACGGTCGTGCCTTCGTCCCGCAACACGGATACAAACCCGCGATCACCGAAGTCGAACGCACCGGTCCGGTTCATCTCCTGAAGGATCACGTCGATCATCCGGTCGATCGCCGGTCGATGCGCAGTGACCGCATTCTCGCCCAGGAACCCGGCCGCGACAGCCGCGTCGCGCACCGCGTCGCGGTCACCGGCCAGCCCGGCGGCCAGGAGGCGCCGATACCCGTCGGCGACGACGGCGGGCACCGCGCGCGCCGCGCCGAAATCGAGCAGCACGATCCGTCCAGTCTCGGGCTGCCAGCGATAATTGGCGAAATTGGGATCGGTCTGCATCAACTGCCAATCGAGCAGTTCGCGCAAGGTCAGCGCAATCAGCCGCGCCACCGTCCGGTCGCGGACATCCTGCGGCTCGGTATCGAGCGTCTCGATCGGCACGCACTCGATATAGTCCATCGCGAGAACGCGCGATGTCGACAGGGCCGGCTCGAGCTTGGGTACGATCAGCGTGGGATCGTCGCCCACCAGCCCGCGATAGCGTTCGAGCATGGCGCCTTCGCGCTCGTAATCCGCCTCGTCGTGCAGCTGCCGCTTCGCATCCGCGAGCAGTGCGGAGATATCGAGGCCCTTGGGCAGCAGTCCCGACACGCGCAACAATGTCGCGACATTGTCGACATCGGCATCGATGCTCTCCTTTACCCCCGGATACTGGACCTTGATCGCCAGCACCCGCCCATCGGGCAGTTTGGCGCGGTGAACCTGACCGATCGACGCCGCGGCGATCGGGTGTGCCTGGAAGTGCGCGAAGCGCCGCCGCCAGTCGCGCCCCCATTCGGCGGTGAGAACGCGGTCGAGCTGCGGCGGCGGCATGTGGTGCGCATTGTCGCGCAGCCGCGCCAGGATCGCAGCCAGTTCGGGCGGGAGCATGTCGCCCGCGTCCATCGACACCATCTGCCCCAATTTCATCGCCGCGCCACGCAGATGCGCGAGCTGGTCAGCGACGCGCACCGCATTGGCGGGGGTCATCAGCAGATCCGCCATGCGCGGCCGCTCCCCGCTCGCCAACCGACGCGCGCCCTCGCTGACGACACCGCCCGCGACGCCGCCCGCCATCCGCCCGAACACACCAAGCCGCGACAGGCGCCCCTTGGGGACGGATCGCCCTGAACCGGCGCGCGCCGGGTCGCGGGCGCCATCGAAATCGTCGTTGCTCATAGTCTCCTTGATCGGGATGGCCCCGAATAACGTGTCGACGATCGGATCAGGCGGGCTGTTCGTTGCCGCCCGTCGACCCGAAGATCTGTCCGGTCGAATAGCTCAACGACGGATCGGCCGCCGCCACGTACAGCCCGGCAATCTCGGCGGGCTGACCGGGGCGCCCGAGCGGCGAGGTTTCGCCAAAGGTGCGCTGTTTTTCCGGCGTCGCGCCGCCGCTGACCTGCAACGGGGTCCAGAACGGCCCCGGAGCGACAGCATTGACGCGAATGCCCCGCTCCGCGAGCTGCTTGGCCATGCCCTTGGTGAAATTCAGTACGGCGGCCCGCGTCATCGCATAATCGATGATATCCTTCGACGGTGACCCGGCCTGCTCCGACGAGGTGTTCACGATCACCGCGCCCGCGGTCATGCGCTCGAGCGCCGCCTTGGTCAGCCAGAATGGCGCATAGACGTTGGTCTTCATCGTATCGTCGAAGTCCTGGCTGCTGATGTCCGCAATGCCGGGCCTCGTCTGCTGCCGCGCCGCGTTATTCACGAGGATGTCGAGCCCGCCGAGCTGATCCGCCGCCTGTTGCACCAGCCGGCGACAGAATTTCTCGTCCCGCAGGTCGCCGGGGATCGCGACTGCCTTTCGCCCGGCCGCGCGGATCAACGCGACGACTTCGCGCGCGTCGGGCTCCTCGGCAGGCAAATAATTGATCGCGACGTCGGCGCCCTCGCGCGCATAGGCGATCGCCGCTGCGCGGCCGATACCGCTATCGCCGCCGGTGATCAGCGCCTTCTTGCCATTCAGCCGCCCCGACCCCTTGTAGCTCGTCTCGCCATGATCGGGCCGCGGCGACATCTTCGATGCGAGCCCCGGCCAAGGCTGACGTTGCACCGCGAACGGCGGCTTCGGGTACGCGGCAGCAGCAGGCGCGGTCGCGGCCTGGGCGCCGCCGCCCGCCTGTGCGGACGCGGAGTTCGCACCGGCTGCGGCTGCGGCTGCGCCCGCGACAAGCGCTGCACCCGTCACGAATGTACGGCGATTGGTATCGGTCATGAGGAGCTCCCGCTGGTCTGTCATGGACACCAAAGGCCGGTCGCTGCTTACGTTCCCGATTCTGCGCGCTATTTCGAGAATGTGAGCAAAGGATAACGCGCATCATCCCGCCGCAGCCGGACCGCGCGCGAGTAATACTGGTACGAATTCGGGGATTGTCCGATGATAGCGCTATCGATACGTTCGTCCCCATAACAAAAATGGGAGAGCGCGATGAGAATGGTACACGGCATCCGTCGGAAGATCGCCTGGCGCCTGACGATGACCGCTCTCGTCCCCCTGCTTGCTGCAGCACCGGCGCTGGCGCAGTCCGCGACGCCGGTCGCAGCCGACGCGATGACGCCGTTGCCCGTCCCCGATCAGCCGACTGCGATCATCCTGGATACCGGCAAGCTCGCTGGCACGAACGCCCCCGAGGCCTGGCATAGCCAATATGGCAGCGTCTTCGCGCGCAACGTCACCGTCGCAACGCTGACGCCGTTCCTGCCCGAGCCTGCAAAGGCGACGGGTACCGCCGTCATCGTGGCACCCGGCGGGGGATTCCGGACGCTGTCGATGGAGAACGAAGGCTGGGATGTCGCGAAGGCACTGGCGGCGCGCGGCGTTGCCGCGTTCGTTCTCAAATACCGGCTCAACCCGACACCCGTCGATATGCCCGGATTCGAGCAATCGATGCGCGCGATGTTCGCCCCCGGCGCACGCCCCCCGCGACCCGACCCTGCCACCATGATGGCGAGTCTGAAACCGCAGATCGCGGATGCCCGCGCCGCGTTCAGCCTGGTCCGCAAGCGTGCCGGGGAATGGCACGTCGATCCGGCGCGAGTCGGCATGGTCGGATTCTCGGCCGGCGCGATGCTGACGATGGCGACAACGCTGGTCGGCGAGGATGCGAAACCCGCGTTTATCGGCAACGTCTACGGCCCGCTCTCCGCGATGCCGGTGCCCGGCGATGCGCCGCCGATGTTCGTGGCACTCGCGGCGGACGATCCGTTTTTCGGCAACGCCGGGTTCGGCCTGATTGATGGCTGGCATGCAGCGAAGCGCCCCGTCGAGTTCCATTTGTACGAACAGGGCGGACACGGATTTGGCATGTATCCGAAAACCACGACCAGCACGGGATGGTTCGACGCGTTCACGCGCTGGATGACGATGCATGGATGGATGAAGCCCGCGTCGTAGCGGCGCGGCCGACGCCGCGGTTCATCCGATCCAGGAAGCGATTCCCGCGCAGGTGCGAAAGTCGTCGACCGCGCGGACATCGACCATCGGATAGGTCGCGCGCACCATGTCGGCCAGCGCCGTGCCGGGCCCGAGTTCGAGCATCCGGTCGACGCCGCGCTCGATCAGCGCTTCGAGCGTCGCCGCCCAGTCAATTGTCGTGTCGATCTGCGCTGCAAGCCCCTCGATTCCCTGCTGCCCCCGCACGATGGTCGGGCCCGTCGTGCTGAGCAGCGTCCGTCCCGGGGCCGGTCTTGCCATATCCGCGGTCAGTAGCGCGTCGCGAAACGTCGGGACCGCCGCCGACAGGCGCCGCGTGTGCGAGGCGACATGGACCGCAATCGGCCGCGCGCTGGTCGCGCCTGACGCGAGCGCCGCGTCGCAGCAACGCGCGACGTCGTCGCGGATACCGCCGATGACGAACATCTCGCCGGGATTGACGATCGCGATCGCGCAGCCGAATTGTGCGGTCAATCGCGTGACGGCATCGATGGGCAGTCCGCGGACGAACCCGAGCCCGTCATCGGCCCCGCCCGCGGCGTCCATGATCTCGGCCCGCAGCGCCGTCAGCCGCAATGTCTGTTCGAGCGACCAGAGCCCCGCGACACCCCACGCCGTCATTTCGCCGACGCTGTACCCACTCACGATGAGCGGCGCGCTGGGTGCGAGGCAGGCAGCGGCTGCCAGACCGCGCGCGACGCACAGGATCTGGCTCGTCCGGTTGGCATGCCACGCCGCATCATCGCTCGTGCGCAATACCGACCGGACATCCTCGCCCAGCAAGCGACTGGCCTCGGCGAGGATCGCCCCCGCGGCGGGCGCATCGGTGAACAGATCGAACATCGCCGGATCCTGCCGCCCCTGCCCCGAACACAGCAGCGCCAGCGTCACGTCAGGCGCTCGACGAACATTGCCATCGCGAGAAGATCGGCGCACCCGCCCGGGCTGAGCCGACGTGCGGTGAAGCGCTCGTGGATCGCTACCGCGCGGTCATGCCATCCCCTGGTCGCAATGCTCCCGCCCTCGAGAAATGCCCGTGCCTCGGCCTGCGCGTACGCCAGCCCCTCGGCGCCGCCGCGATAGAGGAGATTGGTGTCCGCGACGTCGGCTATGAGCACCATCAACGCGTGAACCTGCGCCGCATGCGGCCAGGTCTTCGCGTGCAGGCGCGCCAGGCTCCGTCCCTGGACGAGCGCGGGTATCGCCAGTTGATAGAGCGACGGGAACCCGGCGGCTGCTTCCGCGCGCGCGCCGCCGGTGGAATGGCGGCGCGCGACCTCGCTGCCATGGCTGTGCGGCTGCGTCGGGCCGCGCTCGATCGCGGCACCCCACCCGTTCCTGACGATCGTGCCAAGCGACGCCGCCACGTGATACCGCGCTCGAAATCCCGCCGCCGCGCACAGCAACCCCATCCCGAAGATCGCACCCCGGTGCGTGTTCACGCCGCGCGTCGCAACCATCATCGCCGTCTCCGCCTCGATGCCGATCGCGCGAAGGCGGCTCATGTCCGCACCGTCTGCGCCCGCACCGGCCAAGGCCGCGAAATAGGGCTCGAGGGCGTCCGCGCTCCGGTTCATCACCGCCGCGTCCATATCGTCATGCGCGCCGGGATCGACGGGACTGACAAGGCCGGGCTTCGGATAGGTCGCCACCTCTGTCTTGAGACTTAGGGTCGCGAGCGAGGCCAGCAATTCGGCATCGCCTGTTGCCGCGAGACGTCGCAAGGCCGTCATGCAAACACCGCGTCACGGGGTACCAGCCGATTGCCGTCGGCCGTCTTGGCCAGCAGGTCGGCGGCGTCGCCGCGCCATTCCTGCCACTGAATCGCCAGTCCGGCAGGCGCGACCATTTCGCCGTCGATCCGCATCGGCGCCGCAGCGGCGATCGCGGCCAACGCGGGTAACAGCCGGTCGACCTCGCCGGCACGGTCCACGCGCCACAGCAGATCGAGGTCCGAAGTGGCAGTCAGGTAGGACAGCCCGGTCATGTACGCCCAGGCAAGGCCGCCGAAACACCGCGTCGCAGGATCGAGCGCAACGACCGCCTCGATAGCGTCCTGCCAGACAGCAGGTGCTGCGATACGCGCATCGGCGAGCAAAGGTGGCGGCTCGAGCGACAGCAAGGCGTCCGACGGGACAATGAACGAAAGCCGCTGCTTGCCGTGCGACGGCGGCAGCGGGAGGCCAAGCGGCACATGGTCGCGCACATCCTCGAACAGCGGCCGCCGGACGATCAGCGGGCGCCCTGCCCTGACCCACTCGACGACCATCGGGATCCGGCGCGCCTCGGCGTGCCCCGCCAGGACTTCTGGCCAGCGTTCCGGGTCGAGCCGGACGATATGGTGCCGGTCGAACCGCATTACCCCTGCGCCGCCGCGACGACTGCAGCTGCGATGCGGGCGGACACTGGCCGCCCGCCGCGCGCGGCACCGCGTCCGCCGCGTTCGTCCTCCTTGGCGGGCGGATGATCCAGTATCATCGCCAACTGCTCCGCAAGGCCGTTGGCCGAGTCCCAGGTCTCCGCAATGCCGCCGACCTTGACGATATTGTCGAGCCCCGGCGCGAAGACCGGCGTCGCCGCGGCCTTCGCCTCGAGCACATCGAGCGGCAGCTTTGTGACGCGCGCCATCGAGGCGAGGTCCATCACTTCGGGATGCGCGCTTGGCATCGCGACCAGCGTGCCGCACGCCAGCGCGGTGGCGATGAACGCGCCCGCCGCGCTGCCACCATAGAGCAGCCCGATCGTGCGATGCCCCTGCGCCTCCGCCAGCAGCAACGACTTGGCGAGGTGCGCGAGATATTCGCTTAGCCCGAGCAGTTCGTCGCGCCGGCTCATCCGCTGGCTCGCGCTGTCGACGAGGAACAGGATCGGCGCGGCGTCGTCGGTCGACGCGATCTCCAGCACCGCGGCGGACAGCCGGATCGCCTGGTCGATCCCGATCGGTGCGCGGCCGGTCGCGCCGACGACATGGACGACGCCGTCGCCGAACGCCGCGCGGCCGAACAGAAGATCGCCTTCGGGCGTGACGTCGTGCCCTGCGGGAAAGAGCGAATCGAGGATCTCAGCGGGCGTCATCGGCGCTCTCCCGGTATTGGGCGGCTAGGGTCGCGAACGTGTTGGCAGGCATGTCGGGGATCGCCTTCGGATCGTCGACGCCAAGCGCGTGCCAGATGTCGGTCGCATCGCCCAGATCGCCGAACCGTTCGATCCGGCGTTCGAGCCGCGCCTGTTCCGCCGCCAGCGTGGCGGCGTCGAGCTTCGCCGGCCGCGCGAGCGCCGCGCTCGCAGCAGCGCGGAACGCCGCCGCGTCGTCGTCGACGAACACGTCCGCGCCGCCGATCAGCGTGCGGTGCTTGCCGCCCATCGTCCGCCACACCAGCGCGCGGTCGCGCGAGTCGAATTCCTCGACGCCCTTGTTGGTCTCGATCACCTCGGGCCCGGTCACGCTGATGCGGCCCTGTTCGGACACGATCAGCGTCGAGCAGCACCCCGCGATCAGCCCGCCGCCGCCATAGCAGCCCGCGCGCCCACCGATCAGCCCGACGACGCGCACGCCGTCCAGCCGCGCCTCGACGATCGCGCGCATGATCTCGGCGATCGCGATCTCGCCCGCGTTGGCCTCCTGCAAGCGCACGCCGCCGGTGTCGAACGCGATGACGACGTCGCGTGCCAGCGCCTTGGCCGCTCGCAGCAGCCCGGTGAGCTTCGCGCCGTGGACCTCGCCGAACGCGCCGCCCATGAAGCGGCCTTCCTGCGCGGCGACGAGGACCGGCGTACCGTCGATCGACCCGCTACCGACGACGATACCGTCGTCGAACTGCGCGGGCAGATCGAAGATGCCGAGATGCGGGCTCGTCTCGCGCCATTCGGGCCCGACGAATTCGGCGAAGCTGCGCGGATCGACCAAAGCGGCGATCCGCTCGCGCGCGCCGGCCTCGTACCAGCTGTGGCGGATATTGCTCATGCCTCGGGCTCCTCGATCATGCGGACGCCTTGGGCGAGGCGCAGCGACACCGTGTCCGGTCGCGCGCCACCGTCGTTGATGGCGATCCGCAAGCCCCCCGCCGCACGCCGACCGACGAAATCGGCGACCACCGCGTCCCACAGGTCGCGAAAGCCGTGTGCGGCGGTGCTGATCTCGATCGTGCACCGATCGGCCGCGTCGCCACGTTCGACCAGCACCTCGAGATTGCCCGACGCGACCACGCCGACCAGCGCCATTTTGCGCGTGCCGGCCGCAGCGATCGGCGCCGCGATATCGAAATGGAGAATTTCCATGGGGTCTGTCCTACCAGTTCCGGAAGCGGCTCGGCGGCCGGTACAACCCGCCCGAGGCGAGCATGAGGTCCTTGATCGAACGCGCGGCGAGCATGTTCCGGTTCGCGTCGAGGGGGTCGATGCCGAGATCCTCGGGCCGCTGGATAATCTTGCGTGCACGCAGCCGCTCGACCATCGCCCTGTCGCGGCCGCGGCCGATCTCGGTAAAGCCCGCCACGCCGCGGATCGCCTGTTCGCGCTCGTCCGCATTGCGGCACAGCAGCAGGTTGGCGATGCCCTCCTCGGTCACGATGTGCGTCGTGTCGTCGGCATAGACCATGATCGGCGCGAGATCGAGATCGAGCTTTTCCGCCAGTTCGAGCGCCCCAAGCTTCTCGACGAACAGCGGCGCATTGCCCTCGCCGAACGTCTCGCCGATCTGCACCACGAGTTTCCGGCCGCGGCGAAGGGGGGCCGCGGTGTCGGGATCAGCTTCCGCGCCCGCCTGTAACCACGGTGCGCTCGGATGCCGCCGCCCGCGCGCGTCCGACCCCATGTTGGGCGCGCCGCCAAAGCCCGCGATGCGGTTCGCGGTGATCGTCGAGCTGTGCCCGGCGAGGTCGATCTGCAGCGTCGAGCCGATGAACATGTCGCACGCATACAGCCCGGCGGTCTGGCTGAACGCGCGGTTCGAGCGCAGCGAGCCGTCGGGTCCGGTGAAGAAGATGTCGGGCCGCGCGGCGAGATAATCCTCCATGCCGACTTCGGAGCCGAAGCAATGGACCTGCTCGACCCAGCCCGCCTCGATCGCGGGGATCAGCGTCGGGTGCGGGTTGAGCGCCCAGTGCGTGCAGATCTTGCCCTTCAGCCCCAGCTTCTCGCCATAGGTTGGCAGCAACAGCTCGATCGCCGCGGTGTTGAAGCCGATGCCGTGGTTGAGGCGGCGCACGCCGTAGGGCTGGTACAGTCCCTTGATCGCCATCATCGCGGTGAGGATCTGCGTCTCGGTCATCGCGGCGGGATCGCGCGTGAACAGCGGCTCGACATAGAAGGGCTTGCCCGCGTCGAGCACGAAATGGACCTGATCGCCGGGGATGTCGACGCGCGGCAGCGTATCGACGATCTCGCCGACCTGCGCGATCACCAGGCCGCTGCCGAAGCTCGTCGCCTCGACCACGGTCGGCGTGTCCTCGGTATTGGGACCGGTATACAGGTTACCGTGACGATCCGCGCTGACCGCGGCGATCAGCGCGACCTGCGGCGTCAGGTCGACGAAGTAGCGCGCGAACAGTTCGAGATAGGTGTGGATCGCCCCAAGCTCGATCTTGCCGCCGAACAGCATCTTCGCGATCCGCGCCGATTGCGGGCCCGAGTAGGAAAAGTCGAGCCGCTTCGCGATCCCGCTGTCGAATATGTCGAGATGCTCGGGCAGCACCACGCCCGACTGCACCATGTGCAGATCGTGGATCCGCGCCGGGTCCATCGCTGCAAGCCCCTTGGCCAGCACGTCCGCCTGCTTCTGGTTGTCACCCTCGAGGCAGACGCGGTCGCCGGGCCTGAGCACCGCTTCGAGAAAGTCGACGAGCGTTTCGGGATCGACCAGCTTGCCGGTGGCAAAGCCCCGGCCCGCCGCGATCCGCTCCTCGCGCATCTGCTTGCGCGTATTCCATTGCCGCACCGCATCGTCTCCTGACGCTTATTCCACTGCTCCTGTATTCCCTATTGCTCGAAACGCAACCCTGTGCATACTTAAAGAGGTATAAGACGCTAGATCGAATACATTGAGAGGATATGCCATGAGCGAGTCCCTACAAGTTGCCGCCGCAGATGCGGGACGCGGCGCATGATCGCCGGAGTCGCGCTGCTCGCGATCTGTACGCTGATCGGGCAATTGCTGGGCGAAGGCCTTGGCGTGCTGCTCGGCGTGAAGGCCAATGTCGGCGGAGTCGGCATCGCGATGATCCTGCTGATCGCCGCGCGGATGTGGCTCAAGACGCGCGGCCGCTACAATGAAGGCGTATCGCGCGGGATCGGCTTCTGGGGCGCGCTCTATATCCCGATCGTCGTCGCGATGGCGGCGCAGCAGGACGTCGTCGCCGCGGTCGAGGGCGGTCCGATCGTCCTGATCGCGGGAGTCGGCGCGCTGCTGCTGTGCTTCAGCGCGGTCGCGATCATCA
>Ga0308158_10005311_pt1 | contig 10585 bp, 10 predicted proteins | sample PhyBR2_FD_201038 | JGI IMG/M metagenome (GOLD analysis project Ga0308158, IMG submission 201038) | Phyllosphere microbial communities from UC Gill Tract Community Farm, Albany, California, United States - DLSLB.R2 | ecosystem: Host-associated > Plants > Phyllosphere > Unclassified | place: USA...
CCGGCAAGATCGATGGTGACTCTGAAAGCCAGGTAGCCGCGATCGAAACCTGCATCGCCGATGGCGCCAAGGGTATCCTGATTGCCGCTTCCGACACCAAGGGCATCGTGCCGAACGTCAAGAAGGCCCGCGACGCCGGCCTGCTTGTCATCGCGCTCGACACCCCGCTGGAGCCGATCGACAGCGCCGACATGACCTTTGCCACCGACAACCTGCTCGCCGGCAAGCTGATCGGCCAGTGGGCCAAGGAAACGCTGGGCGACAAGGCCGCCGACGCCAAGGTTGCCTTCCTCGACCTGACCCCGTCGCAGCCGTCGGTCGACGTGCTCCGCGACCAGGGCTTCATGATGGGCTTCGGCATCGACCCGAAGGACCCGAACAAGATCGGCGACGAGGATGACAAGCGCATCGTCGGCCACGACATCACCAACGGCAACGAAGAAGGCGGCCGTACCGCGATGGAAAACCTTCTCCAGAAGGATCCGACCATCAACGTCGTCCACACCATCAACGAACCGGCTGCAGCCGGCGCCTATGAAGCGCTGAAGGCTGTCGGTCGCGAGAAGGACGTGCTGATCGTCTCCGTCGACGGCGGTTGCCCGGGTGTCAAGAACGTTGCTGATGGCGTCATCGGCGCAACCTCGCAGCAGTACCCGCTGCAGATGGCAGCGCTTGGCATCGAGGCGATCAAGAAGTTCGCCGACAGCGGCGAAAAGCCGAAGCCGACCGAAGGCAAGAACTTCTTCGACACCGGCGTGACGCTCGTCACCGACAAGCCGGTCTCCGGCGTCAAGTCGATCGACACCAAGGAAGGCCTTGGCAAGTGCTGGGGCTAAGCGATCGGGCCTAAGACCCCTCCCAACCCTCCCCACAAGGGGGAGGGCTAACCCGGCCCGTCCCACTGAGCCTCAATTGAGGCAGGTGGGCGCCGCAAGTCTTCTCCCCCCTTGTGGGGGGGATGGCCGGCAGGCCAGAGGGGGACTTTCCCGATGCATCGACTGTGACCCCAGGCGGCCCAAGGGCAGGCCTGGGGAAAGACCACCACTCACATGCAATCGTCCCGCGCACGCACGGCGGACAGGATTCCGGGAGGAACATCCATGAGTGAGCCAACCGCGGCATCGCCGCATCACGATTACGAAAAAGTCCTCAAGGACAGTTCGACCGACGTCGCCTCGTTCGACACGGACGACAAGAGTTTCCTTCAGAAGTTCCGGCATTTCCTGCATTCGAGCCCATCGGCGGTATCGCTGATCGTGCTCGTGCTGTCGCTGGTCATCTTCGGCGCCCTGTTGGGCACCAAGTTCTTCTCCGCCTTCTCGCTGACGCTCATCCTTCAGCAGGTGGCGATCACCGGCATCGTCGGCGCCGCGCAGACGCTGGTCATCATGACGGCGGGCATCGATCTCTCGGTCGGCGCCATCATGGTGCTGTCCTCGGTCGTCATGGGCCAGTTCGTCTTCCGCTACGGCCTTCCGGTCGAGCTAGCCATCCTCTGCGGCTTTGCCGTCGGCGCGCTCTGCGGCTTCATCAATGGCTGGCTCGTCGCCCGCATGAAGCTGCCGCCCTTCATCGTCACGCTCGGCATGTGGCAGATTGTTCTGGCGACGAACTTCCTCTATTCCGCCAACGAGACGATCCGCGCCCAGGAAATCGAAACCACGGCGCCGCTGCTGCAGCTCTTCGGTGATACCTTCCGCATCGGCGGCGCGGTCTTCACCTACGGCGTCATCGCCATGGTGCTGCTCGTGGCCTTCCTCTGGTACGTGCTCAACCACACGCCCTGGGGCCGCCATCTCTATGCCGTGGGTGACGATCCTGAGGCGGCCGAACTGTCGGGTGTCAACGTCAAGCGCATGCTGATCTCGGTCTATGTGCTCTCCGGCATCATCTGCGCGCTTGCCGGCTGGGCCCTCATCGGCCGCATCGGCTCGGTGTCGCCCACCGCCGGCCAGTTCGCCAACATCGAAAGCATCACCGCGGTGGTGATCGGCGGCATCTCGCTCTTCGGCGGCCGCGGCTCCGTTCTCGGCATGATGTTCGGCGCGCTGATCGTCGGCGTCTTCTCGCTCGGTCTGCGCCTGCTCGGCACGGACGTGCAATGGACCTACCTCTTGATCGGCGTGCTCATCATCGTCGCCGTCGCAATCGACCAGTGGATCAGAAAGGCAGCAGGCTGATGGCTACCGAACCCCTTCTCATGGCGCGTGGTCTCGTCAAGCGCTACGGCCGCGTCACCGCCCTCGACCATGCCGACTTCGATCTCTATCCGGGCGAAATCCTGGCCGTGATCGGCGATAACGGCGCCGGCAAGTCCTCGCTCATCAAGGCGATCTCCGGCGCCATCCGGCCCGATGAAGGCGAGATCCGCCTCGAGGGCCAGCCGATCAACTTCCATTCGCCGATGGAAGCCAGAAAGGCCGGCATCGAGACCGTCTACCAGAACCTTGCCCTGTCGCCGGCGCTCTCGATCGCCGACAACATGTTCCTCGGCCGCGAAATCCGCAAACCGGGCTTCATGGGCAAGGTCATGCGCAAGCTCGATCATTCGGCAATGGAAAAGATGGCGCGGCAGAAGCTCACCGAGCTTGGCCTGATGACCATCCAGAACATCAACCAGGCGGTCGAGACGCTTTCCGGCGGCCAGCGCCAGGGTGTGGCGGTTGCCCGCGCGGCGGCCTTCGGCTCCAAGGTGATCATCCTCGACGAGCCCACGGCGGCCTTGGGCGTCAAGGAGAGCCGGCGCGTACTCGAACTCATCCTCGACGTCCGCTCGCGCGGCATCCCGATCGTGCTCATCTCGCACAACATGCCGCATGTCTTCGAGGTGGCGGATCGCATCCATATTCACCGCCTCGGGCGTCGCTTGACGGTGATCAATCCGAAGGAATACACAATGTCGGATGCCGTCGCCTTCATGACCGGCGCCAAGTCTGTTCCTACGGAGCCTGTTGCCGCATGACGATGACGATCGAGGATATCGCCGGCGAGGTCCTTGCCCGCGCCGGCGACGCGAAGCGCTTTCTTATCGCCATCGCCGGCCCGCCCGGCGCCGGCAAATCTACCATGGCAGACCACATCGCCGACGCCTTGCGCGCCGGCGGCGAAACGGCCGCGGTCTTGCCGATGGATGGCTTCCACATGGACAATGCCATCCTGATCGAGCGCGGCCAGCTTGCCCGCAAGGGTATCCCCGAGACCTTCGACGTGCGCGGCTTCCTCGATATCATCCGCGCCGTTCGCTTGGCCGATCAGGAAGTGCTGGTGCCGGTGTTCGATCGCTCGCGTGAGCTCGCCATCGCCTCGGCACGGCCCATCGGCCCGGAGCATCGCTTCATCATCGTCGAGGGCAACTACCTGCTTTTCAGCCTCGGCAAATGGGCGGAGCTCGAAGGCGTGTTCGATTACTCGATCATGCTTGCCCCGCCGATCGAGGTGCTGGAGGAGCGGCTGTGGGCGCGCTGGCGCGGCTACAAGCTGAGCGAGGAGGAATCGGCGCGCAAGGTTTATGAGAACGATCTTCCGAACGGCCGCCTCATTCTCGGCAACCGCCGCCGCGCCGACGTCACCCTTGAGATCGCCTGATCTCGCATTTGCCTGGCTGCGGCGGGCAAACCATTTGCCATCCCCCATGCTTGGATGTAATTCCCAAGGCTGAGCCCTAAAGCGCAGCCTTGCCGGAGTTACAGTCATGCAATCGATCACCATCCGCCGCCCCGATGATTGGCATCTTCACCTGCGTGATGGCGCCATGCTGGAAGGCGTGATCGCCGATTCAAGCCGCGACTTCGCCCGCGCCATCATCATGCCGAACCTCGTGCCGCCGGTCGTTACGACAGCGGATGCCGAGGCCTATCGCGGCCGCATCATGGCCGCACTGCCGAAGGGCGACCGCTTCGAGCCGCTGATGACGCTTTATCTCACGGAGCATACCGATCCGGATGATGTGGAGAAGGGCAAGGCCAGCGGTCTGATCACCGCCGTCAAGCTCTACCCCGCCGGCGCCACCACCAATTCGCATGGCGGCGTACGCGATATCGACAAGGCCATGCCGGTGCTCGAGCGCATGGCCAAGATCGGCCTTCCGCTTTGCGTCCATGGCGAAGTCACGACATCGGATGTCGATATCTTCGACCGCGAGGCCGTCTTCATCGAAACCGTGCTCGATCCGTTGCGCAAGCGCCTGCCGGAACTGAAGGTGACGATGGAACACGTCACGACCAAGGACGGCATCGACTACATCAAGTCGGCCGAGCGCAACCTCGCCGGCTCGATCACGACCCACCATCTGATCATCAACCGCAACGCCATCCTCGTCGGCGGCATTCGCCCGCACTATTACTGCCTGCCGGTCGCCAAGCGCGAACACCATCGTGTCGCGCTGCGCCAAGCCGCCACCAGCGGTGACGCCCGCTTCTTCCTCGGCACCGATTCCGCGCCGCATGTCGACCCGCTGAAGGAATGCGGCTGCGGCTGCGCCGGCATCTACACTTCGATCAACACGATGAGCTGCCTTGCGCATGTCTTCGAGCAGGACAACGCCCTCGACAGACTGGAAGCCTTCTCCTCGCTGAACGGTCCGGCCTGGTACGGCCTTCCGATAAACGAAGAAGTAATAACGCTGGTGAAGCGCGCCGAACCCGTGTCGTTTCCTGCGAAGATCGAGACCGGCGCCGGTCCGGTCACGGTATTCGACCCCATGTTCCCGCTTCATTGGGATATCGAGCGCTAACGGCGCTCGTAAACCCATCATTTTTTACTGGAAGGAGAATGCATATCCGCGGGGATATGTTATTGCGCTAACATCTAAGCTTTAAATACATGTTTTTTTAACGAAATTGATAACACATTCGCTGTCGGGCGAATTCCATTTTCTGAAAACGAAAGCGCGGCAGAAGCCACGAAGTTCAAAGCATGACGCTTGACTATAATTCATTGCTGACCGCGTTGGCGGTCTCGGCGACATGTCTCGCCATTACTTTATTGGCGAGCTGGATTGCCCGGCGGACCGAAACATTTCTGCTGGCCTGCGGCGTCGGCCTGATCCTGATCGTCAGCGGCATTGTTGCCTATGGCATCTATGTCGACACGCCTAATGCGATCGTCGGCACTATCTGTTTTGCACTTCTCTTTCCCGGCTTCGCGACGGTCTGGGGCGCCGGCTTTCAGTTCCGGACAGGGGCATTGCCGCACGCGCGTATCGCGGCCTTTGGCGCCATCGCGGTGGTGGCGACCTCGGTGCCGATATTGCTCGGCTATGACGGCCTGTCCTTCATCATCGACAATATCGCCATCGCCTCCTTCCTGTTCGCCACGGCCTATCAATACTGGCGGGCACGCGCCGAAGCGATCGTCCCGCTGACGGGGATCACCAGCCTCTACTGCCTGACCGCCTTCTCCTTCGTGCTTTGCGCCGCCGTCCTGATCTATCAGGGCAAGCTCGTGCTGGGTGCTGCCCCCGACAACTGGTCGGAGGACCTGAGCCTCGCCGTCTGCATCGCCAGCATGACCGGCATCGGCGCGCTGTCTCTGGCCCTGCACCAATGGCGCATGGCCGCCCGCCACCGCATCGATGCCGCAACCGATCCGCTGACCGGCCTGCTCAACCGCCGAGCCCTTTTCGATCGCCACGGCGCCGGCGTCATGGGCCCGACCACGGCCGTGCTGGTCTTCGACATCGACCACTTCAAATCGATCAACGACAACTTCGGTCACGATGTCGGTGACCGCGTGCTGAAGGTCTTCGCGGCCGAATTGACCGCGAGCTGCCGGCTGAGCGACACGGTTGCGCGCCTCGGCGGTGAAGAGTTTGCGATGGTCCTGCACGAGGTCATGCCAGGCCGCGCCGAGGTCGTCGCCGAGCGCATCCGCAAGGCCTTCGAGGGACGCGAGCTCGATATCGACGGCGAGATCTGCAAATGCACCGTCAGCGTCGGCGTTGCTTCCGGCCGCACCAAGCCGCTTCCATTCGACGCCATGCTGACTGCCGCCGACAAGGCGCTCTACGCGGCCAAGCGCGCCGGCCGCAACCGCGTCGAGCTTGCGAGCCACCTGCAGGCCGTCCCCACGGACACCGCCCGCACCGCCTCTTGATCGTCGGCGGTTCCCTTCGTATGGTCGGGTTGGCCGGATGCAGCCAGCCGCCCCGCGGTGCGAAAGCACGATGGTGAATGCATCCACGCATATCCTTCACATCCCTTGCCGTTTGGCGATTGATGGCGAACGGGTCAGCAGACGCGGGCACTGATCGTCCTGTTCGCCGCCAACGAAGGGAATGCAACATGCGCGATTTTCGCGATGCGAAACTGATGGCCAAGGCGTTGCGCCAGGCACTTGCCGACCGCGATGTCGATCTCTCTCACAGCGAGACGCTGGAGATCGTCGCCCGCCAGTTCGGCTTTGAACAATGGAACATCCTGGCTGCGAAACTTGAGCAGACAACGGCATCGCCGCCTGCGGTCGGCATAGAGCCCCCGATCCCGATCTTTCGTATCTTCGACGTCGACAAGGCCAAGGAGTTCTACTGCGGCTTTCTGGGCTTCGCGCTCGATTGGGAGCACCGCTTCGGCGAACATTTCCCGCTCTATTGCCAGGTCTCGCGAAGCGGCATGATCCTGCACCTCAGTGAGCACTCGGGAGACGCCAGCCCTGGCGCCAGAGCCTTCGTCCCGGTGAAAGGCGTTCGCGCCTATCAGGCGGAGCTCACGGCCAAGCATTACCGCTACATGAAGCCGGGACTTGAGGAAGCGCCATGGGGATTGGAGATGGAGGTCATCGATCCCTTCAACAATCGCCTGACCTTCTGCGAGCGCAACGACGGATAAGGCGGGAAGGTCTGTGGCGGTGTGCTGGGCAAGCCTGCCGCCTCAGACAGCCCAAATCCCGCGCGTAGACAGATATCCGACGGCGCCGAAAAGGATGGCGACCGCCGAGGCGAGGCCCAGCGTCACGCCATATTCGCGGCGCCCCGCGGTAAAAGCGAGCGCGACCTTGGTGACCATGTTGACGAACACGGCAATCAGCGTGACATCGGCAGCCGTCGTGGCGCTGATCGCCGAGCCGACGAGACGCACGGTCGAGAGCGTGATCGCATCGACATCGACAAGACCCGAGATGGCAGCGACGACATAGAGCGCCGAGGCGCCGACATATTCGGTCGCCATCTTCGAGACGAGGCTGATCAGGCCGAGCAGAAGGGCAAAGGAAATCACTGTTTTCAACTCGAACGGATTTGTCAGTCCGATCTCCGGCGCCTGCGTGCTCGATCCGGAACGCCAGGCCAGGAAAAGGCTGGTCGCCAGGAAGCCGATGATGGCGGGCACGAGCGCCGAGGAGAGTGGTGCCAGCATGCTCAGCGATAGGGCGCTCGCGATGACGAGAACGCGTGCGAAGGAAAGCGCGCCGGCAATCGCCGCACCCGCCGCCAGATGCCGCGCCCCTTGCGGGGCCTCCATCGAGTAGCGCGCGAAGGACAGCGTCAGCGCGGTGGACGACACGAGGCCGCCGGCAGCGCCTGCAAGCAATATCCCGCGGCTCGATCCCATCAGTCGTATCGCCACATAGCCGGCAAAGGAGAGCGCAGCGATGGTGATCGTCAGAAGCCAGAGCGCATAGGGATTGAGCGCGCCCCAGGGATCGAGCGGCTTGTCGGGCAGCAGCGGCAGCGCGATCACGGTCATGGCAAGCAGCATCAGCGCCGACCTAAGCTCCACCCAGGTCAGTCCCTGCAAAAAGCCGTGCAGACTGGTGCGGGCCGCGAGCACGACGGTCACCACAACCGCGCCAGCTCCCGCCGTGATGAGATCGCCAAGGGTCGCGAGCATGCCGAGCGCGAAGACGCAAAGGGCGGCGATGATCGAGGTAATGCCGTAGTCCTTGTCCTCGATCGCCTCCTGCCACTTGCCGGCGATATAGACGACCCCGAGAAGCACCGCGATCGTGGCCGGGAAGAACGGGCCGGTCAGCGGCTGCAACGTGCCGACAATGCCGCCGAGAAAGCCGGTCAAGCCAAACGTCCGCAGCCCGGCGGTGCGCCCGCCGACGCGCACGTCGCGCTCCGTCCAGCCCCGCTCGACGCCGACGAGCAGACCGATGGCAAGCGCCACGCCAAGACGGCGGAAGACTTCGATATGTTCCATGTCCTGCACGATATCGCCGCTGCGCCGCTAAGCAAGCTCAAACATCTGAAACCATTGGCGCATTAGCGATACAGCCGCCGATTTCGCGATCAGATCAGCATCAGTGCCCGGACGAACGCGGCCGATGCCAGCAGCGAGGCGATGGTCCTCACATGGTTCCACCACGTCCAGTCGCGGAGGTAGCTCTGCCACAGCGCCGATGCCTCCGGGCCGCCGCCAGAAACCTGCGCCAGCGCATCGTTCATCGGCACGTTGAAGATGATTGTCGAGGCGAAGGAGGCGACGATGTAGATGACGGCGCCGGCGAGCATCCAGAGGCTCGCCCCCTCCCGCCAGCTCATTACCGCGAGCACGCCGATCAACAGGCAGAGAATGGCCGTCGGCACAAACAGCATCATGAAGGGCGAGCGCAGGATCGTGACGTTGATCGAGTTCATCGCCGCGATCCCCTGTTCTGTCGGGATGCGTGAAAACGCCGGCATCACGAAGGTCGAGAACGCGAAGAATGTGCCGGCGACGAGCCCGCTGCCGATCGCGGCGGCGACAAGCGCCAATACGAGAATGATTGCCATGCCGATGATCTCCCATTTTGGCGGCGCCAAAAGTCAATAACAGAGAAACTCTCTCATTTGCAAAATGAGATAAACTCTCTTATTTCTTCTGTCAACCGGAATGGAGTATCGGATGGCGAACGAGGCGGCGGCGGGATCGCGAGTAAGGACGGGCGCTATCAGGCAGCCCCGGCGCATTCCCCGCCAGCAGAGAGGCCGCGAGCGCTTCGAAAAGATTCTCGCTGTTGCCACGCAACTGATCGAGGCGAAGGGAAGCGATGCGCTCAAGATGAGCGAAATCGTCGAAAAGGCCGATCTCTCCTTCGGCGCGCTCTATCAGTATTTCCCGGATAGGAGCTCGATCTTCGCAACGCTGGCCGAGCGCTTCAACGAAGAGGGGCGCGCCTGTGTGGTCGCGGCGCTTGCGGAAGCGACGGATGCAGCCACGCTGCGTGCGGCGCTGTGCCGGATCGCTGACGAGTACCATGCCTTCTTCCGCAGCGAGCCCGTCATGCGGGATATATGGTTCGCCACCCAAGCGGATCGGCTGCTGCAGGAAATCGATGCTGACGATATGGAGTTTCACGCCCAGGCGTTGCTCTCGGTGCTGGAGCAGGTCTATCCGGATCGCCCGAAGCCGTCCTTACTCGCGCTTGCGAGGCTCGTCATGCAGCTTCTGGCAGCGGCGGTCAGATATGCCGCCGCGTTGAGCGAGGATGAGGGACGGGCAGCAATCGCGCTCTACAAGAAGATGCTGCCCGCCGATATCGGCGAATTGGTAGCGGAGTGATCAGGCACGGATCTTCGCGTCCCTGATCGACAAGGAGACCGCCGAGCGAACCATGTTGCGGCCACCGTTCTTGGCGGCGTAGAGCTCCCGGTCCGCCGCCGTCAGCATGGACTTGAGCGTTTCGCTTGCGGGGTCGCCGCGATAGACGCCGAAGCTTGCCGTCACGCGCTTGGCCGGCAACGGGCCGACGGCCTTGCTTTCGAACTGCATGCGCAGCCTGTTGGCGATGTTGACCGCGACGTCGATATCCGTGCGTGGCAATACCAGGCAGAACTCCTCGCCGCCGATGCGCGCCGCGATATCATAGGGCCGCAGATTGTGCTGGATCGTGGCGCCGGCCATGACCAGCACCTGGTCGCCGACATCGTGGCCGAACTGGTCGTTGATCGACTTGAAGTGATCGAGATCGAAGACCACGACGGAGATCGGCGTGCGCTCGCGGGCGGCGCGGGCAATCTCCAGCGCCCCGATATCCTTCAGCCAGCGGCGGTTGCCGAGCCCGGTCAGCACGTCTGTCGTCGCCTGCCGGCGCAACTGCGCCAGCGTCGCGTCGAGTTCCTTGATCAGGATCGAGATCCCGTTGGTAACGATCCCGACCTCGTCCTTGCGCTTGCTGCGCACCGACTTCACGACGCCGGTGGAGCGGTAGGTCTCGACCACGCCGGCGATCTGGTGCAGCGGCCGGATGAACGCCCAGACACAGGCCAGGCAAAAGGCAGTCCCGATCAGCGTCGCTCCCAGCACCAGGATAAGTACAGGCATCGCCTCGCTCCGAAAGCCGGTCACGAGATAGACGACGAGCGCCAAAAGCGGCACGTGCGTCGAGACAAAGCAAATGGAGAAGATCTTGAGGGTCAGCGATTGGTTGAACTGCTGGAACGGTGTGAACCTCGTGAGGCGCATTCTGGACTCCTTCATGGTGTCTTTGGGCGCTGGGAAAATGGCGCGGGAAGTTTCACCCCGTTGTTAATGAAATCATTCAAATTTGAGCGTTCTGGGCCTCATCAAGCATGGCGCTCCGTGCAAGTGCCTGCCGAACAATACGTATGACGAATGTCTAAAATTATGAATGGGTTGTGGAAATTTAAGTTGTCCGCAAAAGAAAT
>Ga0308158_10005312_pt1 | contig 10584 bp, 7 predicted proteins | sample PhyBR2_FD_201038 | JGI IMG/M metagenome (GOLD analysis project Ga0308158, IMG submission 201038) | Phyllosphere microbial communities from UC Gill Tract Community Farm, Albany, California, United States - DLSLB.R2 | ecosystem: Host-associated > Plants > Phyllosphere > Unclassified | place: USA...
GGCATCGACGCCAAGCGGAAAGCGGGCGCGCCTAGCTGGTATTGCGGGGTCGATTCCGGAATCAGTTTGTCCCAGCCTGCTACTTCGTGCAGGCGTTTACCCGCCTCGGTGTTCTGCTCGAAGCCGTCGACGCTGTTGCGACGCTGGTGATCGAGCATGACGATGGCAGCTTCCGGCAGGATTTGCTGAAGGTCGATGAATCGCGCAGAGTTCTGCATCGTTTCGCCGCCGATCATGCCAGACCAGATGCAGTTCTCACCGCCGGCTTTCCGGGTGACCCGGTTGTTGAGCTTCCAAACCTCGGTGCGGCGCTCGAAGTTCCAGCGAATCCAGTCGCGGTATGCCTCGTCATCCCAGTTATGCTCGCCTGGCAGAGCCTTGTCCGCATATGCGCCGAACTGCTGCTTGCAACGGTCGCAGTAGCAGATGTAGGCGCGCGGGAGACCAGTCCAGCTGTTGTCGGAGAAGCCATCCGGGCTGCTGCGCTCGATGATTTCTTCCATCACCGACGGCAGGTATTCGGTATAGTAAGGCGATCCGATGCAGGTGACGAACTTGTCCGCCTGTGTGTAGGGGCTGCCGTCGGCCTTGCGGCAAATCCAATCAGGATGTGCGTCGTGGAAATCCTGGACGACGCGATTGGAATCCATGCGCGCGATAACGCTCAGGCCTTCCTCGCGGGCAAGCTTAACGATCTCGCCGTAGAGATCGCGATCGCCGAGTTTGACGGCGCGGTGGTGCAGCGGGAATTTGGACGGGTAATAAGCGACGATGCCGCCAGCGTTGATGATGACGCCCTGAACCTTCGTGCGCTTCCAGTGCTCACGCCAGAAGCCCGCGTCGTAGCGGATGGGATCGTTCTCGACGAGGTTCGTCTGCGCCCAGCGACGCGCTGTCTTATACCAAGGTGTCTCGGTCATTCTTTCCTCCTGAATTCAACCGCCGAGAGAGCTAACCTAAAAGCTTCAGGACGTCCGTACATACGTCGCGGCTTACCGCGATGTGGAAGTTTCGCGGCCAAACGTGCTCCGATTTCCACGATGCGGGAAAGGTTGAGACTCTCGTTGTTGAAGAGGTCTTCGTCATTATCATCGCGCCTTCAGACGGAGCACCCACCCGGCTCCCGCCTTGGAGGAGGAACAACAATGCAGGTGAACAGACGCACATTCTTGGGCAGCACGGCCGCTGCACTTTCGAGCCTGGCGCTCGCATCGGCCTTCACGGGGAAGGCTTTCGCCCAGGGAGCCGACACGCTCAGGATCGCATTCTCGGCTCGCGGCCTGAGATCGATCGACCCGCAGGATTCCGTTCAGGGCGTCGACGCCTGGGCGATCATCGCCATCCACGACAAGCTCGTCGACCTGCCGCGTTGGCACTTCCCCAAGACCATGGATGAGCTGGTGCCGCGTCTGGCGCTGAGCTGGACGAGCACGCCTGACGCAAAGAAATGGAGCTTCAAGCTTCGTGAAGGCGTGAAGTTTCACAAGGGGTACGGCGAGATGACGTCGGAGGACGTGAAGTACACCTTCGACCGCGCGATCGATCCCAAGCGCGGCAACGGCGTCCTCGCCAAGTTCACCAATATCACAAGCATCGATGCCCCAAGTCCCTACGAAGTGACATTCAACCTCAAGGACCCCGATCCCCTCTTCCCGCTCGGTGTCCTCAGTGACAACGACGGCTGCATCATGAGCAAGAAGGCAGTCGAGGAAAAAGGCGACAAGCCCATCGGCACCGATCCGATCGGCACGGGCGTCTACGTCTGCGAGACCGTCGCGACCGACCCAGGCCAAGGCGTGACGTTGACTGCGAACCCCGACTACTGGGACACCAAGGCAGCGACACCCAAGCTTCAGTGCCTTTACATCTCCGATACAACCGCACGCACGCTCGCGCTGCTGTCTGGCGACGTGCACATGATCGAAGGCGTCCGCGCTCCCGGCTGGGCGGACTCCATGAAGCAGCGGGACGCGACGCTCATCTTCGACGTCGTCAGCCCAGGCAGCTTCTTCACCATCCAGGTGAACACGACGAAGAAGCCGTTCGACGACGTCCGCGTCCGCCAGGCTCTGTTCTACGCGATCGACCGTGACGAGATTACCAAGTCGCTGGCCCCCGTGTCGAAGCGCACCTATGGTCTCAACCCGCCGTCTTTCCCCGGTGGTTTCACCGACACTACGGTCCCCGAGGAGATTGCCTACACCTACAATCCCGACAAGGCCAAGGCACTGCTCGCCGAGGCCGGGTTCAAGGACGGGCTCTCGTTCAAGGCAGACACCAGCCAGCGCGAAGACTTCCAGTCCATCATGCTGATCATCCAGGACCAGCTTCGTCGCATCGGTGTAGACATGCAGCTGAACATCAAGGATCACACCGCCTTCCACGGCGACCAATACAAGGGCACCAACACGCTGAGCCAGCAATCCATGGCCCTACCGCCGGTGCCTACACAGGTTCTGGTTACCTATCTCGCCGCGAAGGAAGAAGTGAAGTCCGACGGCAGCGGCGGGCGCAACATGAGCCACTACGGCGTCGCCATCCCAGGCGTCGACGACCTGCTCGCCAAGGCTCTTGGTGAAGCCGACCTGAACAAGCGTCTCGAACTCGTGCAGCAGATCGAGGTGAAGGCGCTTACCGACGCGGTCATCTTCCCGGTGGCAACAAACGGTTTCCTGATTGTGCGGTCACCGAAGGTCGATCTCGGGTTCCCGGTTGAATCCGGCTACGTGAACTGGCCGCTGTCGCAGGCGAAGTTCGTCTGACCAACAGCATGAGGCCACGCCCTAGCGCGGCCTCGTCCCTTCATTTCCTATTCGGGCCGCCGGCACTAGCCGAACGCGCCTCCGTTGGCCGAGGAATCCTATGGCTCGATATCTGGCACTACGCCTCATCGACACGATCCCGACGATCTTTTTGGTATTGCTCCTGGTGTTCATGGCAATGCGAATTCTGCCGGGCGATCCCGCCGTCGCGGTTCTTGGCGACATGGCGACGCAAGAACAACTGGCGCTGTTTCGAGAGCGGATGGGATTGAACGATCCGCTCTGGATGCAGTTCATCCACTTCGTCGGTGGGGTGCTGACATTCAATCTGGGTTCGTCAATGACCAACGGCAAGGACGTAGTCGGCCTGATCCTCTATAACCTGCCCTACACGATCGAGCTGACCATCGTCGCGATGCTTATGGGGACCGCAGTTGGGGTGCCCGTGGGCGTCATGGCGGCCAAGCACCGCAACAAGCTCCCCGACCACGCTGCGCGAGCGTTCTCGCTGCTCGGCTATGCCATCCCCGACTTCTATCTGGGTGCACTGCTTCTTATCACGTTCGCCCTGAACCTCGGCTGGTTTCCGACGAACGGTGGCGGCGACGGCTTCATCGACCGCATGTATCACATCTTCCTTCCGGCGCTCACGCTCGCCTTCGTCAAGGCGGCCTTCATCGGGCGTCTGACACGCACCTCCTTGCTCGAGGTTCTCAGCAAGGACTTCGTTCGCACGGCCCGCGCCAAAGGTGCCAAAGAGCGCCGGATACTCTACCGCCACGGCCTGCGAAACGCGCTGCTTCCCCTGACGACGGGACTCGGCCTCAGCATGCTGGCAACCTTATCGGGCTCCGTTGCGATCGAACTGGTGTTCAATCGCCCGGGCATCGGCAAGATGCTGATCAGTGCGATCGCCGAGCGGGACTATGCGGTGATCCAGGGCGGTGTCGTTGTCTTCGCCTTGATGGTCGTAGCGATCAACCTGCTGATGGACTTGCTCTACATCGTCGTCGACCCTCGAATTCGGATGGCATGATGTCAAACCTAGAAAACACCTTGAACGAAAACGACCAGGGCCTTCTCGGCACCTTAAAAACGACGTTGCTCGACAACCCCGGCACCATCGTGGCCCTTCTGATCATACTGGTGCTGGCGATCGTGGCGATCTTCGCGCCTCTCCTTGCGCCGTTCGATCCGATCACGCAGTCGATGATCAAAATCAACCGCGTGCCAAGCTGGGAGAATTGGCTCGGAACCGACCAGTTCGGACGTGATGTCTTGTCCCGCGTCATCTACGGTTCCCGGAACTCGTTGATCTTCGGATTGATCTCTCCGTTCTGCGCGGCTGCCGTCGGCACCACGCTCGGTGTGGTCGCCGGCTATTTCGGTGGGATCACCGACCGCGTCATCTCCCGGGCGATCGACCTTCTCCTCGCGTTTCCGGAACTCCTTCTCGCGATCATGATCGCGGCTATCCTCGGCGGCGGCTTCTGGAACGTGATCTTCGTCATCACCGTGGCCTTCGTCCCCGGCTTTGCTCGCGTGGCTCGCGCCCAGACGATGTCGGTGAAGCAAGAGCCCTACGTCGAGGCCGCAATCTCGATGGGCGTCCGCACGCCGAGCATCATCTTCAGGCACATCCTACCGAACATCATGGCTCCGATCGTGATCCTGATGATGCTCTGGGTCGCCTCGGCCATCCGTCTCGAGGCGGCCCTCAGCTTCCTCGGCATCGGAACGCAGCCGCCGAACCCGAGCTGGGGCAACATCATTCGTGACGGCCTCAACAACGTGTTCGGATCACCCTGGCCCGTCATCGGCGCTGGTGCCGCAATCACCTTGGTCGTCTTGGCCTTCAATCTAATCGGGGATGCCGTACGCGATGCACTCGATCCTTCAACGACCTAATGGAATTGTGCCGATGCAGGACAATGAAAACTCGAGTCCCGTCTCTCCTGTCTTGTCTGTCCAAGACCTCAAGATTGCCTTCAGAACGCGCGGGAACTGGACGGAGATCGTCAAAGGAATCTCCTTCGACATCGCGCCGCACGAAACCGTGGCCGTCGTCGGGGAATCCGGATCGGGCAAGAGCGTCACCGCGTTGTCGATTATGCGCCTGCTCGCCCCGGAGACCACCCGCATTGGCGGTTCGATACGGCTGCTCGGCCGGGACTTGCTGTCGCTATCCCAGGAGGAAATGCGCAAGGTCCGCGGTAAGGACGTCGGGATCGTGTTTCAGGAAGCTCTGACCAGCCTCAACCCGCTTGCCTCCGTGGGAAATCAGATATCCGAGGCCCTCTATCTCCATGGCCTGCCATATGGTGAGGCAGAAGCCGTCCGCATGCTGGAGCGTGTTCGCGTTCCGGGTGCCAAGCAGCGTGTGAAGGACCTCCCCAGCAGCCTGTCCGGAGGGATGCGTCAGCGCGTGATGATCGCGATGGCCCTCGCCTGTAAGCCTTCGCTGTTGATCGCCGACGAACCCACGACGGCGTTGGACGTCACCATCCAGTCCGAAATCCTTCAGCTAATCAAGGAGCTTCAGCGCGAAGTCGGCATGGGCGTGCTGTTCATCACCCACGACATGGGTGTCGTGGCGGAGATCGCCGACCGGACCGTCGTCATGTATAAAGGCCAAGTCCTCGAGCAGGCGGTGACCCGGGACATCTTCACGGCGGCAAAGAGCGCCTATACGAAGTCCTTGATTGCAGCGGTGCCGCTACTCGGCAGCGCGACCGACGGACAGCCGCAGCATTTCCCTCTTGTCGACAAGGCCACAGGCGAACTCAAGCCGGCGACAACCCGGCCGGACACCGTGGTGGCTTCGGGGGAACCCGTCCTGTCGGTGCGGAACCTCGTGAAGCGTTTCGACCTGGGAGCGGGTTTCTTCGGCGGGCCTGCCGGCCGCGTACATGCGGTCGAGAATGTCTCGTTCGACATCCGGCAAGGAGAAACGTTGTCACTGGTCGGTGAATCGGGTTGCGGCAAGTCAACAACGGGTCGTGCCATCATGCGGCTGATCGAGCCTCAGTCAGGTGAGATCAGGATCGACGGCACGGACATCAGGAGACTTGCCCCTGACCGCATGCGCGACATGCGCCGGCACATCCAGATGATCTTCCAAGACCCCTTTGCCAGCCTCAATCCACGTATCAAGGTCGGCGCTGCCATCGCGGAACCATACCTCACCCATAGGCTCGGGACGCGAGAGGAAGCAAAGGCAAAGGTCGCAGACCTCCTGCAGCGCGTCGGCATGGACCCATCAGTGGCCAACCGCTACCCGCAGCAATTCTCCGGCGGCCAGCGACAACGTATCTGCATCGCCCGAGCCTTGGCTTTGGAACCCAAGATTATTGTTGCCGACGAGTCTGTTTCCGGCCTCGACGTCTCGATTAAGGCCCAAGTCGTCAACCTGATGCTCGATCTCCAGGAGTCCCTTGAGATCGCGTTCCTGTTCATCTCCCACGACATGGCTGTCGTCGAAAGGCTCAGCCATCGGGTCGCCGTGATGTATCTGGGAGAGATTGTGGAGATCGGGCCAGCATCAGCGGTGTTTGGCAACCCCCAGCATCCGTACACCAAGAAGCTTATCTCCGCGGTGCCTATCCCTGATCCAGATCGACGAAACATGGTTCGCCAAGGAACCAGCGAGGAGCTCAAAAGCCCGATCAGGCCTCCGGACTATGAGGTTCCAAAGCGGGTATATCGGGAAGTTGCGCCGGGGCATTCGGTTCAGGAGTGGGCTTAACGTGGGAGACCTACGCAAACTGGCACAACGTTTATTGTCCGCGTGCGAGCCCTAAATCTGCGCGATCCAGTCGAGGATGTTGTCGCGTGTTGCGAGTTCGCCGAAGATATGGACTGTCTTGCCATCGCTTCCAACGTCACCTTCATAGGTGATGCCAAGCATGCCGTATTCGGTTTCCGAGCTCCAGAAGATCGGCCCTCCGCTCATCCCGCTAAAATTCGTGTGCGCTGGTGCTTCGTCTAGTTCACTGAAGAGCTGAAAACGTGACCTGGGTGTATGCGTTAGTTCAGCGAGAATTTGCACCTGCGGCATCGAAACTTTGTAGCCGAGTTCATTTTCATGCACCCGCTTTTTGAGGGTTTCAGGAAAACCAACGGCGTAACCGTGACCTATCGCTGAAGGCATCTCCGAGCGTAAGTCGAGACTGAAAGGCTCCTTTCCCAGGTGCTTAACAAAGGAAGGCGCGACCTCGCGAATTGCAATATCGAGCGGACCGTCGCCGTACTGCGGTTGAGGAGTAATAAAACGGTCCAGAACAACGAGGAAGCCGTTCACCATGGTTCTCATCGAATATGCCCCCTCATCAGACGCGGCTGTAAGGTCGCGGTAGTGCTGCACCACATGCAAGCATGTAATCGCAAATGTACGCCCTTCAGTCTCGACGAACGTCAGAGTGCCACTCCGTAGCTTCTCGTCGGGCTTGGCGAACTGAAGCAGGCCCCTATCATCTGGTTCGAAGTTCGCGGTCACAACTATTGCTGCGCAATGTTTTGCTGGGTTTGCTGCAAGTTGATCACAAATGGGGTAATCCATAGCACGGCTCCTGAAACGACGCTTCGCTCGATCACGGTCAATGGAATAGCTTACGACCCGCTGAAGCGTCTACTCGCCGGATCGCTTTTGATTATGGGGCGTGGCGAGCTTGCTCTAAAGGAACTCTCTGGCAGCCGTCAGGAGGAAGTTCGCACTGACCGACGCCGCAAACTCCTGGAAGTCGTCGTCCTTGTGCTCATCGGCAAAGTCACTAACGCCTTTCACGATAATGAATTCTGGACGAGGCTTCGCACTGCCTTGAGCGGCGGCCGCGACAGCATAGGCTTCCATATCTACGCCCAAGATGCCGCGATGTTGCTCCAGCAGCTGATCGAACGTTGGCTTATGAGCGACAACGGCCGCACCTGAAACCAATGGTCCCACGTGTGCTTTCAGCTCAGTATTTGGCTTCGTTCCCCGGGAAGCTTTTTTGATGCCCGCCAATGCCACCTCGTCTTTCGTCATTGCCTTCAAAATGGACGCAGTGTCAGGGTCCATGTCCAACTGGTGGGGCGATGGCAGGAACTTAGGCTCACCATCTTCCGAGTTGATTTTCCCGCTACCCCAGTCCCATGTGGGTTCCGCGACGATCAAGTCGCCCAAACTAACCTTGCCTTTGCGACCAGCGCAAATTCCGACCATTGAAATAAAACGGGGCCGGAACTGGTGAATGATTTTCGAACTCAGGATAGCTGAAGCAGGAATGCCCATTCTCGGGGCTGCGGCCGCGATGATACTTTTAGTCCCACTAGATGTCGTTAGAGTGCCGGAAAGGTACCGGGTTTCGTCATGTTGGAGACGGAGAGGCTCCCAGCTTAGCGGCAACGACTGAACCGCATCAAACTCGACGGTGTCCAGAGCCGTAATGATGGCAAGATCACAACCGTAGGTCTCGCCATCGCTAAAATTACGCGAGCGATTAGCCGCTTGGATATAATTCACCTTCACCAACAGCTGGGCAATCCATTGATCCGAAGACTCTTTGTAGTGCACCAACGACCACAGCTGATCTTCGAACGCGGAACCGAACTCTTCGACAACGTCTTCATAGGCCGTCAAACCAACGATGTATGTCGGCCGCCGAAGGTCACCCTCGCGTCCAAGGTCTCTCAACAGTTCGAGGCCGCCGCCGCGCTGGGGCTTCGGATCGGCGAGCCGACGCGGGATATTGACGTCCAACAACATTAAATCGAATTGCGTTTTGCGCAGCAATTCGTATGCCGGAGCCGCCGCGATAGCATGGACGATGTCGCCGTCGGGGACGCCAGCCTGTTCGAGCACTGCATGGACGCGACTGTACTTCCGATTATCGTCCTCGACGATCAAGACTTTCAATGCCCTATCTCCTGGGAAAACGGTCAGCGATAAGCACTTCCAATTGGAGCTTCCAATTGTCAGCGTTCGAGCGGTAATGGACCGTGCCTAAATAGTCCGGGTACTTTGAGACGAGCTCGGTCTCTAGCTCTGTGAGAGTCATCGTTTCAGCCTCTTCGCCGAAGCGTCCGAACTGGGTCACAACAATCGTCGGCAGATGGATGTTTTCCCGCTGAAGCTGTCTCAGGATTTCACGACCTGCGAAATGGTGGGGCCGGCCCCCGTCTTCTTTCACAGTCCGATCAAAGTTCGTCATTGTCATATCGAGCAGCAGCAGGTCAAAACTCTCTTGAAGCGCAGCGCGTAAGCCCGTTTGGAGCGAGCGCGCGGTTACGGTGCTCTCCGGACCATAGGTCGTGGCCATGAATTCCGACAAGCGGCTGGCCTTTTCTTCGTCATCCTCGACTATCAACAGTCTCATTCACTATCCCCGCTGTTGGCAGCAAAATCTCAACGCCGAATTCATTTTCCGACACGCTTACGACTAGGTCGTGGTCCTTCCTGAGGTCAGTTTTAAGGAGCTTCCATATCTTGGGATACCCCGAGCCACCTTCTTCGGAGAGCAGCTCCATAGCTCGGGCCTGCCCATAGTCACGATTGATCTCCACTGCGCGGTTAGCTAGCTCAGTGTTATTGTGATCGCTTGGGAGATCGTTGGTGGCCTTGATAAAAAGGTGGTTCTCGCGGACCTCGACGAACATGGAAATTTTGAGATGCGAGCGATTGCGGGCACCGTGCGTCGCCGCGTTATCCAGGATGAGAAAGAAAAGGCGTGCGAAGATCGGCAGGCACCACCCGTTCATAATAATTTCGCCGTTCGATGCGTAGTTTTCATGTATCGACAGGTTGCGGAAATACGTTTTGACTGTGTTCATTCCGGCCTGGAATGCGATCGCGAGATCGAAGTCCTGATACTCGTTGTTGCTTGAGAGGGTGAACCAGCTGGCGACACGTTCCACAGCGGCCCGTGTTTCCGTTTGCACCATCGTTATCGCGTGCTCCAGTTCAGGCAATCGCTGGTCGAAACCATCCACGGCTATATCCTGGGCCAAGTCATTCAGAGAATCGATAAATTCCGCAAGGACGTAGCTGGTCAGGGCATCGCGGACAACAACGAGATTACGCTGGGTGCCCTCCCAAAAGATGGCAAAGACAGCATCGATGAATTCGTCGAATGATTCCTTGGACGACCAAGTGGCATCTGCAGCCATCAGCGCGCTATCCGAAATGTAGTACTTGAACAGGCCCTCGGGTGTCTGCTCGGACTGCACACGAAGTAGTTTGCGATTCACTCGATCTATCTCATCGTCAACCCGCGTAGAGAATTTATCGAACGTTGCCAAAAGCCGCGCTTCCTGGTCCGCGTCATCGGTGTCGAGGCGTTCAAGCCAAAACTTGTTCGGCAGATAGGAACCTTTGTCAGTATCCTTGTTCGTTACCAGATTGCGAGCGAGCAGCGGGGCCCGAATTTCGCGTTCCACATAACCGTGGCGGATATTCGTGCTGAGATTGGAGTTGAGGCCGAACTCCTTGTTCAGCGTGAACTCGTCGCGTAGAACGGAGATTATCTTTCGCAGGAGTGCGAACCGCTCGCTTGGGCTTGCGAAAAAGATGCGTAGCGGATCAGCCTTCTCCCCTCTCACTTTCTCGATTATCTCGAACAGTGCCGTTTCAAGACCGTCATTCATGAGGCGGTAGCGGTTCCAGTCATCACGCATCGACACGTCGATTGAACGCCTGATACCCTCAATATTGACGTAGATTTTGCTCTCGTCGAGTCTGAGCGTGGTTTCTCTGACAACCTGTCTAGTTCTGATTTCTCGGAGTTCGTCCTTAATCGCGGCTGGTGTCTTTCCCGCAATCAGCTCACTGATCAACAGGAGGATTGCT
>Ga0308158_10005313_pt1 | contig 10584 bp, 7 predicted proteins | sample PhyBR2_FD_201038 | JGI IMG/M metagenome (GOLD analysis project Ga0308158, IMG submission 201038) | Phyllosphere microbial communities from UC Gill Tract Community Farm, Albany, California, United States - DLSLB.R2 | ecosystem: Host-associated > Plants > Phyllosphere > Unclassified | place: USA...
GTCCTGCAAGGCTATCTCCGCAACCCGCTCGCCGACCCCGCCGTCGTCGGCATATCGTCGGTCGCAGCACTCGGCGCAGTCGCCGCGATCATCTTCGGGGCCGGTTCGGGACCTGCCATCTTCGCCGCTGCAATGCTCGGCGCGGGCGGTGCGGTCGCGCTCCTCGCCGCGCTGACATGGCGATCGCCGAGCGCGATCACCTTCATCCTCGCCGGCACCGTGCTCGCCAGCCTCGCCGGCGCGCTGACCGCGTTCCTGATCTCGATCGCGCCCAACCCCTATGCGGTCGCCGAGGTGATCGACTGGATCATGGGCGCGCTGACCGATCGAGGCTGGGACGATATAAAGCTCGCGCTGCCGCCGATGCTGCTCGGCGGCGTCCTGCTGATGCTCACCGGCCGTTCGCTCGATGCATTGTCGCTAGGCGAGGCGGCGGCGCGATCGCTCGGGATACGGATGGGCCGCATCCGGTGGCTGGTCGTGCTCGGCACCGGGCTCGTTGTCGGTGCAGGCGTCGCGGTGACCGGCGTGATCGGCTTCGTCGGCCTCGTCGTGCCGCATCTGCTGCGCCCGATCTTCGGCCACCGCCCGAGCGCCCTACTGCTCCCCTCAGCGCTCGGTGGAGCCGCGCTCGTGCTCGCCGCCGACAGCCTCGTCCGCCTCGCCCCCGGCGCAGGCGAAGTCCGGCTCGGCGTCGCAATGGCGATGATCGGCGCGCCGTTCTTCCTCGGGTTGCTGGTCAAGGAACGAGGCCGGGCATGGATCTGATCGTTGACGCACTGCGCGTGAAGCTCGGCAAGCGCACCGTCCTCCACGACGTCTCCGCGCATCTCCGCCCCGGCCGAGTCACCGCGATCCTCGGCCCCAACGGCGCCGGAAAGAGCACGCTCGTCAAGGCCGCCGCCGCGCTCGTCGGTGGCAGCGCGGGCAGCGTCCGAATCGACACGCAGGACGTCGCGACGATGGACCCGCGCGCCCGCGCCCGCGCGATCGGCTACCTCCCGCAGGATGCGACGGTGCACTGGAACATCGTCGCACGCGATGTCGTCTCGCTCGGCCGCCTGCCGCACCTCGGCGCGCATGCCGCCCCATCGCCCGACGACCACGCCGCCGTCGATCGTGCGATGCACGATACCGAGACCGCGCACCTCGCCGATCGCCCGGTCGGCGAACTCTCCGGCGGTGAGCGCGCCCGCGTCCTGCTCGCGCGCGTCCTAGCAGGCGAACCGCGCTGGTTGCTCGCCGACGAACCGCTCGCCAGCCTCGACCCCTCGCACCAGATCGACCTGCTCGCCCGCCTGCGCGCCTACGCGGGCGGCGGGGCAGGGGTCGCGATCGTTCTCCACGACCTCGTCCAGGCGCAGCGCGCTGCGGACGACGCGCTGCTGATCGCCGACGGTCGCATCGTCGCGTTCGGTCCGGTCGCCGAGGTGATGACCGCGGACACGCTCGCCCAGGTGTTCGGCGTCCGCGTCGCGCCGCTCGACGATGGCGGCCGCCGCCTGCTGGTCCCGGTCGGGCGTGTCGAGATCGGCTAGCCAAGCGACACGCCCGGTGGATCGGGGCCAAGTCGGGGCCGGCGGGGTGAAAGATCATCGACGCGCGGAGCCCGGTTCACTATCCCGCGCCGGGTGATCGACATTCCCGCCCCCCTCCGCCTGCGCCTCGACGGCGACGCACTCGTCCAGAACTGGCGTACGCTCGACCGCATGAGCGGCACCGCGGCATGCGGCGCGGCGGTGAAGGCAAACGGCTACGGCCTCGGCGCGATCGAGGTCGCCCGCCGCCTCGCCAACGCCGGCTGCCGCGATTTCTTCGTCTCCAACTGGCAGGAAGCCGCCGAACTCGCGCCGCTGGGCCTGACCGTGTCCGTCCTCCACGGCGTTCGCGAAGACGACATGCCCGCCGCCGCAGCCGGTTTCGCCCGCCCGGTCCTCAACACCCCCACCCAGGTCGCCCGCTGGAAAGCCGTGGGGGCAGGCCCGTGCGACGTCATGGTCGACACCGGCATGAACCGCCTCGGCATCTCGACAGACGACATCGCCGGCGGCTTGCTCGACGGTGTCGAAATCGAAACGCTGATGAGCCACCTCGCCTGCGCCGACGAAGACTCGCCGATGAACGCGGCCCAGCGCGATCGGTTCGCCGCGTTGGCCGGCGCGACGTCGGCGAAGCGCACAAGTCTCGCCAACTCGGCCGGCATCGCACTCGACGGCTATGCGTTCGATCTCACGCGACCGGGGCTAGCCCTTTACGGCGGTGTTCCCCGGCCCGAACTGAGCACGATCCGGCAGGTCGTCCGCCCCGAAGCGCAGATCCTGCAACGCCGCCGCGTGCGCGCTGGCGACAGCGTCGGCTACAACGCGCGCTGGACGGCCGAGAACGACACCGAGGTCGCGGTCCTCAACCTCGGCTATGCGGACGGCTATCGACGGCATTTCACCAATGTCGGTGCGGCGTTGGCGTTGGGCCGGGTGTTGCCCGTCCTCGGCAGGGTCTCGATGGACCTGGTCGCGATCGACGTCGATGCGGCCCGTGAGTTGGAGGAGGGCGACTGGGTCACGCTGGACTACGCCCTGCCGGCGAGTGCCGCGGCCTCGGGCCTCTCGCAATATGAGTTGCTGACCGGCCTCGGCCAGCGGTTCGACCGGGTGTGGTCGGTTAGCTGATCGTACAAGGTTACCCGACCATCGAGGCCAACGCGTCCCGATGTGTCGCAGAGTAGGCGATCGGCCGTCCCGTAGCTGCCAGCCCACCGCATCCATCGCCTCGACCTGAAACGAAAAAGGACCGGGAATGCCCCGGTCCTTTCTCGTTTTCATCGCTGGTCCGGAGGGATCAGAACTTGGCCTGGAACCCTGCGTAGAACTTGCGACCCAGCGGTTCGAAGATCGCGGTGCCGGCACCGATACCCGTCGAGCCGAGCGGCGGCAGGCGATCGGTCAAATTGTCGATACCGAAGTAGAAGTTGGTATCGCGCGTGACGTTCAGGCCCAGCTTGATGTCCATGTAGAAGACATCGGGATAGTAGGGGATGTCGAAATCATCGAGGTTCTGCGCCACGCGGCCCTGGAAGGACTCGCGGTTTTCGATCGCGCCAACCGACTGCTTGGTGATGTAGCGCATCTGCAGGTTGCCGAAGAGCGTCCCGAAGTCTGCCCCCAGGTTCCAGTTGACCTGATCCTTCGGCGAACCGATCTCACCAACCGTCGTGTCAGCAAAGCCGGGCTGCGTCGGATCGGTGAACGAGCTGTTCGTGAACACGTGCGTGTAGACGATGTGGCTGTTGAAGCGGACATCACCAAAGGTGTGCGAGTAGTTCAGATCGACGTCGATGCCGCGGACCTGCAGCTTGGCGTAGTTCAACAGCGTCTGCTGAAGGCTGCCCTCGACAATACGATACTGCTCCTCGCCAACCGCGCCGGTCTGGCCAGCGCCCACGCGGGTGAAAAGCGAGCAGAACTGGTTTGCCGTCGTCGGCGAGTCATAGCAGCTGTTGATGATCCCCTGTGCCGATGGCGCGGTGATCACGTTGTTGACCTTGATGTTGTAGTAATCGACCGACAGCGTCAGCCCGGGGGTCACCTTCGGCTGGAACACCACGCCGTACGTGTAGGAGTCCGACTTTTCAACGTTGAGGTCGGGATTGCCGCCGCTCAGGATCTCGAGCGTCTGCGCGTAGACGTAATCATAGGTGGTCGGGATGCCAGCCGCCGCGCAATTTGCCGCACGGAACTGCGTACCGCCGGCCAGGTTGCGGGCCGAGCAGGGATCGCTGACGCTGGCGAAGTTCTGCGACTGCGGCGAGTACAGCTCCGACAGGTTCGGCGCACGCACCGACCGCGAATAATTGGCCCGCAGACGGATCCCGTCGATCGGCGCGTAAGTGACGTTGCCGCTATAGGCGTACACCGTGCCGGCCGATCCCTTATAGTCGGAGACGCGGCCCGATCCACTGAGCGTCAGCTCGCGGATCAGCGGAAGATCCTTCAGCAGCGGGATCTGGATCTCGCCAAACGCTTCCTTCACCTCGAACGAGGTCGGATCGAGCTTACCGATCGCGTTGTAGAAGGTGTAGCCGGCCGAAACCAACGGATCCTGCTCGTAGAACACCGTCTCACGACGATATTCACCACCCAGTGAGAAGCCGATGTCGCCACCCGGCAGCGTGAACAGCTGGCTCAGGTCACCCGACACGAAGCCGTTGATGTCGAGCTGCGTGATCTTGCCGCTCGAAGTGGTATCTTGCAGCACGTAGTTCTTCGCGGCCTGCGAGATGTTGCCGGTACCGAACGGGTTCAACGGCTGGCATGCGGCAATATCCGCGGCCTGAACCGCGGCGTTACCCGCGAGATCGCCACCGAACGATGCATCGGCGCGAGCCTGTCCAACGCCCGCCAGTTGCGAACCGCAGACGATCTGGCCGGTGGCCGGATTGGTGACCGCATCCAGCGCCAGCACCATGCGCTGGACGTTCAGATTGCCGAGAACCTTGGTGCGCTCGCGGAACTCGCCGTAGTTCCCCGACAGCTCGTAATGCCAATCGCTGTTGAAGTTGCCGCGGATGCCGCCGACCAGACGGTAGGTTTCACGACGTGCCTGCTCGGTGCGGACGCCAAGATCGGTCAGGTTCTTGCGCAGGATGAAACGGTAGGAACCATTGTTGATCGCCGCGATGTTGGCTGCGGTCAGCGGTGCATTGGTCGTAGGATTGATGCCACTGGCCAGGATCTGTGCGGCGATCGTGTTGCGCGCGTCCGTCGACAGATAGGGGTTGTCCAGGCGCGGACGCTCATACAGCAGATCGAGCGTACCACCGGTAAAGAATGCGGGGCCGGAGCTTCCCTGACCAACCGAGTCGGTCCGCGAATACTTTGCTTCGATGAACGGAACGAAGGCGTCCGAAACTTCGAAATGACCGATCAGGTTTGCCGAATAGCGATCAAGCTGCGGCAGGATCTGAACCAGCTGACCTTCACGACGCGTGTCGCCGTTGCCGCCGAGATAGTTGCCGGCTGGAACCGCGCTGGCGCGGAACGGGTTGGTGGCCGACCCGGTACCTGCCGTGGCGGCGAGCCCGACGCGCGTGCCCGTCTCCTGGGCCAATGCCCCTGACGACTGGAACAGATAGTTGCAGGAGAACGGCCGCCCGGCGTTGTTGAAGACCGCGCTTGGTGCGTTGTCACGTCCGCAGGCACCCGTTGGGCTCGCAAAAGCGACGAGGCCACCGGCCGATAGAGTGGCCGACCGGATATCGTTGAAAAATACCGAGTCGGGGATGCCGTCATAGTTCAGTTTCGTCTGACCGGCCGCAACGCCTGCGGTGTCCGAATCGGTCGCGATGAAACCGTTTACTTGGCGAAGATAATCGCGCTGCGAGGCGTACAGCGAATTCTGACGCGAATATTCGAGATCGACGGCGAGGTTGCCGCGGCCGTCGGCGAAGTTCTTGCCGGCGAGGACGCTGCCGAAATACGAGCCGGCGTCACCGCGCTCGCTGATCGCGCCCTGGCTGCGGATCTGCAGACCTTCGTAATTGTCCTTCAGGATGAAGTTGACGACGCCGGCCAGCGCGTCCGAACCATAAACGCCGGAGTTGCCGCCGGTCGTGATATCGACACGCTGGATCAGGTCGGTCGGAATGGTGTTGGTATCGACCGACACCGCGTTGTTCAGGACGTCCGAGCCGACATGGCGGCGGCCGTTGACCAGAACGAGCGTGCGCTGCGTGCCCAGCCCGCGCAGATCGAGCAGGTTAAGACCTGCGGTGCCGAGAAAGCGGGTCGAGTTCGCTTGGCTGAAGGTGCTCTGAAGCTGTGGCAGATCGTTCAACACGTCGCCGATCGACGTCTTGGCGGTCGAGGTGAGTTCGGCCACGCTGACGCTGGTCACGGGGACTGCGGACTGACCGTTGGGGCTTGCGATACGCGAGCCGGTGACCAGGATTTCCTCGCCGGCCTGCGGCGAAGCCTCCGTCGGGGCCTGCGTCGGGCTGGCCTGCTGCGTATCTGCAGGCAGGGTCTGATCGGTGGCGGACTGTGCGTGCGCTACGTTCGGCAGACCCGCAAAGGCACCGACAAGCGCCGTCGCGCTCAGAAAGCGTGAGAACTTCATAAAAACCCCCGTTTATCGGCGTTTACGCCTTATTTGATAACCAACGGTGATCGCATCATTGGAGTGAATCAACCGGTTTGTTGCGCCAAGATGAACGAGACGTAATTTCAGGTCCAAATTGTATCTTATTTGCAACAAACCGACAGCATGACTGGATTATCCTATCGTTCCAGACACATTGCGATCCCCATGCCGCCGCCGATGCACAGCGTCGCGAGGCCCTTCTTCGCGTCTCGCTTCTGCATCTCGTAGATCAGCGTCGTCAGGACGCGCGCGCCGCTGGCACCGATCGGGTGGCCGATCGCGATCGCGCCGCCGTTCACGTTGACCTTCGACGCGTCCCAGCCGAGTTCCTTGCCGACCGACAGCGCCTGCGCGGCAAACGCCTCGTTGGCTTCGATCAGGTCGAGGTCGGCTAGCGTCCAGCCGGCTTTCTCCAAAGCGCGTCGAGTGGCGGGGACGGGGCCGATGCCCATCACCGACGGATCGACGCCGGCCGAGGCCCAGCTCCTGATCGTCGCGAGGATGGTCGAGCCGCGGCGTTCGGCTTCATCGCGGCGCATCATCACGAGCGCAGCCGCGCCGTCGTTGAGGCCGCTCGCATTGGCGGCGGTGACGGTACCGTCCTTCTTGAACGCGGGTTTTACGCCCGAGACGCTCTCGATGGTCGCGCCGGCGCGGATGTATTCGTCGTCTGCAACGACCGTGTCGCCCTTGCGGCCCTTGATCGTGACGGGTGCGATCTCGTCCTTGAAGCGGCCCGATCCGCGCGCCGCCTCGGCCTTGTTCTGCGAGGCGACCGAGAACGCGTCCTGCTCGCCGCGCGTGACCTGGTATTGCTCGGCGAGGTTTTCGGCAGTGATGCCCATGTGATAGCCGTTGAAGACGTCGGTCAGGCCGTCGCTGACCATCGTGTCGACAAGGGCAAGGTTGCCCATCTTCTGCCCGCCGCGGATCGACTGCGCGTGCGCGGAGAGCGACATCGATTCCTGGCCGCCCGCGACGACGATGGTCGCGTCGCCGGTCTGGATCGCCTGTGCCGCGAGCGCGACCGCGCGCAGGCCCGAGCCACAGACCTGGTTGACGCCCCAGGCGGGGATTTCCTTCGGCACGCCCGCCGCCATCGACGCCTGGCGCGCGGGGTTCTGGCCTTGGGCCGCGGTGAGGACCTGGCCGAGGATCACTTCGGAAACGTCCTCGCCGGCGACGCCTGCCTGTTCGAGCGCGGCCTCGATCGCGATGCGGCCGAGTTCGTGCGCTGGCGTGGTGGCGAAGGCCCCCAGGAAGCTGCCGACGGGCGTGCGCTTGGCAGCGGTGATGACGACGTCGGTGGGGAGATCGGTCATGTCAGGATCCTCTATGGTTGGACCCCATGTAGGTCACCCGAGCGCGGCGATCCAGTTGGCGAGCGGCTCCCAGAGGCGCGCGCGGGCGCTGCGGCCGACGATCATGCCGACATGACCTGCGCCGAGATCGCGGCGGTCGGCGAGCCCGATCGCGGTGGCGGCGGGCACGATACGGTCGCTCAGCGACACGAACTCGACGGTCGGGCAGGCCAGCGTGAGCGGATCGACCGAGGTGCCTGCGATGACCCAGCCGCCCTTGCCGGGGAGGTCGTCGGCGATGCAGTCCTCGAACAGCGACGCGGCGGCGGCGTAGGGGAGGGGGGCACCCGCGTTCGCCCAATCCTCGAGTCGCACGAACGCGCGCGCCGCGTCGCTGTCGGGAGCGAGGTCCGCGAACGCTTCGTATTTGACGATCGTACGGGCCGGGTCGAGCTGCCAGAAGCCCGCTTGCAGGACTTCCATCGGGAGCACGCCGAGCATCGCGGCCGCGGGTTTTACCGTGGCCCAGGTTGCGGCGAGTGTGGGGCGGCCTTCGCCGTAGCCCGCGAAATGCCACGGCGCAGCGATCGTCGCGACTCCGGCTACTGGCGTGATCGCAGCGGCACCAAGTGCGAGCGTGCCGCCGAGGCAATAGCCGACCAGTACCGGCGGTTTGGGCAGCGCCCGGAGCAACGGGACCAGCAAGCGCTCGACATGCGCCGCCAGATCGAGATCGCGGTCGTCGCTGCCGGGTGATCCCCAGTCGACCAGCCAGACACGAAATCCCTGCGCGGCAATCCATCGCACCAGCGAAGTCGCGGGCGAATGGTCGAGGATGTCGGGCGGATTTATCAGCGACGGGACGAACACGACGGGGCGCCCGCTGCCACCGTAATCGCGCAACGAAACTCGACCTGCGCGGTGAATTGCGGGCATCGGATCGGGCCGCTGCTCTCGTGGTGCGGCCTGATAGGCGCGCAATCCGGCTAGCGCGCGGGCCATCCGTTCGGGCGATGCTGCGGTCTCGCTGCGCAGCACATTAAGGAACAAGGGTAAGGGCCTCGGACCTTGTTGCGGTGCGTCATCAAAGACTGTAGCCTCCGTTTCAAACATAAGACGGGGGATCCATGAAGAAGCAACCGGCTGCCGACGGAATCGTCATCATCAAGAAATACGCCAACAGGCGGCTCTATAACACCGAGTCCTCATCCTACATCACGCTCGATCATCTCGCGACGATGACCCGCGAGGGCCGCGACTTCAAGGTGGTCGATGCGAAGACCGACGAGGACATCACGCACAACGTCCTCACCCAGATCATCATGGAGGAGGAGAGCCGCGGCGAGACGATGATGCCGGTGAACTTCCTGCGCCAGCTGATCTCGATGTACGGCGACTCGATGCAGACGATGGTGCCGGGGTATCTGGAGGCGTCGATGGACAGCTTCCGTCGCAACCACGATCAGTTCAAGTCCGCGGTCGAGGGTGCGTTCGCCAACTCGCCGTTCGCCGATATCGCCAAGCGCAACCTCGCGATGTTCGACGTCGCCGCGCAGGCGATGACGCCGGCCGCGACGACGCCGGCCCCAGCCGCCAGCAAGGACGACGAGATTGCAGCATTGCGCAGCGAACTCGCCAAGTTGCAGGAAAAGGTCGAGAAGCTCGGCTGAACGATGAGCGCGGTGTTGTGGAGCGCGAGTGGCGGGCTCGCCGCATTAGCCATCGCCGCCGGGTTTGGCGAGCGTCGCAGGCGACGGCGCCGCGATCCGGATTCGGTCGGCTGGGTCGACTGGCCGACCGTCCAGATGCTCGCGCTGATCGCCCTCGCGGTCACGATCGGGCTCGCGTTCAAGTCCTGACGGCTCAGCGGTTCAGGCGATACACCGTGTGCGGCAAGGCGCCGACCTTCACGACGCCCACCAACCGATAGCGGTCTGCGATTGCCGCCGCCACGCGTGCCCGGGTTGCGGGGTTGGTATCGGCTTTATCCGCACGGACGACGATCACGCCGGGATTGGCGGCGAGCAGGCGCGCGGTCTCGGTGGCCGGATCGATGCCCAGGCCGTGCGCCTCGGTCATCCGGCTAAGATGGCTGCGGAAGATGTACGGCGTCGGCAGGCACGACTGCGTCAGATAATAGAGGATCGGTTCGCTGCCGAACGTGAACAGGCAGCCCGGGGGATGCTGTCCGACCATGTGGACGAGTGCGGCGAGCTGTCGGGCCGTACCGCGACGGGCGACGCGTATCCCGCCGAGGACTGCCGCCGCGACCATGCCGAACAGCAGCACCGCGATCAGCGATCTGCGGCGTGCGCGTGTCGAAACGTGAGCCAGGCCGGTGCCTGCGGCGACGGCGAGCGGAAGCGCGACGGGTAGCAGGTACAGCAGCTCGAAATTGCGCATGATGAAGACGGCGAGACCCGCCGCCACGAGCCAGCCCATCGCGAACGGTGCCGATCGCCGACCGTGCCACGCCAGGACGACCAGCGGACAGCTCAACGCAAGCGCGCCCGCCAGTTTCAGCAGGCTGGAGCCGAAACCGTCATCGTTCTGCTGGCCGAAGATCGACAGGAAGTTCGCGAACATGAACGCGTCGTTGTGACCCGCCAGCGCATAGACCGCCCAGGCGAGCGCGGTTGGTAACAGCGCCGCGGCGACCCAGAACGCGGCGTTGCGGATCAGGCGCGCGATCGAGCGGTCGGCTTCATGGGATTGTTTGAGCAGGACCAGACCAAAGAATATCCCCTCGAACATCGCGGTATATTTGATCTGCATCGCCAGGCCGACCAGCAGCATGGCGCCGACCCCGCGCGAACCGACGCGACGATCGTCGGCATCGCGGCCGAGCACCAGCAACGCTGCGCCGGCCATGAGCGCGTTGCCCCAGATCGCGGATTGCCCCCCTGCGCCGTCGAAGATCATCACCCAAACGAGGTAGATCAGGCCGGCGCCGAGCTCTGCCGTGGATGCCGTCGCAGAGGATCGCGCGGGCGAACCGGAGCGTGCGGGCGATCCGGGGCGCGCGGGCGATCCGGGGGCGGTAAGTCGGTGCACGATGCGACCGACCAGGAACGCCGTCCCCGCCGCAACGAGCGTCGCGGCAAGCTGATACATCACGATGCCGTTACCGCCGACGCTGCGGATG
>Ga0308158_10005314_pt1 | contig 10578 bp, 11 predicted proteins | sample PhyBR2_FD_201038 | JGI IMG/M metagenome (GOLD analysis project Ga0308158, IMG submission 201038) | Phyllosphere microbial communities from UC Gill Tract Community Farm, Albany, California, United States - DLSLB.R2 | ecosystem: Host-associated > Plants > Phyllosphere > Unclassified | place: USA...
TGTTTTCTATTGCAAGCAGTGGAAATTTACTTTCCAGCGTTGCGGCCTTGGAGGTATTTCTCATACTGAAGCTTTTTGAACGTTACTTTTCAGGTAGCGGGATATTTTCTTTCGGCTGATAATATACTTCGGATGCTTTTTTTGAGCCCCTAATTTCATCAGACCATACTCGCCATATTTCCTGTTCAGTGAAAAGGTCTGCCAGATTAAAATGGCACTGCTGGCTCCGCCGATCGTAAGGCAGATGTAGGTATTGATACCGACGATATACATGACCATCACAAGCACAAGTATTCCTAATAATCCCCCAGCAAAAATGAACAGATACTGTGCTTTGAGTCCTTTGAACTCAACCGTTCTTCCGATGCCTTTGTTGATATGATAGGTATTCATCATCATCATTTTAAAGGAAGAATGAACGGAGGATCGTTGCAGCTACAATTAAGAAGATACAGGCACCAAACCAGCTGGCAGCAGTCTTGCTCGTATCGGGATCACCGCTGCTGAACTTGTTGTAAACCTTGACCCCACCGATCAGTCCGACGACCGCCCCGATCGCGTAAATGAGTTGGGTGGCCGGTTCAAAATAGGAGGTCACCATTTGGGTGGCCTCGTTGATCCCTGCGGTACCATTGCCTTGGGCAAAGGCACCTGTTACTGCTAAAAAGGTCAGGCCTGATAGCAGTATTTTTTTTCTTTGTTTTTCCATAACAGAAAATGATTATTTGTTAAGTGACCCACACCTTGTGGGTTGATGAGGCAAAGATGTAAGAGGCTTGGATCTTTTTTGAACGAATGGCTTTATGAGTAATGTTTTGGCTGTCAGATGACATTTAACCTGGCTTCATTCGTTTATAATTAATTGTAAATTTGTAGGAATTTCAAAAGAGGCATCATGGATAACAGGTTTACAGACATCATTCAACTTATCAAGCGTTCTCGCACCAATGCTATAAAAGCAGTCAATTCCGAATTGATCAATTTATACTGGAATATTGGTGAGTACATCAGCAAAAAGGTTGAATTAAGTGAATGGGGACAATCCGTAGTCAAAGAACTGTCTCAATATATCCAAACCAACGAGCCTGACATCAAAGGGTTTTCGGATAAGAACCTTTGGAGAATGAAGCAGTTCTATGAAACCTACAAAGGATTTCCAAAAATCTCAACACTGTTGAGAGAAATAAGCTGGTCTCATAATCTCGCTATTTTTTCACGTTGCAAAACAATTGAAGAACAGGAATTTTACATCAAACTGACGAAGCAGGAGAATTACAGCTTTCGTGAACTTGATAGGCAGATATCCAGCAGCCAATTTGAAAGGACCATGATTGCGAATTCAAAACTCTCAACAGCGTTGAGAGAAAGTAATGCAGACATTGCCAATACCTTTAAAGACAGCTATGTGTTTGACTTTTTGAATTTGCCTGAAACGTTTAATGAAAGTGATCTCCAAAAAGGTCTGATACAGCAGATGAAAAAATTCATCCTGGAACTGGGCAGAGATTTTCTTTTTATCAGCGAAGAGTACAAAGTTCAGGTAGGCAATTCGGATTTCTTTATCGATCTTTTATTCTTCCACCGCGGTCTGCAATGCCTGGTCGCATTTGAACTGAAAGCAGACAAATTCAAACCAGAACATTTGGGCCAGCTCAACTTTTATCTGGAAGCGCTGGACAGAGATGTCAAACGTCAGAACGAAAACCCAAGCATTGGGATACTGCTTTGTAAAGACAAGGACAGTGAGGTTGTAGAATATGCACTAAGCCGTAGCTTGTCTCCAACTATGGTCGCCGAATACCAGACACAGCTTCCGGATAAAAAGCTTCTTCAGCAGAAAATACATCAGTTGTTTGACAACAGAGAATAGTTAATGCCTTCTATTTTTTAAATGCTTTGTATGGTAAAATAAAAAGGGAATCTGTTTACACAAACTCCCCAATATCGAAACCTTCTGCATCATCTTTATGCTTAAAAGAAATTTCCTCATCTTCATTCGAAATACTCTGGCTCAGCAAAGCGGCAACACGCTTAGAAGCGTCGTCCAACGAATTTTCTAATAGATCAAAAAGCTCGGTTCCCTGAATTTTTTGGATAATGGCAACTGCTTGTTGTTCTAAGTCAGTCTCCAGCACATCTTGCTGAAGCAGCTGTCCCGCAGTACTCAATTCCTGAAAGGTAACCCCTGTGGCAAACCCGCTTTCTATTTTAGAATCATCGTGATACTTCCAGTCTTCTTCCTCGTCTTCCCAATCATTATTTTTGACCAGTATCTCGTCAAGTTCTTTCTTTGAAGCCGTATTTATAATTACTTCCTCTTTGGTTTCTGAATCAAAATTATTTGCTTTTAGCACAACAGATTCTACCTGGCCTTCACCGGCATCAGATGGCTGTAAATTACTTTCTATTCTCCTTGCTTGTCCCATAATAGAGGGCAAAACGTTTTGCTTGTCAGTGTTTTTTTTAGGATGCTGATTTATAGACTTCCTGTCCCACATCAGTAGTATTATAATGAGTAATAGCCCTATGATGATAAATTGTTCCATAAGATGATAGATTAAAAGATTGGACGGTATTTATTGTTGAAATCATCGGTGATCTCTTTTTCAAAAGTTTCGAAATGGTGGGCTAGAATATTATCCAGATAAGCGTAAAGAGGAATCTCGTCCCCTGCCACAATCTGGATGATCCGCGAAAGTCTTTCGTGGTATTCCTGCCGGATGTAAATGCTCTTATCACCCCGCTTCGTCATTGTGTGCTGCGTAAGAAACTGCTCAGCATAGGTAATTTCAACGCTTCGCTTGCTCTTAGGTTTTTGCTTCAAAACCGGATTTTCTTTTGGTTCGCCTTGTTTCTGGCTCTGCACTTCGGTTTTTTGATTGCCAGCCATCATCGACATGAGATACTGCTCATCAATATTGGTATCTTCCCTGTTATTATTTTCATTTTCCATCTCCTTCCAATTTGATAATCTTTAAAAACTCATCCATAAACTGATCAAGGCGGCACAACTTCATCAAATAAGGATCTGGCGGCAGTAAAGTCGATCGGAACACAGTTTTGGCCACCGTCTCCCCTTCCTTACGAAATCTCTTACTGTCTGTGATGGATGTTTCCATCAATTGAAGTCCCAGATCTTTGATCACCTTATTATAATTTTCATAAAGCGGCGTTTTCTCCCTGCCATCAACCTGGTTCCAGAAAAGATGAATTCCTTTGATTTCAGTGTGTTTTTTCTTCATCAGTACATTGGTAAGAACATCCGTGAAACTCAGCGTGCTTTCTAAAACGACCCGGTCTGCCGTGATTGGAGAAAAAATATAATGGACACTGGCAAGGGTACTCAAGATACCCGCCGTATTGACGGTGCCGGGCAGATCCAGAAAAATGACATCCGCCTGGACCTCTGAACGACTCTTATATGCTTCAAGCTCTTCCAAAACCATATCGGCTTTACTTTGCAAAACCGGATACGCTTTTTTCTTGATGGTGGTAAACTGCTTATGAGCCATTTTTTTCAGCAGTTCATTTTGCATGACAGTTTTTAGATCCCGTTCCCGCATCTGGATCAGACTGTATTGGGGGAAATCACAGTCGAATACGGCGACATTATACCCTAAACGGTAATGAAGAATGCTGGCTAAAAGGACTGTGAAAGTGCTTTTTCCTACGCCTCCTTTCTGGGTGGAGAAGGCCATAATTATGGGTTGTTTTTTTGTTTCCATTTTTTTGATTTATAGTTAAACTTTGTTTCAATCGACTGATGCATACGGACAGCCAGCGGGCAAGTTCGGACTCCAGCCCGCCATACTGAAGTCCTGACTGGCTTGTTGTCATCCTCCTGACAGGTCTTACCGAAGGCTGGTGACCCGTCCAATGATCTGACTGGAAAGAATTCTGACAATCAGTCTGGATGTTGTTCCCGTTTGGGTGCTGTCCTGCTTTACGACTCTCCGGAGAGCTGGCCAGCTGGATTGCTGGAACTCAAGAACTCAAGAACTCAAACAATTTTGCGGGCCCTCAGTCCTGCTGAGATTCTAGTACAAATCAATAAAATTCAATCAGAGTAAGCCTGCAATTGGTCTTATTTGGCTCTTCGTGGTTGGGTTTGGCATTCTGAACTTCACAGGATCTGTGAGGCATTGTCATTTACTTTGTCAATGGTGATTGAATGCTTAAAAATTTTGTCCTGTTCCTGATATTTTTATTCCGGTCTGCCAGATCGGAACTGATTATAAATAGAATAGCCTTTCACCGGAAAGGGGCAAGTTGTGTTTTGAGCATCTCGAAACCTTTTCGGATGTCCAAAACTACTTGCCCTTGCAGGGGCCGAAACAGTCTCCGAAGTCGATGTTTTTTAACTTTTAATTAGACAGATCATGAATGAACACAATGGTAAAACAGTGAAGAAGACAGGACGCCGTCCGAAAAAAGATCCGGCTAATATCCGGTATACGATCTCTTTTAACGAAGTGGAACATGCTCAATTTCTGAAGCTTTTTGACCAGTCAGGAATGACAATTAAAGCGCATTTTATCACTTCATGTATTTTCGAAAAGACCATTAAAACCATCAAAATGGATAAGGGAACAATCGACTTTTATATGAGACTGACTTCATTTCACAGCCAGTTTCGGGCTGTTGGAGTCAATTACAACCAGATTGTGAAACTCTTATACACAAATTTTTCTGAGAAAAAGGCGGCTTCATTACTCTATAAACTGGAGAAGCATACTTTAGAAATGGTGGATGTTTTTAAAAAAGTGATCTGGCTGACGGAGGAATTTAATCAAAACCATCTGGAAAATCCTGATTAGAATGGTAGCAAAAATTGGTAGAAGCAGTAATCTTTTTGGCGCATTGGCCTACAACAATTCAAAAATTGAAAAGGACAAAGGAGAAATTTTATTCACTAATAAAATTATTGAAACGGCTGATGGAAAGTATTCCGTTGCCCAGCTGGCTAAGTCGTTCCAACCATATCTTACAGCAAACCGAAATACCGAAAAACACACGTTGCACATCTCTATAAATCCTGACCCTCAAGATAAGGTTGGTGATGAAAAGTATAAGAAATTAGCGTGGCTGTATATGGACAGAATGGGATATGGTGATCAGCCTTTTATTGTTTTTAAACATAGCGACATTGACCGTATCCATATTCATATTGTATCAGTCTGTGTGGATGAAAACGGCAAGAAGATTTCTGACAAATTTGAAAAGAGACGGTCGATGCAGGTTTGCAGGGAACTCGAAGATAAACTGGGACTTACATCTGCAATTGATAAACAGCGGCCGGAAAATCGGAGACTCTTTAAACCGGTCCAGTATGAAAAAGGAGATATTAAGTCCCAGATCGCATCTGTTATACGACACCTTCCATCATTCTACCAATTTCAGTCATTGGGGGAATATAATGCGCTGCTTTCTCTTTTTAACATTACTGCTGAAAAAGTAGAAGGAGAACTTAATGGTCACCTCAAAAGAGGCCTGCTCTATTTTCCGCTGGATCGTAAAGGGGAAAAAGCCGGTGCTCCTTTTAAATCCTCACTGTTTGGAAAAAATGCAGGTATTGATTCGCTAGAAAAAAACTTTTCTGCCGTTAAAAATAAAAGTCATGATTCAAACAGTAAACTGAATTTAAGAGCCGTGATTACGCAGGCGATTCATTCATCACAGGATGAGCAGACTTTTAAACGCCTATTGAAAAAAGAAGGAATTGATACTGTTGTGAGAAGCAATGCAAATGGCAGGATTTACGGAATCACATTTATAGATCACCATTCCAGAACTGTCTGGAACGGGTCGAGACTGGGAAAGGAGTATGCGGCAAATGCTTTCAGTAATCAGTGGAATAAGAATACCAAGCCTGTGTCCAAAGAATCGGTTGCACAACAATCGTCAACAACAACCTTAAATGATCGAACGCCCCCTGCCGGGATGCCCCATCATATCTTTAATCTACCTGATATCCAGGGAAAACAGGTAGACTCTCTCTTTGATGCCCTCGGCGGATTATTACCTATGGGACAGTCAGAAGATTATGAGGAAGAGACTTTTGCGGCGCAAATGAAGAGAAAGCGTAAGAAAAAGAGACCAAGGTGACCAAGGTCTTATCTCGTTATTTTATCCCGGGATCACAATCGTTGTGTAGGGACTGCACACTTTCCAACCTAACGCCTGATAAAGCTTGCGGCCTTGTTCTGTTGCTACCAGGAAATTTGTATTAATGTTGTGTGACAGGGCGACTTTTTCGAGCTCACCCATCAAATAAGTCGCCAGGCCTTTCCTCTTGTGATTTTCTTCTGTAGAAATCCTGTCGTATACTGCTAAATCATCTACAATGACGAGTCTGCCGACCGACGCCAGCTCCCCGTCTTTCGTCAGCACCCTGACAACGGTCGTTGCATTATACTTTTCTACATCAACTTTATAGCTATCTGGAAGACTGATTTTGGGAATGGTCATCGGTGATGAACAAGACATCATATATCCTTGTGGCTGAACGACCCAATGATCCGGGATTACATCCATAAGGTCTTCAGCACAGGCACATACTTTAAGGAAAACCCAGGTCTCCGTAATCGTTTTAGTGAGTTGCAAATAATCTTCATTGGGCTCTGTAAATACATACCTGGCTTTTTGCTTGTCGTCTCCGACATCCACCTTATAACCTGATTTAAATTTTATCGGTAATGGCAGCTGACGCGACAGTGACCAGGCTCGTAACCATCTTTCCAGTAAATCGGAAGAAATGCATTGTATCATAATGTCATACTCAATAGGAATTCTAAATATATAAATTTGGGTTGAATCTGCCTATTACTGAACGCCACTTATGTTAGTATGTCGCCAGAAACTGAAACATTCAGTAAGTATGATACATAGATCATATATTGACGTTCAAATATTAAAACTAAAAACAATGCAGGGTGAAGACGATTTGCGGGGACTTGCCAAGATAATGGCTTTTATGAGGGCTGTAAGTATAATTTTGGTACTGATGCACCTCTATTGGTTCTGCTACAGTTTCTTTTTAGAACGTGGCTGGACTTTAGAAGTCATCAACAAAATACTAGGAAATTTTCACCATACTTCCGGACTATTTGCATATACCTTATATACCAAATTATTTGCTTTGATATTGTTGGCTTTAAGTTGCTTAGGTACTAAGGGCGTTAAAAATGATAAAATAACCTGGCCTAAAATTTATACGGCTCTGGGCATTGGCTTTGCGCTGTTTTTTCTGAATACACCACTGTTAAAGTTATCTGCGGAAATAGGAGCATTCCTTTATATTCTTACGGTCTCATTAGGTTATATAGCTTTGATGATGGCTGGTTTATGGATGAGCCGCCTCCTGAAAAACAACTTAATGGACGATGTCTTCAACAATGAAAATGAAAGCTTCCAGCAGGAGACCAAATTGCTTTATAACGAATTTTCAGTCAATCTGCCTACCAGATTTTATTATGAGGGGAAATGGAATCACGGGTGGATCAATGTCGTCAATCCCTTTCGGGCGACCATTGTACTGGGCACACCCGGCTCAGGAAAATCGTATGCTGTCGTCAACAATTATATCAAACAGCATATAGAGAAGGGATTCTCTATGTACATCTACGATTTTAAATTTGATGATCTTTCTACGATTGCCTACAATCATCTGCTCACCCACTCAGCAGGTTATAAAGTCAAACCCAAATTCTACATTATTAACTTCGATGACCCCAGTAAAAGCCACCGCTGCAATCCATTAAATCCTGATTTTATGACGGATATCTCTGACGCCTACGAAGCAGCCTATACCATCATGTTAAATCTGAACCGAAGTTGGATACAGAAGCAGGGCGACTTCTTCGTGGAAAGCCCTATTATCCTTTTAGCGGCCATCATATGGTTTCTGAAGATCTATGAAAATGGAAAGTTTTGCACTTTCCCACACGCTATCGAACTGCTGAATAAAAAATACGAAGATGTGTTTACGATACTGACATCCTACTCTGAACTGGAGAACTACCTCTCCCCTTTTATGGACGCCTGGCAGGGCGGTGCGCAGGATCAGCTTCAGGGACAGATCGCTTCGGCAAAGATTCCTTTGTCACGAATGATTTCCCCACAACTCTATTGGGTGATGACGGGGGACGATTTCTCGCTCGACATCAATAATCCGAAGGAACCGAAAATATTATGCGTCGGCAATAATCCGGATCGTCAGAACATCTACTCTGCCGCATTGGGATTGTATAATTCCCGAATTGTCAAGCTGATCAACAAAAAAGGTCAGCTGAAAAGTTCAGTCATCATTGATGAATTGCCTACTATTTATTTCAGAGGATTGGACAACCTGATCGCAACAGCCAGAAGTAACAAGGTCTCTGTCTGCCTGGGCTTTCAGGATTTTTCTCAGCTCACCAGGGACTATGGCGATAAAGAAAGCAAGGTGATTCAGAATACCGTTGGGAATATTTTCAGCGGCCAGGTAGTTGGAGAAACGGCGAAAGCTTTGTCTGAGCGATTTGGTAAGGTACTGCAGAAAAGGCAAAGCATCTCCATCAATAGAAATGACACGTCCACCTCCATATCGACACAGCTCGACAGCCTGATCCCGGCCTCAAAAATTTCAACACTGACGCAGGGCTTTTTTGTCGGGGCGGTGTCCGACAATTTTGATGAAAGAATAGCTCAGAAAATATTCCATTCGGAAATTGTGGTCGACAATGAAAAAGTCTCTGAGGAAAGTAAAAATTATAAGAAGATACCGCAGATCGTTTCGTTCCTCGATGAGAATGGGAAGAATAAGATGAAAGAAGAGATTGATGCCAATTACAGGATGGTCAAAACAGATATTCTATCCATTATAACTACAGAAATGGAAAGGATCAAAAGTGACCCGTTACTGCAACATCTGGTTCAGAAGCAAGAGTGAAGCATTAATAAGGCCTCAGAATTAATTTGAGGCCTTTTAATCTAAAGTTCGTTATCTAAATTGATAAAATGTTGGTTGAGGTGATCACTGACCATCTGAATGAATTTTGTTGGCCCCTGCTTCCTGGTTCTGATCTCAGAAATGGTCTTGTGAAAATTGCCCAGATCGGTATCGAAAGAACGCTCAACAAATTTAATCACTTCACTCAGTTCTATGTTGCCGCCATTAAAGCAGCGCATCTGATATAGGGCGTACACGAGCTCGATCAATCCTACCTTGGATGCAGACCATGATAAGGGTGATATATTTTTGACAACAGTACTGTCAGCCAGACTGTCGATTTGCTTTTTTAAATATTGTTCGAAATATTGATTGGCTATAAACCGTGCAATTAAATGGTCGTGGGATGTAGTAAAATTGCTGTCGAAATTATAGAATCCATTAGACAGCTTCATTTTTAAATCATACGAATTCCTGACAAAAATTTTTTGATCCAGGTAGGTCGCTTTACGCCTGTAGTAGCTGTAAAATTCTGAATATTCCGTGTAAAACAGTTTCAGTTTGCCCTGCTCGGCCTCATAGTATTTTCTGACAATCTTGTTTCCTGCGTTGGGTTTGTGGGATTCTACATCCAGCACCGTGGAATAATAAATAAACTTCGATATAAACTGCGGCTTCAGTTCTTTGAAAAAATAAACCTCGTCGGCAAGATGATCAAACTGATGATTGGCGATCATTTCTTTTAACGTCCTGATGGCCTCATCGATATAAACAAGCGCTTTTTCAGAAATTCTCACCACATCATCGTCGTCGTCATAGATGTGGTTAATTTGGGTCTCAAGTTCGCCGTGCAGTTGCGTAATCTTTCTAAAAATTGTTTTTGTTACCATGTCCTTTTTTCAGAAATTTACAACTTTCCCCAATTACAGGGCGTCAGACGATACCCAGTTCTTTCTTTCGGTTCTTAATATAATCGGTGGGCCGGATGCCGTTGATCTCATAAAACAAAGAAGAAAAATTTTGTCGGGCTGCTATGCCGCATTCGGCGGCGAGTGCTTCTATAGTATACTGCAGATAGGTATTATTGGTATTGAGAAGGTGCGTGATATAGTTGATGCGCAGCTCTGCTAAATATTTATTGAAATTGACACCTTTGGTTTCGTTGATGTAAGTAGAAAGGTAATGGGAATTGGTTTCCAGTTTTGTTGCCAAGATGTGCTGCGTCAGCCCTTTTTTCCGGAACTGTTTTTCATCTTCAAACTTCTGAAGTTTTTTTCTGATATCTTCGGCTTTCTCATCGGTCAAAGCGGTTTTTCGTACTGATTGTTTTAAATTGCACTCTTCTGAAATAACCGGGGAATCTGGCGCAATGCTACTCAGTTTTTTTTGAAGCAGATCATATTTTTTTTTAATTTGACGTTCCTGTCTGTACTTTACGATAAAATAGGCCAACAATATGATCGTCACCAGTATCATCACCTGCCAGAATCCTACTTTTCTTCTGCTGGATTGACTCAGTCGGTCTCTTTCATCGATAAGGCTCTGCCGATCAAAGTTCTGGTGGATCTTTGATGACAGGTAAGCATAATCTTTCGCGATCAGACTGTCTGCAGACAGCAGCTGATTGGTATAATAAAGTTCTTTATGCA
>Ga0308158_10005315_pt1 | contig 10577 bp, 7 predicted proteins | sample PhyBR2_FD_201038 | JGI IMG/M metagenome (GOLD analysis project Ga0308158, IMG submission 201038) | Phyllosphere microbial communities from UC Gill Tract Community Farm, Albany, California, United States - DLSLB.R2 | ecosystem: Host-associated > Plants > Phyllosphere > Unclassified | place: USA...
TAGCCAGTGCAACAGACGATAAGTTTATCCGTATGGCCAGTCTGCTTAGCGAAAACCCCCTGGCGGGCACGAAAGTCAGCACAGAAAAACAGCGTAAGCTGGCAGTCCCACGCTTTCCCTTTATCATTCTCTATGTGGCTGAAACAGATGGGGTTCGTATTCTGCGTATACTGCATACATCCCGAAAAATAACAGGCCGCTATCAAAGATAGTCAGCCAGTTACTTGTGTCTCAGAAAGTCAGATATAAGGACGTCCTCAGAAAGAACGGCGCGCTTCAGAGCTGGATTAGACAATTAGCCCCAAAACCGCATCTTTGAATCCAGCCACCTGCCAGCTACAGCACCCATCACGCCGCAGGCGGCGTTGTCCGCGCAAAGCTCTCGCGCTGAAACAGCGTTTCCGCCAGCTTCACCAGCGCCGGTCGTTCGACACACCAGTTTGGCACCACGCGGCGGAAATTGAGATAGCCGATCATGCAGCCGGTGGCGATATCCGCCAGACTGAGCTGGCCGTTGTTCAGCCATTTTCCTTCAGCGGCCACGGCTTCCAGCATGTCGAGGCTGCGCTTAATCTTTTCACGATTACGCAGCAGGACCTCTTCGGACTGCAAATTACCCGGACGCATCTGCTCGCGAACAATCACCAGCGCAGCATCGCTGACGCCATCTGCCAGCTTCTCCAGCTGACGGATGTTGAGCGACTTAAGCGGATCGGCAGGCAGCAGGGCCGGCTCCTCACCGCGCAGTTCCAGAAATTCCGCGATGATGCTGGAGTCGAACCAGATTTGCTTATCGTCAGCGACCAGCGCCGGAACTTTGCCCAGCGGATTGTAGTGCGGCACGTGACTGTCATCGCTGTAAGGCGATGCATTAACGAATTCAAACGTGATGCCTTTTTCCAACAGGATAATCGAAATCTTACGCACAAACGGGCTGGTATAGCTGCCAATCAGTTTCATCAGGTTCTCCGGATTCAGTGACTATTCGCCAGGAAACATAAAAGGATTGAGACTGCTGCGCGCGAAGCCTTCCTGCTCCATTCTGGCATCCAGTATCAGCGACGCCAGGTCATCGGCCACCGGTTCAATAGCCGGATCTTTCTCCTGATAGAGCATCTTCAGGTAGGTGCCGCAGTCGCCACAGCTCTCCGCCTTGACCGCCGCCTTTTCGCTGTCGAGCGACCAGTAGTGCAGATCACGGGACTGTTCGCACTGGGTACATTTGCTGCGCACCACATGCCATTCACTTTCGCACAGATTGCAGTGCAGATAGCGCGCGCCTTCATGGCTGCCCATATGCACCACGCTGGCGACCGGCATACTGGCGCAGACCGGACAGAACTGACGCTGATCGCCCATCTCGGCGCGTGCTTTGCCCGGGATCAGGGCCGCCATCTGCGCCCAGTAGAGCGAAAGTGCTGCCCAGATAAAGGGCGCTTTGTCGCTGCTGACCAGCGCATACTCGCCGGTAAAAAGCGCGCTGGCCAGCGTCTCCAGCTCGGTGGCGGATGCCTTCTCCAGATTCTCCAGCACCGCCAGCGCCTGTCCGCTCATCTCCGGCTTCAGCTCGGCAATCAGCGAGTGCAGCAGCCGTTGCCAGTGCGGATCACGCGGCAGGGTATGAATATTCAGTGGCGGCTTGCCCTCGCTGGCGCTCTGCGTCAGTCGGGCATGCAGGTCGATGTGCAGGGGATGGTCATACAGCACAATCTCCTGCGCTTCAGCGATCACCGCCGCAAAGCGCAGATAATCGCCGAGTGGATTTTTCGCCGCCAGGTCGCGCAGTCGCGCGGCACGACGACTGTATAAATTTTTCAGCCGTGGAAAAAGTAACGGCGGAATCATCTCCGCCGTAGTCTTTTCGCCTTTCTCCAGCTGGTCCTGCGGGATTATGCGAATACTCATCAGGGGCGTTTTTCCTGTTTTATTGGCGGATTACGCTGCTCACGATACCAGCGAGGATGATGCTGTCTGGCCCATTCAGAGCTGACCCAGCCTTCTACCATCGCGGTCAGTGTGCCTTTGACCCACAATGCAGCATAAATATGCACCATAATGACGATGATCAGCGCCACCGCTGACACCGAATGCACAATCAGCGCCAGACGAATCAGCGGAATGGCAAAGGCATCAGCAAAGTAAGGTCGCCAGATGACAATGCCACTGGCAAGCAGCAATACTAAGCTGATGATAGCAGCCCAGAACACACACTTCTGACCAAAGTTATATTTACCGGTATCTCCCACCTCTTCATTCATCGCAATCCGGTGAATATTTCTGGCCCAGTAAAGGTCATCGCGAGTGATCAGGTTATGTTTCCAGTAACGCAAAAACATCAGCATAAAAGCGGCAAACATCACCACACCGACAAACGGATGCAGAATACGCGCCAGCTGTGGCGTGCCAAATATCTGCATCAGCCAGTTGAATGACGGAAAGAAAAACCCTAATCCGCTTAATGCGGCCATGACAAAGCAAATCGCGACGATCCAGTGATTGATGCGTTCAGGTGCGCGGTAACGCACCAGGTGATCGGGCTTTTTCATTATTGGTGCTCCTCAGGCTGATCGTCGTTCTCGTCGTGCGCTTCAGTGACGCGATTCGGGCCAACGCCAACATAGTGGAAGATCGAGGCGGCGAACGTCGCGGCAAAACCCACCGCTGCCAGCGGTTTCCAGATCCCCTTCCAGAAGGCCACGGTCGGACTGATGCACGGATTAGCAGGCAGGCCGTGATAGAGCTGAGGCTTGTCAGCATGATGCAGCACATACATCACATGGGTGCCGCCCACGCCTTCCGGGTTGTAGAGGCCAGCCTGCGCAAACCCACGTGACTTCAGCTCTGCCACGCGTTCCTCCGCCAGCGTCAGCATGTCGCTTTTGCTGCCGAAATGAATGGCACCGGTCGGACAGGTCTTCACACAGGCGGGTTCCTGGCCGACGCTGACGCGATCCACACACAAGGTGCATTTATAGGCGCGATTATCCTCTTTGTTGAGCCGTGGCACGTTGAACGGGCAACCCGCAATGCAGTAGCCGCAGCCGATGCACTGCTCAGACTGGAAATCGACGATGCCGTTGGCGTACTGAATGATAGCGCCAGCCGACGGGCAGGCTTTCAGGCAGCCAGGATCGGCGCAGTGCATACAGCCATCTTTGCGAATCAGCCAGGCCAGCTTGCCGTTCTCTTCAACTTCCGAAAAGCGCATCACCGTCCAGGATTTGGCGGTCAGATCGACAGGATTGTCATAGACCCCGATGTTGTGGCCGACTTCATCGCGGATGTCGTTCCACTCGGAGCAGGCGACCTGGCAGCCTTTGCAGCCGATACAGGTGGTGACGTCGATAAGTTTCGCCACTTCGCGCTGATGATCGCGCGCCTGCGGCGGTGGGGTAAAGCCGTTGGTCGCTGAGCGACGGATAATATCTTGTGATTGATAAGCCATTGTCATCTACCGTTACGCTTTTTCCACTTTCACTAAAAATCCCTTGTACTCCGGGGTCTGCGAGTTGGCATCGCCAACTGAAGGCGTCAGCGTATTGGCGAGGAAGCCTTTACGCGTGGTGCCCTCAAAGCCCCAGTGACAGGGAATGCCCACGGTATCGACCGGCTTGCCGTCTATCATCAGACGTGGCAGACGACGTGTTACCACCGCTTTGGCTTTGATATAGCCACGGCGCGACGAGACTTTGACGCTGTCTCCGGCCTGAATGCCTTTCTCCTCTGCCAGTTCTGTGCCGATTTCAACAAACTGCTCCGGCTGCGCAATCGCGTTCAGCAGGGCATGCTTGGTCCAGTGGCGGAACAGTTCGGTGATGGAATAGGTGGTGGCGACGCAGGGATAATCAGCGGCCTCGCCCATTTGCGCAGCGTCGCTGCTGAACAGGCGAACGACCGGGCTATGGCGCTGATGCGGATGCAGAGGGTTGTCAGCGAGCGGGCTTTCCATCGGTTCGTAATGTTCCGGGAAGGGGCCGTCGGCCATCTTATCGAGCGCAAACAGGTGGCCGAGGCCATCAGGCTGCATGATAAACGGACCGGCCTGCTGCTGCGGCGACAGTGTTACCGGATAATCCGGTACGTCGATGCCGTGCCAGCGTGTGCCATCCCACTCAATCAGCCGGCGATTCGGATCCCAGGCTTTACCCTGTGCATCAGCGGAGGCGCGATTGTAGAGAATGCGGCGGTTAGCGGGCCAGGCCCAGGCCCAGCCGGAGACCGCGCCCAACCCGGACGGATCGGCGTTGTCACGTCGTGCCATCTGGTTGCCTTCCGGCGTCCAGCTGCCGCTGTAGATCCAGCAGGCACTGGCGGTGGTGCCGTCGTTACGCAGCTCTGAGAAGCCGTTGAGCTGCTGGCCTTTTTTCAGCAGCAGCTTGCCGCTGGCGTCGTAAATGTCGGCCAGCGCCTGGCCGTTGTTCTCCTGCGCGACCTCTTCCGGCTCAGGATTAGATGGATCGCGATAGTCCCAGCGCATCGCCATCAGCGGCTCAGGCGTTGCACCGCCTTCGTCGCGATAAAGTGCGCGCAGACGCATGAACAGATTGCCAAGGATTTTACCGTCGTGCAGGGCTTCTGCAGGGGGTTCGGCGGCAGCCCAGTGCCACTGTAGCCAGCGTGACGAGTTCGCCACCGAGCCTGACTCTTCCGCGAAGCAGGAAGAGGGCAGGCGAAACACTTCGGTCTGAATTTTAGCTGGATCGACGTCGTTGAACTCGTCGTGATGCTGCCAGAAGCTGGCGGTTTCCGTGCGCAGCGGATCGATCACCACCATAAATTTGAGGCGCGACAGTGCCCGGACCGCTTTGTTTTTGTCCGGGAAGGCGGCCAGCAGGTTGAAACCCTGAATCAGACAGCCGTTCAGCGCCCCCTGCTCCATCATCTCCGCCTGTGCCATGCAGTCGTAGCTTTTGTCCCACTTCGGCAACCAGTCGTAGCCCCACTGGTTTTCTGCCGTGGCGTTATCGCCGTAGAAACTCTTCATCAGACTGACGAAAAATTTGTCGGTGTTCTGCCAGTAGTTGACCTGGCCTGGCAGCGGTGAAACCGGCGTGGCCTGCTGCAGATACGTTGCCAGTGTAGTCATCTTCTCGGAGGGCAGAGGGAGATAGCCTGGCAGGCTCTGCGCCAGCAGACCGAGATCGGTATAACCCTGTACGTTAGAGTGGCCACGCAGTGCATTGATGCCGCCGCCTGGCATACCGATATTGCCCAGCAGCAGCTGGATCATTGCTGCCGTGCGGATGATCTGGGAGCCGTTAGTGTGGTGGGTCCAGCCCAGCGCATAGAGGATGGTTGCGGTGCGATTCGGCACACAGGTGGAAGCGAGCTGCTCGCACACCGCAATAAAGGACTCCTGCGACGTACCGCACAGGCGCGTCACCATTTCCGGGGTGTAACGGCTGGCGTGGGTTTTCAGCAGATTCAGCACGCAGCGCGGATGAGTGAAGCTCTCATCGCGTCGCGCATGGCCATTTTCATCCAGCTCATAGTGCCAGCTCTGGCGATCGTACTGACGGGTTTCAGCATTGTAGCCGCTGAACAACCCGTCGCTGAAGCTAAAGCCTTCGCTGACGATCAGTGCAGCATTGGTGAAGGCGCGAACATATTCCTGCTGAATCTGATTGTGTTGCAGCAGATAGTTGATCACCCCCATCAGGAACACCACATCACTGCCCGCACGCAGTGGCGCGTAGAGATCGGCGACGGCCGCAGAGCGATTAAAGCGCGGATCGACCACGATGACCTGCGCATTGTTATGGGTTTTAGCTTCAATCACCCATTTAAAGCCAACCGGATGCGCCTCGGCGGGGTTGCCGCCCATGATCATCACCACGTTAGCGTTTTTGATGTCATTCCAGTTGTTGGTCATCGCACCGCGCCCAAAGCTGGGGGCCAGCGCAGCCACGGTCGGGCCATGACACAGGCGAGCCTGGTTTTCCAGCGCCAGAATACCCAGCGCGCGGGCAAATTTCTGATCGAGCAGGCCAGTCTCATTACTGGCGGCAGAGGAGCAGAGCATGGCGGTGGTGGGCCAGCGGTTAACCGTGACGCCAGCGGCGTTGGTGGCCTGGAAATGGGCATCGCGATCCTCCTTCATCAGGCGGGCAATGCGCTCAAAGGCCTCATCCCAGCTGATGCGCTGCCACTTATCAGAACCTGGCGCGCGGTATTCCGGGTACTTCAGTCGCTGTTCGCTGTGAATAAAGTCGAGCACGCCTGCGCCTTTAGGGCAGAGCGAGCCGCGACTGACCGGATGGTCAGGATCGCCTTCAATATGGTAAATCGAGGCGCAGCTATTTTTTGCGCCATCACCCAGGCTGTAAATCAGCATGCCGCAGCCGACTGAACAGTAGGTGCAGTTATTACGGGTTTCTCTGGCGCGAATGAGTTTGAATTCTCGGACGCTGGCTAAGGCTGTGGTGGGGGCAAAACCAAGTAACGTCGCACTGGTGCCCGCCAACCCGCCAGCACAGATTTTGAAAAAACGCCGTCTGTTCATTTGCATTTTATCGTTCTTCTTTATTGGCTCCATTGCGAAGCCTTGCAAAATAGCAGCACTCTTTGCCTGTAAGTTGACCAGGGTCAACAGGTTAGTCATTAGTAATTCTTTTTCTCAATTTTGTTAAAAACCCTCGCTAACGGATCGGCGCTGCAAGCAGATTTTCAGACGGCGCAGATGATTACTGTTGTTTTATGCTTACCGATGTTAACGCGTAAAAGATAACTATTCGCATTGTCTTCGCCAGCAGGCGTGGCTACGCCTTTTGGGGAAGAGAACCGCATGAATTGCCCCGCTGTTTATTTGCGCTGAATGGGTCTAAAAGGCAGAATCAGGGCTCGTCAGTGCTGTGCCGCATCGGGCACTGAATGACATAATTTGTTAACAACGGGTCGTAAATTTTGAAAGCTTTCCAGCCTGCTTCAGGCGAAGATTTAACAACTCAGGCTGGCGTCAGCAGGACGCAGGTGTGGCAGCGTGCTGATCTGACCGATGCACAGGATGACTGGCTGGCGGACGAAGTTCCGGTGGCGCTGGTCTACAACGGTATCTCTCACGTGGTGATGATGACCACACCCAAAGATCTGGAGGCGTTTGCGCTGGGTTTTTCGCTGTCAGAGGGCATTATCGACGCGCCTGGCGACATTTTCGGCATGGACATCGTGCCGGGCTGTCACGGCATTGAGGTTCAGATTGAGCTGTCCAGCCGCCGCTTTATGGCGCTGAAAGCGCAGCGTCGCGCGCTGGCGGGCCGGACTGGCTGCGGCGTGTGTGGCGTTGAACAGCTGGACCAGATCGGTAAGCCACTCTCTCCGCTGCCGTTTACCCAGACCTTCGCGCTGGACCAGCTGGATCGGGCGCTGGGTCAGCTGAAAGATTATCAGCCTGTGGGACAGAAAACCGGCTGCACCCATGCGGCCGCATGGATCCAGCGCGATGGTCAGCTGGCTGGTGGCTGTGAAGATGTGGGTCGCCATGTGGCGCTGGATAAGCTGCTGGGGTATCGCAGCCAGTCAGAGTGGGGACCGGGCGCGGTGCTGGTCTCCAGCCGCGCCAGCTATGAAATGGTGCAGAAGTCCGCCATGTGCGGCGTCGAGATTCTGTTCGCGGTCTCAGCCGCGACCCGCCTGGCAGTTGAGGTCGCTGAGCGCTGCAATCTGACGCTGGTCGGGTTCAGTAAACCTGGTCGCGCCACGGTCTACAGCCACCCTCAGCGACTGCGTTAAACCACCATCACCTCTGGCAGCGTCTGCTGTAATGCCTCAAGAGCGTCACCCTCGCCGCCGCTGTCGGTAATCAGCAGGGAGATTGCCTGCGGCGGCGCGTAAACCGTGCGGCTGACCACGCCAAGTTTGGTGTGATCGGCCAGCAGATAGCAGGCAGCGGATTGCTGCACCATCGCCCTGGCGATAGCCGCTTCATGCGGGTGAAAACTGCTGGCACCGTTACCCGCTTCAATGCCCACCGGCGACAGCAGCGCAATATCAGCGCGATAGCGGATGATCTCGCCCACGGTAATTTCGCCGCGCGTCTGTTGCGCACCCGCCGACATCATCCCGCCCAGCAAAATAATCTGATTATTCAGCGGCTGATCTTCTTCTCCGGCGCTCAGCGCCAGCGCGGCCTGCAGGCTGTTGGTCACTATGGTCAGGCCAGAAAGAGCATGTAGCTCCTCCGCCAGCAGTGTGGTGGTGCTGCCCGCATCCAGAAACAGCGTCTGTCCGGGCTGCAGCAACTGCGCAGCGGCGCGGGCGATGGTGCGCTTTTCGCGGGTCTGGGTGCTGCGGCGTTCCGTTAGCGGCGGTTCAGCCGCCGTTTCAATCGCCACCAGTCCGCCATGAACGCGGCGCGCCAGACCCCGTGCTTCAAGCTCAATGATGTCGCGGCGCGCGGTTTCGCGAGACACCCCCAGCTCCCTGATAATGCGCTCAGTACTCACCTGATTAAGTCGGGTCAGTAAGGCACGGATGCGATGAAGGCGCGTTTCCTGCAGCATAGAGGTTTCCTTTTAAAGCGCGAAGAGCAGGGATGATACGCCACCGAAGCGAAAGATTCCGTCTGAATCAGAGGCAAGCTTAACGCGGTCATTGGTCTGCGTCATGTGTATTTTATTGTGTTTGTGTATTTGGTTGCATTTTAGATTCAGGCAGGCATGATACAAGGGTCAGCTCTTCCTCCTTCATCCTTGTAACGGGAGTCATTATGGCCACGCGTTCCACTATTATGGATACCAACAGTTTCCGCGCCGAACATGCCGATGCGCTCGACAGCGACACGCGCAAACTGACCGATAAACGCAGTAAAGTGCTTGGCGAATCCTATCGCCTGTTCTACCGCAAACCGGTTCATCTGGTGCGGGGTGAAGGGCAATATCTGTGGGACGCGGCGGGCGATAAATATCTCGACGTCTACAACAACGTAGCGAGCATCGGTCATTGCCATCCGGCCGTGATTGAAGCGGTCACTCAGCAGATGAAAATGCTGAACACCCACACCCGTTATCTGCATGAAAATATTCTGGATTACAGCGAAGCGCTGCTGGCGACCACGCCTGAGGCGATCGATCGCGCGATGTACATGTGCACCGGATCGGAAGCCAATGACCTGGCGATCCGCGTGGCGCGTGCTTTCAGTGGCGGAACCGGCATTATTGTCAGTAAAGAGGCCTATCACGGCACCAGTGAACTGACCTCTGGCGCGTCTCCGGCGCTGGGCAGTGGACAGCCGCTGGCTCCAACTACGCGGCTGGTGATGCCGCCGGATGCTTATCGTGTGGATGCGCCTGACCTGGGCGACTGGTTCGCTGACCAGATTCAGCAGCAGATTGATGACATGGCGGCGCACGGCATTAAATTTGCCGGTTTCCTGGCGGACTCGATCTTCTCATCAGATGGGGTGCTGCCTAATCCGCGCGGTTTCCTGAAAAAAGCAGTCGAGGTGGTGCATGCCAACGGCGGCATCTTTATTGCTGATGAAGTTCAGCCTGGCTTTGGCCGTACCGGCGACGCGTTCTGGGGCTTTGGCCGTCACGATGTGGTGCCTGATGTCATCACCACCGGCAAGCCAATGGGCAACGGCATTCCGGTTTCCGGACTGCTGGCAAAAAGTGACGTGCTGGCTGCCTTCAGTGACTCAATTCCTTACTTCAATACCTTTGGTGGCAATCCGGTCGCGATGGCGGCGGCCCAGGCAGTGCTGAAAGTGATCACTGAAGAGGGATTACAGGAGCACAGTCGCGTGGTCGGCGCGAAGTTACTGGCTGAGCTGCGAACCCTGATGGACCGCTATGAATGCGTAGGCGATGTGCGCGGTGCCGGGCTATTTATCGGCTTTGAACTGGTCACCGATCGTCACAGCAAAACGCCGGACAAAACGCTGGCGCTGAACCTGATCGAGAAGCTGCGTGAACATCGTGTGCTGACTTCAGTTGCCGGTCCGTATGGGAATGTGCTGAAACTGCGTCCGCCATTGGCTTTCCAGGAGAGCGACATCGACTGGCTGGTTGGTGCACTCGACAATGCTCTGCGCGAGCTGGGTCAGTAACGCCCAGGGCAGGGCAGACGCGGCGTCCGGGCGGGAGGCGTGCTGGCTGGCAGCCTGACCTCAGCGCGCCGCGTTCCCGGTCAGATGAGGCAGAAAAGGCCGATTCAGCAACAGCACACTGAAAAAACAACGGGTTGCTAATGCCGGGTTTCGCAAATCCTTAGGGTTAATAGGGCATTGATTACCCTTTTACGCTACATGAATTTAACTATAATGATTCGACTGCTTACGCGGCACGTCCCGAATTCGTCGTGCTGCTCAAACTAAATGGAGAGGAAGAACATGAGTTATTCACTGCCATCCCTGCCTTACGCATACGACGCACTGGAACCGCATTTTGACAAGCAGACGATGGAGATCCATCACACCAAACACCACCAGACCTATGTGAACAACGCGAACGCGGCGCTGGAAGGTACTGAATTTGCTAATCTGCCGGTAGAAGAGCTGATCACCAAACTGGATCAGCTGCCAGCAGACAAAAAAGGCCCACTGCGTAACAACGCAGGCGGTCACGCTAACCACAGCCTGT
>Ga0308158_10005317_pt1 | contig 10577 bp, 5 predicted proteins | sample PhyBR2_FD_201038 | JGI IMG/M metagenome (GOLD analysis project Ga0308158, IMG submission 201038) | Phyllosphere microbial communities from UC Gill Tract Community Farm, Albany, California, United States - DLSLB.R2 | ecosystem: Host-associated > Plants > Phyllosphere > Unclassified | place: USA...
GCCTTACATCGACCACATGCTGGCCGATCCGAACCGCAGCACGGCCGAGTTGTGGATGGAAATGGCGACCTACGGCCACGTCAACGGCCAGAACCATCCCGCAGTCGGATCAGCTGCCCGCGACATGATGGACCGGCCGGAAGAGGAAGCCGGTTCGGTACTGTCCACAGCGAAATCGTACCTGGCCCTCTACCGCGATCCAATCGTGGCGCGCAACGTCAGCAAGTCGAGCTTCCGCATCAAAGACCTCATGAATCACGACAAGCCGGTCAGCCTGTACATCGTCACGCAGCCGAACGACAAGGCCCGCCTGCGCCCGCTGGTGCGGATCATGATGAACCAGATCGTTCGCCTCCTGGCCGACAAGATGGAGTTCGAGCGCATCGAGGCGGGCATGCCGTGGTGGCGGAAGATGCTGGCCAAGGCCGGCTTCCATCAGGTCGCGGAAACCTACGTGCGCTCGAAGAAGGGCTACAAGCATCGGCTGCTGGGCATGATCGATGAATTCCCAAGCCTCGGCAAGCTCGAAATCCTGCAGGAGTCGTTGGCCTTTGTGGCCGGCTACGGCATCAAGTTCTACCTGATCTGCCAGGACATCAACCAGCTCAAGAGCCGCGAGACCGGCTACGGTCCCGACGAAACCATTACCTCGAATTGCCATGTCCAGAACGCGTATCCGCCCAATCGGGTCGAGACGGCCGACCACCTGTCAAAGCTGACAGGTACGACGACGGTAGCCAAAGAGCAGATCACTACCAGCGGCAAGCGCACCAGCGGCATGCTGGGGCAGGTCTCGCGCACGATCCAGGAAGTCCAGCGGCCGTTGCTGACGACCGATGAAGCGCTGCGGATGCCCGGACCGAAGAAGGACGGCGAAATGATTATGGAAGCGGGCGACATGGTTGTGTACGTGGCAGGCTTCCCGGCCATCTATGGCCGTCAGCCGCTTTACTTCCAGGACAAGACGTTCACCGCACGGGCCGCCGTCCCTGAGCCGACGCACAGCGATAAGCTGCGCGCCGTTGACACCAGCTCGGCAGAAAAGGCGATCACGATATGAAGATCAAAATCGTCCTGCGTCAAGCAACCATCCTGGCCGGCATCGCTGCCATCGGGGCTACAGCGCTGAGCGCCCTGTTCTACGTGACCGGCGGCCGCGTGAACAGCACCCGAAGCATCCCGCTCGGCTTCTACTGGACCAGCAGCAAGCCGGTCGAAAAAGGCGCCTACGTCATGCTCTGCCCGCCGCCAAGCGAACCTATTGCCGAAGCCAAGCGCCGGGGCTACCTCGGCGCCGGCTTCTGCCCTGGTCAAGTCGGCTACATGATGAAGAAAATTTTAGCGGCTAAAGATGATGTCGTGACCATCACCGATGCCGGCGTGACCGTTAACGGCGCACTGATCCCCTTGAGCGCACCTATGGCCGCCGACAAATGGGGCCGGCCGATGCCGCGCTACCAGCACACCCAGTTCACGATCAACGATAACGAAGTTCTCGTGATGGGCGACGTGAACAAGAAGTCATTCGACGGCCGCTATTTCGGGCCAATTCTTCGCAAGCAAATCCAGACCGTCATTGTCCCGGTCTTCACCTGGTAGGAGGCGTAAATGAGACTATTTATTGCGGAAAAGCCGGACTTGGCCAAGGCCATCGTCGAGGGCTTGGGCGGCGGTAGCCGGAAGGAGGGTTACTACGAATGCGGCAACGACTACGTGGCCTGGTGCTTCGGCCACATGCTGCAGCTGCTGGACCCGGAGGACTATGACGAGCGGTACGCGGAATGGCGCATGGCCGACTTGCCGGTGTCGCATATTCCATGGCGGAAGAAGCCAGGCGGCGATGATCGTTCACAGGCGCAGCTCAAGATCATCCTCGGGCTGTTGAAGAAGGCTAGCAGTGTGGTCAACGCCGGCGACCCGGACGAAGAAGGTCAGTTGCTGGTGGATGAAATCCTGGAATACGTCAACTGCACACTGCCGGTTCAGCGCATCCTCATCAACAACAACACCACCGTCGCGGTCAAGAAAGCGCTCGCCTCGATGCGCGACAACAAGGAGTTCGCCGGCCTGTCGGCAGCTGCCGAGGCGCGCAGCGTCGGCGATCAGCTGTACGGGTACAACCTGACCAGGGCGTACACCCTGGCAGCCCGTGAGAAGGGCTATCAGGGCGTCATGAGCGTCGGCCGCGTGCAGACTCCCATCCTCGGCATGGTCGTGCGGCGCACGCGCGCCTTCAAGGCTCACGCCAAGGCCTACTACTACAACGTCACCGGCCAGTTCGAGGTGGCCGGGGTGTCGTTCCCGGCCCGCTACCAGGTCGTGGAAGCCGATCCGGTCGATGAAAAAAAGCGTCTCATCAACGAAGCCCATGCCCAGGGCATCGCCGATGCCGTCAAAGGCAAGCCGGCACGCATCGTCTCGGCTGCGACAGCGAGCAAGGAAAATCACCCGCCCTTGCCGTACAACCTGTTGAAGCTGCAGACGGACGCCTCGCGCAAGTACGGGTACAAGCCTGACGAGACCCTGAAAATCACCCAATCGCTGCGGGAAAATCACAAACTGATCACCTACAACCGTAGTGACTGCGAATACCTGAGCGACGAGCTGCACGCCGAGGCGCCCGCCGTCCTGACCGCCATCGCTAAGACTGCGCCGCTGCTGGCCGTCGTCGCGCAGCGTGGCGACCCTACCATCAAGAGCCGCGCCTTTGACTCGGCCAAGGTATCGGCGCACCACGGGATCATTCCCACCGAGACCGTGGCCGACCTGGCGAAGCTGACCGAAAGCGAGCAGAAAATCTATCTGCTGATCGCTCGCGCATACATCGCTCAGTTCTGGCCCAAGCAGCAGTTCGACCGCACGGACGTGGTGGTCGAGAGTGAGGGCCGCCGCTTCGCCGTGCGCGCCGACGTGACAACTCGCGCCGGCTGGCTCGCGCTGTACAAGAACGATGTCGGCAATGAAGACCTCGAAGGTGACGACACCGCCGTCACGGTCGATATCCGCACCCTGTGCGAAGGCCAGTCCGGCACCTGCACCGACGCCGAGGCCGCCAAGCAGGAGACCAAGCCGCAGCCGCTATACACGATGGCAACGCTGCTCACCGACCTTACCCGTGTGGCGAAATACATCCGCGATGACCGCCTGCGCAAGCTGCTGCTGGACAAGGATAAGGGCAAGGAAGGCGAGCACGGCGGCATCGGCACGCCGGCAACTCGGCACAGCATCATCGCTACCCTGTTCGACCGCTCCTACCTGGTCGAGCAAGGCAAGAACATCGTGCCGACCAAGACGGCCGAAGACTTCTACGACGCCTTGCCTGACCAGGCGAAATTCCCGGACATGACTGCCTTGTGGCACGAGCAGCAAAAGGCGATCCAGGCCGGCGAACATGACACCGTATCGTTCGTCACGGAGCTGATGCAATACGTCGGCGGCGAAGTGGCCGGCGTGAAGGCCAACGGCCTGAATATCAAGGTCGAAATGCATCCTTGCCCGACGTGCAAGAAGGCACTCATGCGGGTCAAGAAGAAGGATAAGAACGAGTTCTTTTGGGGCTGCAGCGGCTTCGCCGATGGCTGCAAGTATTCGTGCGAAGACAAGGCCGGCAAACCCGTGCCGAAAGAGCCTATGAAGGTCTCGGAACTGCACAAGTGCCAGGCATGCGGCAAAGGCCTGTCGCGCAGACCGAGTGCGAAGAAGAAGGGAGCGTTCTGGTGGACCTGCAGCGGCTACCCGGAATGCAAACAGTCGTACAACGACGCCAAGGGGAAGCCCGACTACAGCAAGCGCGCTGCATAGGCCATACGGCCACAACCTATCTTTCAGGAGCGAACCATGATCGAACAGACCGCAACCATCATCCCTTTCGAGGGCGACACCAAGAAAACCGAAGCCTTGCTGGACCTGGTAGGCGCCGACGATACGGCCACCGGCCCGGTCTCGGAAAAGCTGCAGGACGCAACGACGCCAGGCTACCAGGCTGAATTCGACCCGGCCGAGGCGGAAGCTGCAGGCGCATTCGAGGAAGATGCGCTGAGCGAGGCCGACGCGCTGGCCAGCTCGCACGACACGCTGCATTTCGCGGCGCGCACTGTCTCGGCAAAGGAGTAATCCTATGGCCCTGTCAATCGAGCAGTGCCAGGAAATGGTTCTTGAATTTTGCTCGATCTACCCCGTTGCGGCGCAAGTCGCTTACAAAATTCGTAATCATCAAGAGGAATTATATGGACCAGAAGCCACCAAAGAAAACGTCGGAACCATCCTCGGTGCGTTTGATCCCGAGCAGCGACAAGCGGACTTCGCCGCTTCCAATTTTCGTGACGCGGACGAGTTTAAAGGAACTCTTAAACACGAAGTCCTCGGACACTTCGGAATCAACACCTTTACCGCCGACGAAAAAGCCGGAGTCCTAAACGCCATCAGCGAGGCCCGCGACCAGCCAATGTTGCGGACTCTCTGGCGCAAGATCGACCAGCTGTATGACGACCGCAGCGAGCGCATCAAAGCCGAGGAAGTCTACGCGTTCATGAGCGAGCGCATCAGACACGACCGGCCAGTCGATCCATTAGCAGCAGAGAAATCGTATCGGGAGGTATGCGTGGACGCCACCAGGCCGATGACCGAGCAGGACCTGATGAACATTACGGCGATGGTTGCACAAGGGATGCAGGACCGTACCAGGACCATGCAGGAGCATCCGTGGGAAAACTACGAAGCACAGCGAAGGGGTAACAACATGGAAAGCGACAAAAAGCCGTTCCACGAGACCGTCGCGGAAAAGCTGATCGAGCAGTTGAAGCAAGGCACGGCTCCATGGCAGAAGCCGTGGGAGCCAGGCGAAGCCAACTCCAATATGCCGTTCAATCCGATCACGGGAAACCGGTACAAGGGCATCAATGCCCTGCAGCTGATGAGCGAAGACCGCGAGGACCAGCGCTGGATGACCTACAAGCAGGCGGCCTCCGTTGACGCCCAGGTGCGCAAGGGCGAAAAGGGAACGCCGATCCAGTACTGGAAGTTCACCGAAGAGCAGAACAAGACCGACGCGGCCGGCAAGCCAATCCTCGATGCCAGGGGCGAGCCGGTCAAGGAAACCGTTAAGCTGGAAAGGCCGCGTGTCTTCTTCGCCACCGTGTTCAACGCGGAGCAGATCGACGGCCTGCCGCAGCTGCAGCCGCGCCAGGAGCAGACCTGGAACGCAGTGGACCGGGCCGAGAAGATCCTGCAGGCCTCCGGTGCGACCATCAAGCACGGCGAGGCCGACCGGGCGTTCTACCGGCCCGGTACCGACAGCATCCATCTGCCCGACAAGGACCAATTCCCCACGGCCGACAACTACTACGCGACCGCGCTGCATGAGCTGGGCCACTGGACCGGCCACGAATCGCGCCTCGACCGCGACCTGGTACACCCGTTCGGCAGCGAGGGTTACGCCAAGGAAGAACTGCGCGCCGAAATCGCCAGCATGATTCTCGGCGACCAGCTGGGGATCGGCCACGATCCCGAACAGCATGCCGCCTATGTCGGTTCCTGGATCAAAGCCCTGCAGGACGATCCGCTTGAAATCTTCCGGGCGGCCGCCGACGCGGAAAAAATCCAGGACTACGTGCTGAGCCTGGAACAAAAGCAGGTGCAGGAGCAGGACAACCAGCAGCAGGCGGCACCGCAGCTGGAAGCCCAAGGCCAGGCGCAGGACCACCCGGCCGCCTTCCTGGACACGAACGGTACGCTGCGCGACTGGAACACCGCCGACCAGCTGCCCGACGATTGGCAGGGCGTGGTGCAGAACCAGGGCGCATTCTGGCTACTTGGCCAGGAGGCCGGCGAACGCAGCTTCACGGTGCTGGCGGCGACCACGCTGCAGGAGGCGAATGCCGAAGCGGAGCGGCACCAGGCGCTGGCCGTTGACATCGGCGCCGTCCTGGACGATCCGGCAGCAGACTCCGAATACATCGGCCGGTTGGCCAAGGAAGCCGGCGTGTCCCTGGACGAACTCCGGGGCGCGGCCTTGACGACCGTTGGCAGCATCACCGGCGCCAATCCCGCCCGTTTCCGCGATCACGCGGAAGACCGCCTGGCCGGCCTCTTCACCGAAGAGACCACGCCGCAGAAGGCCGAAATGCGCGACATGCTGCGCAAGGAACTCGCGCAGCACTTCGCCGACAAGGCCGAACAGCTCATCATTCCGTTGCAACAACAGTCGATGGAGGCCAAGATGGACATGGGATTGCCAGCGCAGGCGATGAAACCGCCTGTTGTCGAATCGGCCGGCGCGGATCGCGCCGAGGCATGGACGCTCAGCCGGCTCGAAAAAGGCACATTGGAGCGCGCCATGGACGGCGCCACCCTGCCGCAGCTCAATCGCATCGAAACTGTGTTGGAAGCGATGGAGCCGCTGGCGGCCGACAATCCGTTTTGGCAACGTAACCCGATGCCGGCCGACTTGCCGGCCCTGGCCGACAAGATCGAGCGCGCCAAGGAAACCGTCGCCGACCGCCAGTCCGACGCCATCGTGGCCGCCTCCAGGCTGGAATTCGTCACTGGCCAAGCCTTCGGCCGCGAGCGCGCCGGCGACGCCGCCACCTTCGACCGTAACGCGGAAGAGAACCTTGGCTTCACCCTGCCGCACGACTGGAGCGGCCGCGTGGGAGTCCAGGGCAACGTCACCGAAATGGTCGACGGCCAGGCCATCATGTCGTCGGCAGCGGCCAAGGGAGTCGCGCCTACGTCGTGGGGCGTGTATGCCCAGCTGACCGACGATACGCATCAGCACCTGTCCGAGCAGCCGAACGAGCAGCAGGCCGAGCGCCTGGCCGAGCGCCTGGCCGTGATCGACGCCCGGTCCACGATCAACGAGCACGAGAAGGCGGCCAAGCTCGCACGGGTCAACGAAGAGCGCGTGCGCCGCAACCCGGACAGCACCGACGAGGACATCACTGCCGCGAAGGAAGCACGCAAGGACGCCGAGTTTGCCGTGACGACGAACGATAACGACCTGCAGCGCAGGATCGAGTTCGAGGAACAGAAGCGCGTTCAGCAGGCCAACGCGGCCGGCACCGGCAACGAGAACCGCCAGGAGTCGCAAAAGACTCTGATCAACGTTCCGTTCAAGGAAAAGGAAGAGGCGAAGGCGCTGGGCGCGAAGTGGGACCGCCAGGAGCAGTCTTGGTACGTGCCGGCCAACCTCGACATGGCCCCGTTCGCAAAATGGACGCAGGAACAGGCCAAAACGGTCGCAGGAGACGCGCAAACGCCGGCTGTGGCCTCGGACCAGCCAGCGACGAAAAAGGCCGCAGAGGGCCGCGTATACCTCGCCGTGCCGTATAAGGACCGGATCGAGGCGAAAGCGGCCGGCGCCGAATGGGACAAGTCGGCCAAGTCCTGGTTTGCAGGACCAGGCGCCGACATGGCCAAGCTGGACAAGTGGAAACCCGAGAACGTGCCGACCCAGCAAGGCCCCGCGATGACGCCAAGGGAGGAATTCGCCGAAGCTTTACGGTCTATCGGATGCGTTGTTCCGGCCGGCAGCGAGCATCCAATTATGGATGGCACAAAGCAACGGATCAGCGTCGAAGGCGAAAAGTTCAAGGAAAAATCCGGGTCGGGCTTCTACGTCGGCCACATGGACGGCCACCCGGCCGGCTACATGAAGAACAACAAGACCGGCGTGGAGCTGAACTGGAAGTCCAAGGGCTACACACTCGATCCCGAGCAAAAGGCCCTGCTGGCGGCCGAGGCGGCCGAAAAGCTGCAGCAGCGCGAAGCCGAGCAGGCCAAGCAGCAGGAGCAGGCCGCAAAACGCGTTACCAAGGAAGTCGGCAAGCTTATGCCTGTCGTCACGCCCACGGCCTACATGCTGGCCAAGGGCATCGAGGCACACGCCGGCGCACTGACCGACAAGGACGGCCAGAAGACCTACCTGCCGGCATCGGACATCAACGGCAAGCAGTGGACCACGCAGTACATCAAGGAAGACGGCACGAAACGCTTTGCCAAGGACAGCAAGAAGGAAGGTTGCTTCCACGTCGTCGGCGGCATGGGTGAACTGGCGAAGGCGCCGGCCATCGTCATCGGCGAGGGCTACGCCACGGCCGCGACCTTGAAACAATCCTTGGGCTTCGCCACGGTGTCGGCATTCGACTCGGGCAACCTGGCGGCCGTGGCCCAGGCGATGCACCAGAAGTTCCCGGACAAGCCTATCGTCATCGCCGGCGACGACGATAGGCACCTGGAAATGACGCAGGGAGTCAACCCCGGCCGCACCAAGGCCGAGGAAGCCGCCAAGCTTGTCGGCGGCAAGGCCATGCTGCCGATCTTCGCACCGGGCGAGAACAGCTACCCGGCCGACCTTGCGCCGATCACGCCGAGCCAGTACAAGAAACACCAAAGCACCGGCGAAGGCCTGGCCGGCGAGCAACTGGCAGGGCTGGCCAAGATGAAGCAGTTTACGGACTTCAACGACCTGGCCACCAAGAGCACGCTTGGCAAAGAAGCTGTCGATCGCCAGGTGCGCTCGATGGTCGATTCTGTCATCGAGAAGCACAGCCAGGCACAGACGGAGCAGCTGCAGCAGGAGCAAACCCGGAGCGCAGTGATCGAGCAGGAAAAGGTCCAGAAGCTGGACGAGACGCCGAAGCGCCGTAGGTCCGCCAAGGTAGCGTAATCATCGTCAGGTGGGCCGAAATCCGGCCCACCTAGTCGGTTATTCCAAGAGATAGCATCGGACCGCCCTCCCCTGACCAGCCACACGCGGCTCCCGTTTCTAATGATGTTTGGATGCCAACCTACTTGCGTAGCTCTTGACACTCGATTTGTCAACTGCGTTATAATAAAAAAGAGCCCCGAACGGCTGGAACCGGACGAGGCTCAGAGTCATCAGCAGATCAACATTAACAGAGCAAGTAGAACCGCTTTGTCGATGCGTAAGCTGAACTCAAACTTCCTACCAAGTTTTATTGTCATCTTCATCGTAGTATCACCTCCTTTCGGGGGTGAGCTTCCGAGACAAGACGGTCCCCGTTCAACTTCTCAGGGAAAAACGGGGGCCGATCTTGGCTTCGACACCCCCACAAGTATTGTATCTGGCTAACTGCTGCCTTGCCAGCATTTGCCCTGCCCTTTCCCCTGGTGTAATCCCTACTGTACACTGTAGTTTTGTACAGGTGTTTTCTATGCGGGTAGCGATTGCACAGCTCTACGAAGATGGCGGCCGGCCATTGGCCAGGCATCGAGCGGTAACGTTGCAGCCCTCTCACGTCGGCCGTTTTAGCCTGACCGAAGAGCATGATCGGGATTTCCGCCGAAGCGTCCGCAGCGCCCGCCTCCGCAATGAGGCGACCGGCGAAGACGTGGTACCACGGCTTCGGGATGCTGTCGTGGTTTGGGTTGGCGACAGTGCTTGGACTGTAACCGGGTTTGAAACCGATCCTGTTACGCGTCGGTGTGTTGCGCAAAGCTGGTACGTCGTACCCCAATCGTTCTCAGCCGCTGACGCTTGAAGTAAGCCTGCAGTGTGCGTGATTTATGTCGTCAAAATGCCTAGTGGCGTTGACATTGGCGGCACTTCCTTGCGCTGCCGGGGGACTTTAGCGGCTAAATTACCATCGGCGCCGTAACTTCCATCTGCTCAAGTTCCCCGCGCATCTATAGACAGACTACCAGCGCGTTGCAAGTTGCCTTGTACCTTGCGGCAGCGTTCCATCGAGGACAAAGCCATTGGCCGTAAGCAGGTGATACATCGCCTCGGACTCGGGCGTGCAGCGTGCCATAAGCCCGACACCCTGTTCTTTGAATTGACGCAGGACTGTCCTGATCATTTTCTTTCCTTCACCTTGGCGTCGATACGCCGGCGCCACAGCCGCCAGCCAAAGTTCGTTACCTGTATCGCCCTCAAGAGCCGACATAACTATGAAACCAATGCGACGTTCGTTCCGCTCCCAAATTAAGGCATAAGCGAAACTGCCATTGTGTCGCCTCTGATGAGATAACACGGACATAAGCTCAAGCTCCAAACCGCGAGTGGCCTCGGGTAGTAAAAGGTCACGCTCAAAGTGACCGTTCGCCGCTTCTTTCAAGATCAGTGAAAGGATGAACTCGTGATCACGAACTGTTCCATAGCGCATCATTTTTATGCCTCCAAAATACCCATTCTAAGCAAGCTAGGCGCATTTCGGCGAAATAGATGCGCTAGGCGCTTTTGAGCCGGATGCGAAGTCATGCGCCGGGCAGTTTACGTGTCATTTTCGGTAGACAATTGTGACTTTCCGAAATAGATGCGACGAAAGCTACTGCGGCACCGGGCTGCGCCCGCCAGATTTTGCAAATAGCTGCGACGATTTTTCGCTGAATAGCTGCGACGGACCCGTACGGATATCGAAATAGCTGCGATCCAATGCGTCCCTGATCTGACAATTGCCGCAACGCCACCAGCAGGACCTCGACCGGCTGCTTCCAATGGGATGGACGCCCCCACCCGAAACGGCATCGATGTGCCAAAGTGGATGTGTCATACACCACTAACCGAGGAGGGCGTCACCATGAAGATTACGACAATTGGCATCGATCTGGCAAAAAGT
>Ga0308158_10005318_pt1 | contig 10576 bp, 12 predicted proteins | sample PhyBR2_FD_201038 | JGI IMG/M metagenome (GOLD analysis project Ga0308158, IMG submission 201038) | Phyllosphere microbial communities from UC Gill Tract Community Farm, Albany, California, United States - DLSLB.R2 | ecosystem: Host-associated > Plants > Phyllosphere > Unclassified | place: USA...
CTGCGTTGGCGCCAGTTTGTAATTCAGCAATTATAATCATGCAAATAGACAATGTGACGACTTTAGCGTCTTCCCTCTAAACATGGCCGTCAATCACTACGAGAACTTTCCTGTTGCGTCGATCCTGCTGCCGCGCCGCCTGGTGCCGGCGGTCGAGGCGATCTACGCCTTTGCACGCAGTGCCGACGACCTGGCCGACGAAGGCGACGCCGCGCCCGGTGAACGGCTGGCGGCGCTGCAGGCCTATGACCAGCAGTTGGACCGCATCGAGGCTGGCAGCGTTCCCGATGAGCCGATGTTCGCGCGGCTGGCGCATGTCGTGGCGCAGTACCGGCTGTCGGTGGGGCCCATGCGCGACCTGCTGTCGGCCTTCCGGCAGGATGTCGTCACGCCCCGCTACCAGGAGTACGCGAGCCTGCTCGACTATTGTCGCCGCTCGGCGAACCCGGTCGGGCGCCTGATGCTGGCCCTGTACGAGGCCGATGACGCGGTCAACCTGCGCGACTCGGATGCGATCTGCAGCGCGCTGCAACTGATTAACTTTATCCAGGACGTCGGCATCGACCTGACCAAAGGCCGGATCTACCTGCCGCTGGAAGACCTGGCGCGGTACAAGGTCAGCGAAACGGCGCTGAAGGCAGGCGTCGTCGATGCGCCGTTCCAGGCCCTGATGCGCTTCGAGGTCGAGCGCGCCCGCGCGTTGATGCTGTCGGGCGCGCCGCTGGCGAGGCGGCTGCCGGGGCGCATCGGCTGGGAGCTGCGCATGATCGTCCAGGGCGGCCTGCGCATCCTCGACCGGATCGAGCGCGCCGGTTACGATGTGTTCAACCGCCGCCCGACGCTGGCCACCCCGGACTGGGTCGCCGTGGGCTGGGGCGCGCTGCGCATGTAAAAGTCATGGCGCACATCGCCGGCTGCGCTGTCTACCCTGCTAGAATGCTCGCCTGACGGCACAGCCGTGCCGCAGCCGCCCAACCAGCACTCCACGACGATTTTCATGTCTCCAGACGAATACTGCCAGCAAAAGACCGTTCAAAGCGGCTCCAGTTTCTATTACAGCTTCCTGTTCCTGCCGCCCGAACGCCGGCGCGCGATCACGGCGTTGTACGCCTTTTGCCGCGAGGTGGACGACACGGTCGACGAAGCCACGGACGGTTCGGTCGCCCGCATCAAGCTGGCGTGGTGGCGCACCGAGGTCTCGAAGATGTATGCGGGCACCCCGACGCACCCGGTGATGCTGGCGCTGCAACCCCATATCGCCGTCTACAAGCTGGAAGAACAACACCTGCAGGCGATCGTCAACGGCATGGAGATGGATCTCGACCAGAGCCGCTACCTCGATTACCCGGGCCTGCAGCGCTATTGCTGGCACGTGGCAGGCGTCGTGGGCATCCTGTCGGCCAGCATTTTCGGCTACACCAATCCGCAAACGCTGGCGTATGCCGAAAAACTCGGCCTCGCGTTCCAGTTGACGAACATCATCCGCGACGTGGGCGACGACGCGCGCAAGGGCCGTATCTATCTGCCGGTGAACGAACTGCAGCAGTTCGGCGTCACGGCGAACGACCTGCTCAAGCTCCAGCACAGCGAGAAATTCGAAGCGCTGATGGCGTTTCAGGCCAAGCGCGCGCAAGCCATCTATGACGAAGCGCTGGCCCTGCTGCCGAAGGAAGACCGGCGCGCCCAGCGCCCGGGACTCATGATGGCGTCGATCTACCGCACGCTGCTCGATGAAATCCAGCGTGACGGCTACCACGTGCTGAACCAGCGTATCTCGCTCACGCCGCTGCGCAAGCTGTGGCTGGCGTGGAAGACGTATGTCCGCACCTAGGCTGCGCGTTGCAGTCGTCGGCGCGGGCTGGGCCGGCTGCGCGGCGGCAGTCACACTCGCGCGCAAGGGCGCGGACGTCATCCTGTTCGAAGCAGCGCGCACCCTCGGCGGGCGCGCCCGCGGCGTCGACGTGCGCGGCCTGGCGCTGGACAACGGCCAGCATATCCTGCTGGGCGCTTATGCCGAATCGCTGCGCATGCTGCGCCAGGTGGGCGTCGATCCCGATGCGGCATTGCTGCGCCTGCCGGTGCAGATGCGCTATCCGCCCGGTGGCGCCGGCATGGATTTCGTCGCGCCGCGCCTGCCCGCGCCGCTGCACCTGGCATTCGCGCTGCTGCGCGCCAAGGGCCTCGCGCGCGCCGACAAGCTCGCGCTGGCCCGTTTCAACAGCGCCGGGCGCTGGATGGGCTGGGCGCTGGACGTCGATTGCACGGTGGCCGAACTGCTCGAACGCTTCGACCAGACCGAGCGACTCACAACACTGATGTGGCGCCCGCTGTGCATCGCGGCGCTCAATACGCCGCCCGAACGCGCATCGGCCAATGTATTTTTGGCCGTGCTGCGCGACAGCCTGGGCGCCAGCCGGCGCGCGGCGTCCGACATGCTGTTGCCGCGCGTGGCGATGGGCGCCCTGTTTCCGGAGCCTGCCGGTGCCTGGCTGGCGCGTGAAGGCCATGCAGTGCGCCCTGGCGTCAAGGTCGGGGCGATTGCGCGCGAGGGCGACCGCTGGTGCCTGACGACGGGCGCCGGCGACGAGCTGGTCGATGCCGTGGTGCTGGCCACGCCCGCCAGCACCAGCGCGACGCTGCTGGCGCCGTTTGCCGAATGCGCCGCGCTTGGCGCGCAACTGGATAGTTTCACCTACGAGCCGATCGCGACCTGTTACCTGCAATATGCACCGGGCACGCGCCTGGACCTGCCGTTCTACGCACTGCTGGACGATCCGCAGTCGGGCCGCTGGGGCCAGTTCGTGTTCGACCGCGCCCAGCTCGACCCGGGCCAGGATGGCGTGTTCGCCGTTGTCGTCAGCGCTGCCGCCGAGGCTGCAGCGCTGCCGCGCGAGGCGCTCGCGGGCGCCATCGCGGCGCAGCTGGTGCACGACTTCGGCCGCCCCGAACTGGGCACGCCGGTCTGGACCCAGCTGATCACGGAAAAGCGCGCCACGTTCACCTGCGCACCCGGGCTGGTCCGGCCAGGCAATGCTACGCCACTCCCGGGCGTGGTGCTGGCGGGCGACTACACGGCCAGCGACTACCCCGCCACGCTCGAAACGGCGGTGCGCAGTGGCCAGGCGGCAGCGACGGCCATCCTCGCCTACGGCGCCCTGCCCCGCGAAAAGCGCAGCCTGTCGCACGGCGATGGTGCAGCGGCGGCCGGCGCCGTACAGTGACACCATCGAAACACCCCTGATGGACACCACCATGACACCCCGACTCGGACTGCGAACGGTCGCCCTGCTGCTTCTCGTGGCTGCCAGCACGCTCGTACTCGTCATGCCGGAACTGATCGGCGGCGCCGCGCACGGCACGGCCAGTGCGATCGGCGCGATCCCGGTCCTCGGTCACCACTAGGCCGGCGCGTATCGTATGGCGTATTTTTTCTCCAAGCTCGACTACCTCGATGCGCTCAAGCGTGCGTTGATGGGGCTGCCGCCCGACGTGCAGGCCAAGACGCTCGCGTGGTACGAGCAGCGCTTCGTCGATGGCGCAGCCGTCGGACGATCCGAACAGGATGTGGCCAAGGAGCTCGGCGACCCGCGCGACGTCGCGCTGACGCTGCGCACCAACGCCCATTTCGCGCAGCTGGCGCACAAGCCGGCGCCGGCGGCGGGCTCCGTGGCGCGCACCTTGGTGTCGGGCTTCGGCCTGCTGGTGTTCAACCTGTTCATGCTGATTCCGGCGGCGGTGTTTGCGTCGTTGCTGATGGCGCTGTACATGTCGGCGTTTGGCGTCTATGTGTCGGGCATTGCCGTGACCGCCAGCGGCCTGGCCGGCTCGAACGAGCTGGTGCTGAGTGCCCCGCTGAGCCGCCTGGAAATGACGAACGACGACGGCGCGAGCGAAACGCAGACCCGGGTGTCAATCGGCGAGCATGGCATTCAGGTCTATGAAGAACCGGTTTTGAGGCCGGATTTGCGCCCCGAGGCCGGTGACGGTGGATCGGCCGCCGACAGCGAGAACCGGCATCAGCGTTCGCGCGTGCTGCGCGGCGCGGAAGCGGTGGCCGAACGCCGCATCCAGATCACCACCGACCTCGATCCCGATTCGCGCACGACGCAGGTGGTGCTCGGGTGCGGTCTGATCCTGGGCGGCATTGCGCTGTTCCTGCTGTCGCTGGTGTTCAGCAAGTACACGATCGCCGGCATCCGCCGCTACGTGAACATGAACATGTCATTGTTGAGGGGATAGCCGCCATGCGCTCATTGATGAAAGTGGGTTTCAGCCTGCTGCTGCTGGCAGCGGTGCTCGTGGCGCTCAGCTACAGCATGCTCAAGGCCAGCGGCACGGTCAGCGCCGCCGAAGGCCGCGCCGTCGCCCAGGATACGCGCCCAGTGCCGGCCGGCGTGGAGATCGTCGAACTCGACGGCCCCATCGACCTGAACCTGCGCTACGGCGCCACGCCAATGCTGCGGGTCAGCGGCGAGCAGCGCATGCTGGGCAATGTCGAGGTCACGGGCGACGGCAAGGTCCTGCGCATCGGCATCCGCGGCATGGTGCTGCGCCACCGCGAACCGCTGGTGGTCGAGCTGGTGCTGCCGGTGCTGACATCGGTCACGATCGAAGGCAGCGGCGACAGCACGATCAACGGCTTCTCGGGCGACGCGATCGCCGTCCAGCTCAACGGCTCCGGCAGCGTGCGTTTCAATGGCCGCTACCGCGACGCCAAGGTCGGCCTGACCGGCAGCGGCGACCTCGACGTCAATGGCGGCGCCGCCATGGACCGCGTCGAAACGCGCCTGATGGGCTCAGGCAGCATCACGGTATCCGGCACCACCCGCGCGCTGGAAGCCGACACGACAGGCTCCGGCCGCCTCGACGCCGAACACCTGCGCGCCAGCGAAGTCACGCTGAGCCAGACCGGCTCCGGCGACAGCGTCGTCCAAGCCCGCGACACCATCCGCATCACCCTGAGCGGCAGCGGCGACGTCGAAGTCTACGGCAACCCCGCCGAACGCAGCACCAGCCGCACAGGCAGCGGCAGCGTCACCTACGAAGAATAACCCCCCAACAAATAGGGTCAGTGTCGAATTGTTTGACAACTTCAGTAAATCAGTTGCTCAATAATTCGACTCTGACCCCAATTGTTGGGCAATTGTCTTTTGGATAATTGGGGTCAGAGTCGAATTGTTTGACAACTTCAGTTAATCAATTGCTCAATAAATCGACTCTGACCCTACTTTTTGCTTAGCAGGCGGTGGGTTTCAGGCGTTCGACTTCGAGGCCGAAGAAGGGGCGCAGGCGGGTGCCGACGACGTTGCCGATGAAGGCGACGACCAGCCACAGCCAGCCGTGCAGGCTGCCCGACAGGATGCCGCTGAAGTACGCGCCGATATTACACCCGTAGGCCAGGCGGGCGCCGTAGCCCAGCAGCAGGCCGCCGACGATGGCGGCGATCAGCGAGCGCATCGGCAGGCGCCAGACTGGCGCGTAGCGGCCGGCCAGCGCCGCTGCCAGCATCGCGCCCAGCACGATGCCGATATCCATCACCGACGTGACGTCCTGCGAGATCGGCGAGGCCAGCGCGGCGGCGTTGGCTTTCGTGGACCAGTAGGCCCAGCTGGCCGTATCGATGCCCATCACAGCGGCTGCTTTCGCGCCCCAGAGGGCAAAGGCCGACGTCACGCCCCACGGCCGGCCGGACAGCGCCAGCGTCGCGAAATTGAGCACGACCAGCGCGAGCGCGCCGGCCAGCAGCGGCCACGGGCCATGCAGCCATGGCGAGCGGTGCGGCGGCTGCACGTGGGCCGGGACCAGTTTGCCGTGGCGGCGCTTTTCGACGACGATCGTGATGAAAGCGATCAGCGCGAAAATCCCCCAGTTCAGCGCCAGCGCCGGCGCCAGGCCCAGTTCCTTGACGGCCGACAGCGGTGCCAGTTGCGGCATCGACGTCCAGAACGGCATGTGCGCCGTGCCGATCAGCGAGCCGATGATGAAGAAGAGCAGCGTGACGATCATGCGCGTGCTGCCGCCACCCACTGTGTACAGCGTGCCGGAGGCGCAACCGCCGCCCAGCTGCATGCCGATGCCGAAAATGAACGCGCCGAAGATCACCGACGTGCCGGCCGGCTGCACCAGGCCCGTCACCGGGTTGCCAAACAGCGTACCGGCGGCCAGCGCCGGGAAGAACAGCGCCACGCCGACGGCCAGCATGACCATCTGCGCGCGCAGGCCGGCGCCGCGGCCGTCGGCGATGAACACGCGCCAGGCCGACGTGAAGCCAAAGGCTGCATGGTACAGCGCCACGCCGAGCAGCGCGCCGACGATGTACAGCGCCGACTGGCGGCCGCTCACCGCCTGCGCGAGATACCACGCGCCAAGCACGAGCAGGAACAACGCCACGCCAAGCGGGCGCACATTGAGGTCGACGCGGGGCGCCATCGACAGACTGGAAGAATTGGACATGACAGGGACCGTACAAATGAAAGTAGGCCGGTATTGTCGTCGCTTTTGACAATCGTTGCAGGCAACCCGCCAGTTTTGCGCGTCGCAGATACGGCAGGCAGCAGGCCGGCACGCCAGCGCTTACAATGCGCCAGCTGCTGCGAACCTGCACGGCGCATCATGCAACCAGGACCAAACCAGGACAAAGATGGCCGCAATCACTCCCCATGTCAATCCAGCCGAAGTCGAATTCAGCGCGATCCGGGCCCAGGGCCCGGGCGGGCAGAACGTCAACAAGGTCTCGTGCGCGGTGCATGCGCGTTTCGACATCCCGGCGTCGTCGCTGCCACAACCGGTCAAGGAGCGGCTGCTGGCGCTGCGCGACACGCGCATCTCGCACGAAGGCGTGCTGGTACTGAAGGCGCAACAGTCGCGCAGCCTGGAACAGAACAAGGAAGACGCGCTGCGGCGCCTGCAGGAACTGGTCGACAAGGCCGCGATCGTGCCCGTCACCCGCTGCCCCACCCGACCGACACGCGGCTCGCAACTGCGGCGGCTCGATGGCAAGACGCGCAGCAGCCAGACGAAAGCGCTGCGGGGCAAGGTCACCGACTGACCGTCATGCGCGCGCTTGCGGCGCCCCGGACGCAATGTCCTCCAGCGCCTCAAACCACGCTGCATACGGCGTATTGACCACCATGCGCCGGTTGTAATCCGGCGCGCCATCCGTCCACCAGACCGGCCCGCGCTCTCCCAACGCCCGCTTGGCCTCGTCGACACCGGCACGGGCGGCGCGCTCGGCCGCATCATCTGTCGCCTTGAGCGCCGCCCCGACCTGCCGCCGTGCATCCATCAGCTGATTGACCAGATGCTGCCGCTCGTCCGGCGCCAGATGCGGATTGCTGCTGCGCCAAAGGCGCCCCTTGACGACGAAGTAGCGGCCGTCCGGTGTAGTCGGATAACGGGAAGAAGGCATGGTGTCGACTATACCCGCCAGCCCGGGATGCCAGCGCCCGGCTGCAGGATGCTCAAGGCATCAGGCCATAGCGGTCAATGAAATACTTGACCCCACCTGGATTCGCGGCCATCCAGGCCTGCAGCGCCGGCCGGTACGCCTGGCGGAACATCAGCAGCAGGATCGCCGGTTCGAGCTGTCCTTCGCGCGCCAGCGCCCGCACCTGCAACAGCCCGGGATCAGCCATGCCTTCGCCGCTACTGGACTCGGCCTCGCCGGCGATCTTCAGGGCCTGGCGCCACGTGGCGAGCTCGATCTCGAACGCCGACTTGCGCCTGTCCTTGTGGTCAGTGCGCAGCGCAACTTCCGTCACACCCAGCGCCAGCCTTAACGCGTGATCGGGTGACTTTTCCGCATCCGTCTGCGAATCGAGACTGATCACGTATTTGCCGTCCGCGTTTTCTGCCACGCGCACGCCGCGGCGCAGGCCCAGCGTCTTGAGCGGCAAGCCGGCGCCGGCCCGGTACCTGGCCAGCTTGATCCAGTTCGGCCGCTGCGACGGATCGGCCTCGATGGCCTTGTACAGCATGGCTTCGGCAGCAGCCGGTTTATCCTGGTAGAACAGCGCGTCGGACAAGTAGCGCCAGGCCTGCGAATTGTGCGGCTCGATGATGGTGGCCTGGCGAAACAGCGCTTCGGCGCCCTTCCAGTCCCTTTGCACATAATGACAATTCCCGGCAGCGACCCAGGCGCTGGCATACTGCGGATCGGCCAGCATCGTGGCCTCGTACTTTGCCAGCGCGGCCTTGATGTCCTGGCGCGCGAACGCCGCCTCGCCTTCGGCCATCAATTTCGCCGCCCTGGCGTTGGGCCGATGCAGCGGCGGCAGCGCCGGATCGTCCAGCATGCGCAAGACTTCCTGCGCCACCGGATCATCGGCTGCCAGCAGCGCCGCACGCTCGGCCAGCGCGCGCGACATGTCACGCAACTGCGGCGCCTTGTCGTACGGCGCCACCGTCGAGAGTTTCAGCACCAGGCCCGCCGCCAGCGACAGCGGCATCGAGGCGGCCGGATCGGCCTGTTCGGCCTCCCTGTACTTCGTCAGCGCTTCCTGATATCGGGCCCGCCCTTCCAGGCTTTGCCCTTCGAGCACGAGGCCACGGCATGGCTGGCCGCAGCCGATATCTGCACGGGCGCTGGGGGCGCCAGCGATATGAACGACTGCGAGAAGGACTGCGAGCGTCAGGACGCGAGGAAATGTCATGAGGGTGCGGCGATGCGAAACCCTTATCTTACCAAGCAAGCGCCCAGGAATAATTCACGGAATGTCACCGCTGCACAGCGTCCAGCCAGGCCAGCGCGCCCCGCCCCGCCGCACGTCCGCTGGCAAAGCAGGCGGTCAGCAGGTAGCCGCCGGTTGGCGCTTCCCAGTCCACCATTTCGCCGGCGACGAACACGCCGGGCAGCGCGCGCAGCATCGCACCTTCGCCGTCCATCGCGTTGAATTGCACACCACCCGCGCTGCTGATCGCCTCGTCGATCGGGCGCGGGCGCAGCAGCGTCACCGGCAGCGCCTTGATTGCAGCAGCCAGCCGCGCCGGATCGGCGTACGCCTCCTTCGACAGGCACTCGTGCAGCAGCCCTGCCTTGACGCCCTTGATGCCCAGCCGGCTTTGCAGGTGACTCGACATCGACCGCGAACCGCGCCCGCGCGTGACGTCGTCGAACACCCGTTCAGCACTGTGATCCGGCGCCAGGTCGAGCCACAGCGTGGCCGTGCCATCGCGCGCAATCGCGTCGCGCAGCGGCTTTGATAACGCATACACCAGGCTGCCTTCGACGCCGCCTTCCGTGACGACGAACTGGCCCTTGCGCCAGGCGATGGCGCCGTCCGCGCCACGCACGCCGGCCGCCACCGTCAACAGCGGCGCCCCGGCAAAGCGGCTGCTGAAATGCGTGCTCCAGCCGGTGTCAAACCCGCAGTTGGCCGGCACCAGCGGGGCGACCTCGACACCGCGCTCGCGCAGCAGCGGCACCCAGGCGCCGTCCGAGCCCAGGCGCGCCCAGCTCGCGCCGCCCAGCGCCAGAATCGTCGCGTCGGCGTCGACCAGCCGTTCGCCGTCCGGCGTGGCGAAGCGCAGGCGGCCATCCTGCCAGCCGAGCCAGCGCTGGCGCATGTGAAAGCGTACGCCGCTGTCCTTGAGGCGGTGCAGCCACGCGCGCAGCAAGGGCGCCGCCTTCATCTCGAGCGGGAACACACGGCCCGACGTGCCGACGAAGGTCTCGATGCCAAGATCGTGGATCCAGGCGCGGACGGCGTCGGCATCGAACCCTTCGAGCCAGCCGTTCACGTGCACCTGGCGGTCGCGGTAGCGCTGCACGAAATCGGCATACGGTTCCGAGTGCGTGATATTCATGCCGCCCTTCCCGGCCAGCAGGAACTTGCGCCCGACACTGGCCATCGCATCGTAGACATCGACCTGCACGCCCGCTGCCGCCAGCGTCTCGGCCGCCATCAGGCCCGCGGGACCGCCGCCGATCACGGCGACACGGGGCAAAACGGCAGGATTGGCGGGCTGGGTCATGGTGACGAACGAGAAAAAGCGGGACCCGCATTGTAGTCCACTTCCCGCCCCAGAAAAACGCTGTAAAGGATGCTTGACATCACAAAATAACGGGCCTACGATGTAAAGCATCCTTTACTAACCACGAGAGGCACCAGATGGCTGCGAGCAAGCACGAGAAGCGGGTTCACAAGGCGTACCTGCGCGAGATGGCCGGCGCATTCCTGGTCTATGCGGTGTTGCTGATGGCGTCCATCCGCTTCGGCAGGCCGATGGAGGACGGCCTGTTGCGCATCGTGGTGCTGCTTTCGCCGATGCTCGGCTTCTGCATGGCGCTGTGGGCGATCGCCCGTCACCTGGGCCGAGTCGACGAATACCTGCGCAGCTTCCTGCTCGAATCGTTCGCGCTGGCCGCCGGGCTGACCGCCGGCCTCACGTTCAGCTACGGTTTTCTGGAGACCGCCGGCTATCCGCGCCTGTCGATGTTCGCCGTGTGGGTGGTGCTGTGCGGCGCGACCATGCTCGTCTGCCTGGTACGCTCGGTGCACGAGAAGCTGCAGACGCGATGAAAAACCGTATCCGCGAACTGCGCGCCACGCAGGGCTGGAGCCAGGCCGACCTGGCC
>Ga0308158_10005320_pt1 | contig 10575 bp, 9 predicted proteins | sample PhyBR2_FD_201038 | JGI IMG/M metagenome (GOLD analysis project Ga0308158, IMG submission 201038) | Phyllosphere microbial communities from UC Gill Tract Community Farm, Albany, California, United States - DLSLB.R2 | ecosystem: Host-associated > Plants > Phyllosphere > Unclassified | place: USA...
TCCACGATGAACGCAATGGCTGAGGCCTTGGGCATGTCGCTCACCGGTTGCGCTGCCATCCCGGCGGCATATCGTGAGCGTGGTCAGATGGCGTATCGCACCGGTCGTCGTGCGGTGGAGCTGGTATTGGAGGATATCCGTCCATCCAACATTCTGACACGCGAAGCGTTTGTAAACGCCATCAAAGTGAACTCTGCGATTGGTGGTTCCACCAATGCCCAGCCACATCTTATGGCAATGGCAAAACATTCGGGTGTGGAGCTGAAGCCGGATGATTGGCAGGATGAAGGTTTTGATATTCCGTTGCTGGCAAATATTCAGCCTGCCGGCAAATATCTGGGCGAGAAATTCCATCGCGCCGGTGGTGTGCCAGCGATTATGTGGGAACTGTTGTCTGCAGGCAAAATCGACGGCTCTTGCGCGAGCGTCACCGGAAAGACGATGGCGGAAAATCTCGAAGGTCGGGTATCATCGGATCGCGACGTCATTTTTCCTTACGATAAGCCGCTCAAGGAACGTGCTGGCTTCCTCGTTATGAAGGGCAATCTGTTCGATTTTGCCATTATGAAAATGAGTGTGGTCTCACCTGAGTTTCGTGATCGCTATCTGTCGGAGCCTGGACAGGAGGGGATTTTCGATGGACGGGCTATCGTTTTTGATGGCTCGGAAGATTATCATAAGCGCATCAACGATCCGGCGCTCAACATTGACGAACGCTGCATTCTAGTCATTCGGGGCGCTGGTCCGCTCGGCTGGCCGGGCTCTGCCGAAGTGGTAAACATGCAGCCGCCGGATCATTTGATAAAGCGTGGAATCACAAGTTTGCCGACCATCGGCGACGGTCGCCAGTCAGGCACGGCAGATAGCCCGTCCATTCTCAATGCTTCACCGGAAAGTGCAGCGGGTGGCGGTCTGGCCTGGGTGCGCAACGGTGACACCATTCGCATCGACTTCAACAACGGACGATGTGATATGCTGGTGGACGAGTCAGAAATCGCGCGCCGCAAGGCGGAAGGCATTCCGCAGACACCGGCAGATGCAACGCCGTGGCAGATGATCTATCGACAGACGGTAACGCAGCTGGCCGATGGAGCTACGATTCGCGATGCTGATAAATTCCGCCAATTGGCCAAAACACCACCGCGTCACAATCATTAGAGCGCATCCCGAAAAGTGTGAAACGGTTTTCGGAGCAAGATGTGCGCCATGTTCCGCTCAATCGGAAGCGTGGTAAATGGGCCGTGGCTTTATTCTCAAGATAAAAAAGGGCGCTCTACCCATAATGGGGAGCGCCCTTTTCTTGCCCGGACAGCTTCGAACACTGCATGACGAATGCAGCAGGAAGCGTCATAACGGGAGGTGTTCATTAATTGGTATTGGATTTGTTCAGTTTCAAGACCTCAAAAATCGAAACGCTTTACATAACGGCCAAGGCATCAAGAAGGACCGTTTCAGTTCCGGTCTTGCCGGACTTGAAAAAGAACCGGGTCTGTTGATTATCATCACTCTCGCAAAATCCCGTTCCGATGCCATTATCAGGGAAAGCGCGAAGCCGCTGCAAGCCAAGGCGTTTTATGACGCCGCCGGATGTTTCGCCACCCACCACAATAAGCTTGTCTATGCCGAGTTCGGAAACGGCTGCGGCCAGTTCCGATATCAGCCGCTCGCCTTTTTCGCTTGCGCCGCGAACACCCAACTCCGCCTGAATTTCCTTCACGCGTGTGTCGTGCACTGTGGTGGATATAAGATAAGGCTGATTTCCATGATGAGCTTTCGCCCATTGCATCGATTTTGCTACCATCTCTTCAACGCTGCCATCCTTTATGAGGTCAAGCGTTAACACCGGGTGCTTTGCGGCAAAGACGGCAATCTGCCCGTCAGCAATGGGGCCAACTGTTCCAACCAGAACTGCAGCGGTGCCATTGCTCGGTAGGGGCGGTGCAATGGTTATGGCTGGCTTGGGAGCAAAGCGATCAATTCCAAGCTGAATGAGTACGGCGTCGGAACTGATCATAGTCGGTTGTGCTCTTGCCAGTTCTGCAGCGATTTTGACATCGCCATCATCGCTTGCATCAACGACGCAGTAGCAGGTGCCTTCTTTTGTCATCGCGTCAAGGTGTGCCTGTGCGGCCTCTCTGCCTTTGAGCAGCACGGAGTGGGGCAGAAGGCCGACAGGTTCAGCTGTCTGTTTGCCGATGAAGCGTACCATGTCTGGATCGTTCATCGGGGTGGCAGGGTCATAGCGTTTGACAGATTCGGAGATGAGACGGCTTCGGTAGAAGAGATAACCCTGATGTACTGTGGCATTGAACTTCGGGAAGCCGGGGCAGAACAAAAGGCTGCCTGGATTGTAGCGCGCACGCAATATGTCGGCAGCAGGCCCTACATTTCCCCGTTCCGTTGAATCGAAACTGGCACAGACTTTGTAAATGACCTGATCACATCCAATTGCATCGAAAGCGTCGGCAGCGCGATTAATCTGCAAACATGCGTCTTCCGGTTCGGCGAGACGGGTTCTTCCAGCCCATATGACAACAGCTTCGCCTTTACATTCCCGGATTGCGTCGATCTCGGTTACTACCGCTGTTTTGATGCCTGCCGTTTCGTAATAGGCTGCGACCATCAACGCGCCTGTCATGTCGTCGGCAATGATACCCAGAGTGGCTGTGTTCCCCATTTTTATCCTCATATCAGGCCATATCCAACGCCATTTTCATAATAATGAAATTTAATTCCAATTAAGTATCATTTTGATGGACCACGTCAATTGCCGGGATTATGAAGTTGGAGCACATTCCGAAAAGTGTGAAGCGGTTTTCGGATAAGAGGTGCTTAAAAACGAATAATGAGAGCGCCGATCTGATTCAATCCGGTCGAAATGCGTTCTACGCATCATCAAAAAATCTTGGCTGCAAACAGATGGGGAATACACGATGCCAACCGACTACGATCAGAACCTTACTGCGCGCCGTGCCATTGTGGATGCGATGCGCCATATGGAAAACAAGGGTTTTAATCATGGTAGCAGCGGCAATATCAGCATTCGCGAGGGCGAGCATGTCTGGGTGACGCCGACGGGTGCCACATCGCTTATGAAGCCCGAAGATATGAGCCTGGTGTCGGTCGAAGGTGAGCATCTGGCGGGCAAGGTTCCATCCAGCGAATGGCGCATTCACACAGAGATTATGCGCAATCACCCCGAAGCGGGTGCTGTGATCCATTCGCATGCGGATAATTGCGTTGCGCTCTCTTGCCTGCATAAACCGTTGCCAGCTTTCCATTACATGATCGCTTCTTTTGGCGGGAACGAGGTTCCCTGCGCTGATTATCGTGTGTTCGGGTCTGATGCTCTGGCCTATGAAATCGTTCGTGCTATGGGCAACCATCGCGCCTGTCTGATGGCAAGTCATGGGATGGTCGTGTGGGGCAGGGATATGGCTCACGCGACGCTTCTGGCCGAAAAGCTCGAAACGCTGGCGCGTCAGTATATTTTGGCCTGTCAGGTCGGCGATCCCGCTATCCTGAGCGAAGAGGAGCTTGATGAAGTGCGTGCACGCTATGGATATTATGGTAGCAAACCGATGCCCCGTTGATCGGCAATCGATACAGGCCCAAATGAAACATTCGGGCCTGTATCGATTCATCAATCACGCAGCAGCTGGTCCCGTTTCCTGAAACCGGTCGAGCACATTGCGGGTAATGGTGGTTGTGTAGGCGCAGTTGCGCTTCAGGCCCATCACCCACTCGCAAAGTCCCGCAGTTACCACTTCCCCATCGCCTTGCTTCATTGATACGAGCATTCCAGCACCATGGGCCAATCGCTTGCGTGCGGATTCATAGCCGTCGGGAGCCATCTCGCAGATGCCTCGCAAGTCGCTATCGCGGACATAGTAGCGATGTCCCTGGCCGTCGAGTTCGTATTCGTAGATCGAAGCCGGTGTCATGGCCAAAATCTCGATTTTTTCGGTCGGCACACCATGTTCTTCCACAGCATATGGGAAGCCATTCTTGAACGAATAATTGAGGCCATCGACTTCGTAGCCAAAGATTTGCGCTTCATGGCCGAAGATGTCGGCATAGCGCAGATGTGTGCCTTCGAAGATCCAATGCTCGGGTTGATAGACAGTAAGTCCGCGTGAGCCCCGTGGAGAGAAGCCACCCCAGCTGCCGTACATTCCGTTCTCGCCGTTAACGCCAACCGTGGATGCACCGGGCCAGTTTACGGCGCCGCTTGCCCAATTTGCCGTGCACAAATGTTTCTGGTCGGTCTGCATGATGGGGTCTTGCGTCGGTGCTTTGGTCTTCCAGCACACTTGCGTCTGCCCATCGCTCTCAAGGCGGATTTGCCAGAGAAAGTTGCCGCCAAAGCGTGCGAGATTCCCGCCGCGTGCGACAAAATCCTCGACCGTCTTGCGCATGTCCCACGACCAATATTCATCATGGCCAACCGTCACAAGACAATTGTAATCATCGAGGATAGAAGGGTTATAGTGGAGGTCTGTTTGAGTGATGTAATCGATCTGGTAGCCAGCCGCTTCAGCCCATGTCACAAAATAGCGCTCATACTGGGCATAACCGGCAGAGGAATAATATTGCGAGAAGCCCATCGTATAACCCCATTCCTTGGATGGGTAACGGGTGGCATCGCCCATATCCTGCCAAACTGGATTGCAGACGCGTGCGGCTCCTTCCGGTAGCCAGATCATGCCTTTGGACCATGGACGGCACAGGCTCAAGATAGGCGAACCCTCGTTCTTGTTAGGCCCCCATGTGCCAAAATAGTGGTTGGCACCGCCCCAATCATTATAGGCTGTCCAGGTGCCGGTTGCGAACATGAGAAGAATGCGTCCTGAGCGGGTTTTCTTCGTGGGGCGCACAACCACAAAATGATGCTGGACGAAGCGTTCGCCATCCGGGCGCATACATGTCGATACGACGCGATAGAAGCCGGAGCGGGCATCGTCTGGAATCTGCCAGCGATAGAGAACCGGCCAGTCGCAACCATCCATATAGGCAGTTTCGGATGTTTTGGTGAAGCTTCCGGGAAGGTCGAAAGCCTCGTCCATCATCTGGGGCTCATGGCTGTCACGATATATCTGGATAGACCATGTCTTGGCTGTGGTGGAGCCATGAAATTCGACGATTTCGCCGGGATCGTAAGACATTTTTTCGGTATAGACGAAGACTTCGGAAAGGTTGGGGTCTTCACGTGGAAACTGATAGCGATAATCGGAGAGGAAATGTTCGTCCGCATAGCCTTTGCGAACTGCCCAAGGCTTGATCGCGTGCGGTCCCATTTCGGGAAAATTGAACTTGTCGCGAGACATAGTGAGCTCTCTCCTAAGAGTTTAGAAAATTGGATTTCCGATTTCAATATCGGGATCGGCATGATGGTTTTGTTCATATTCTTGCAGATGCTTGATCAAAGCACTTCCACCCTCGATCAGGTCAAGCTGCACGGCGAGACGCAGAGCGTAGCTATCGCGAGCCTTCAAGGCGTCAAGGATATTTTCGTGTTGATGACGCCCTGGATACGTTGGCTTTGCGGTTGGATATTGTTCGGATGCCAAAGGTCCAACCCTGATCCAGAGGCTCTCAAGGACATCGATTAAATGCGCCATGCCGCTTTGCTTATAGAGCGCAAAATGGAAATCCGAGTTGACCTGCAAAGCTGCTGGCCAATCCCCGGTGCGCTCGGCTTCTGTCAGCTCGTGATGGATAAGCTCCAACTTTGCAATGGTTTCTTCTGAGATATTCGTCAGCGCGTGTTCCGCAGCGAGAGGCTCAAGGACGAGCCGCATTGCACGGATTTCTTTGTACTCAGCCAAGCTCAGGCGCCGCACACGAATATAAAAGCGCGGTTTGATTTCAATCGCGCCTTCGCGTGACAATTGCATCAGCGCTTCGCGGACAGGCGTTTCCGATGTGCCCAGCGACAAAGCCAGTTGACGAACCTTGAACCGTTGATGGGGTTTGAACTGCGCGCGCAACAGCCCTGATTTGAGCTGCTGATACACAATGTCGGAAAGGTTGTCCCGATCGTCGCCCGCCTGTTCGCTCACGCTTTGTCCTTATCTGACGGAGATTGCCTTGAAGGCATCCTCCGTTCGCGAAAGAGCATCATCGATCACCGCATCCGTGTGCGCGCAGGATATGAACATGTTGTGCTTGTGGTGCAGATAGACACCACGGTTTAAAGCTTCACGACAGAAGCGAGCGCCAAGTTGCGCATCGGTGTCGCCGACAAATTGCACCAGAGGCATTGCGGCAGGCCCGGTTTGTAGTAGCTCAAATCCGTGCGCACGGGCTTGTGCGTCCAGTCCGTTGCGCAGGCGTTCGCCTGCATGTTGCATGAGCGCAGGGCCATCAATGCGCTTTAGTTCTTTAATAGTAGCCACCGCCGCAGCCATGGATGCTCCCGCATACCAGAACGAGCCGGTCATATAGGCCTGTCCTGCGGCTTCGCGAAAGCGGTCGGTGCCAGTGATGGCTGCAAGTGAATAACCATTGGCGATTGCCTTGGAATAGGCAGCCAGATCCGGCTCAACGCCCGTGCCCCGCCAGCTTCCGCCGAGATCGATACGGAAGCCGCCACGAACGTCATCAAGAATGAGTGCTGCACCCGCTGCATCGCACAATGCGCGCGCCGTCTTTGCAAATTCCGATGTCGGGAGTTCCTGCGGAATGGCAAGGTCGTGTTTGAAAGCGGAAACAATGATTGCGGCCAGATCATCGCCAGCTTGCCTGGCTGCCGCTGTCAGGCTTGCAACATCGTTATAAACATAGTGGATGAGATGCGCACGATCTTCCGCTGTTACGCCAACAATCGATGGTGTGCACCATGGCACAGCACCGTGATAAGCGCCTTTGGCTACCAGTACCTTGCGACGCTTGGTGGCACCACGTGCAATGGTAACGCAGTTGGTCGTGGCATCCGTTCCGTTCTTTTGAAGCAATGCCCAATCTGCATGCGGCACTGTTTCAACGAGAAGTTCTGCAAGTTCGACTGCGTGGGCAGTTGGGCCGTTGAGGCAGTCACCTGCTTGTATCTGGCTGAGTGCTGCTGCATCCACGAGAGTGTTGCGATGGCCCAGTATGATTGGGCCCCAAGCACACATGAAGTCGATATAGCTGCTACCATTGACGTCGGTGACATGGGCGCCTGCACCAGAAGCAAAATATTGAGGGTAGCCCTCCGGGAGAGAGGATGCGCGCTGATGTCCCCACATGCCGTTGGGGATGACGCGTTCGGCGCGCTCGCGCAGCTCGGCGTCGAGATTGTGTGCGCTCAAGGTTTGGGCCGAAGTGGAATGCGCATGCATTGGTTGTCTCCCATTTGACGACGTTTTTACGCTCGTCACGTCGAATTATGATATATCAAAAATGATCCCGGCAATGGAGATATGTCAAGATAGAATCCGTAAAGAGGCATAAATATTATTATAGTGGCGTATTCTGCGGGATATATCGCGAAAATGTCAGGCTAACGCAACTAAAAGAGAAGGTTTCCGGGAGAAAGCAGCGGGAAGACCGCAGTCTGCCCGACAAGCTTGATAAATTTGATATATCATTCTAGACAATGAAGGGAAATGCGGGTTAAGCTCACCCAACAACAAAAACATCAGGGGAAAGCATGGCTAGCCATAAAAGCACGCCCGATTCCGGGTTGGGCATCAGCATTCAGGGTGTGAGGAAAAGCTACGGAAGCTTCACGGCTGTTGACGATCTCGATATGGAGATTGCACCCGGTGAATTTCTCGCCCTGCTTGGGCCGTCTGGTTCCGGAAAATCCACAATCCTTATGATGCTGGCCGGGTTTGAGCGTCCCGATAAGGGACGTATCCTGTTCGGTAGCAACGACTATACGCGCGTTCCGCCGCATAAGCGCAATATTGGTATGGTGTTTCAGCATTACACGCTGTTTCCCAACATGAGTGTGCTCGACAACGTGGCTTTCCCACTCAAGACACGCGGTGTACCAAAAGAAGAGCGGCATCGTATCGCCCGCGAGGCGCTTGCCCGTGTGCGGCTTGCAGATTTCGCCAATCGCAGTCCGAAACAACTCTCCGGTGGGCAACAGCAGCGTGTCGCATTGGCCCGCGCGATCGTCTATTCGCCGCGTGTTCTTCTGATGGATGAACCTTTGTCCGCGCTTGATAAAAACCTGCGCGAAGAAATGCAGATCGAGATCAAGCGCCTTCATGCCGAACTCGGTATGACAATCGTGTTTGTGACCCATGATCAGGGCGAAGCGCTTACAATGGCTGACCGGGTTGCGATCCTGCAAGGTGGTCATATCCAGCAAATCGCCGGTGCACGCGAACTCTACAATCGCCCGTCAAATCTGTTTTCTGCGAGCTTCATCGGTGAGATGAACCTGATACCCATCACATGGGATGGCGTGAAGGCGCGGGCTGCCGATGGCACTGTCGTCTCCATACCGTCAGAAAATATTATGGGCGCTCAATCCGGTGACGCGTTGATGGCGGTTCGTCCGGAGCGGTTGATACCAGCTGAGCAGGGGCTGGAGATCACCGTGCGTGACGTCATTTATGCCGGCCCGGATACTGCCATTCTGGGCACTATGGCCGATGGCACCGAACTGCGCGCACGTTTGGCGAGCGCTGCAATTTCCGACATTGGTGCCGGGCAAAAGCTGCGTTTAGGTTTCGCGCCTGAAGCCAGCCTCGTCTATTCCCGAGCGAGCTAAGCCGATGTTAAGAATGTTTTTCGAGCCGGACGGACGCAAGCTCTCGAAAGGCGGGATGCTTCTCCTGCTATTGCCTTTCTTCTCGCTATTGTTGCTCTTCTTTATTTATCCGCTGGTCAGCCTGCTGGCGCTGTCTGTTACGGAGCCATCGCTTTCCCTTGATAATTATCAGCGGGTCTTCTCCAATCCGGTCTATCTGAATGTGCTCGGGCGAACCGTATTGATCGCCGCGCTGGTCAGCGTGATCGCGTTGCTTATGGCTTACCCGATTGCCTGGCTTATGGCGCATTCGAGCGGCCCCAAGCTGATTTTTATAACCGCTTGTATTCTACTGCCGTTCTGGTCGTCTGTGTTGGTGCGAACGGCTGCATGGGCTGTGCTTTTACAGCGCAATGGATTGGTCAATCAGGGGCTGCTTCAGCTTGGCCTCATCGATCAGCCGCTGAAGCTTCTTTACACGCAAACCGCAGTCCTGATCGCGATGACGCATGTTCTGTTGCCTTTCGTGGTGCTGCCGATCTATGGCGCCATCCGCAATGTGCCCCGCGACTATGCCCGCGCGGCAGCCATTCTTGGCGCGGGTCCTGTGCGGACTTTCTTTGAGGTTATTTTCCCGCTGACCCTGCCGGGTGTGATGGGTGGCATGATCCTTACCTTTCTGACGGCGCTTGGCTACTTCATCACTCCTTCGTTGCTGGGATCGCCGAAGGAAATGATGATCGCAACGCTGATTTCCCAGCAGCTTCGCGAAACCTTGGATTGGCCTTTTGCAGCAGCGTTGGTCGGCATACTCACGCTTCTTGTCATGGCGGTTTCCCTGATCTTCGGTCGCGTCTTCAAGTTCAATCGAATGATGGGAGGCAGCGCATGAACACCCGCAATTTGCTCCTCAATGCCTATGTTTATCTGGTATTGTGCTTTCTCGTGGTGCCGATCCTCATCATTCTGCCGATGGCTTTCAGTGAAACGGATTACATCACGTTCCCGCCACGAGGATTTACCTGGCAGTGGTTTGGAGCCTTCTTCCAGTCTGCGCAGTGGATGAGTGCTACTGCATTCAGCGCCCGGATTGCATTTTTCACGGCAATCTCAAGTGCTGTAATTGGCCTTTGTGCCAGCTATGCAATCGTGCGCGGGAAGGGTGCGCTGGCGACGGTGTTCCAGACCTTGCTCATCGGTCCGATCGTCGTTCCACATATCGCCTTGGCAATCGCGCTTTACCTGCTGTTCCAAAGCATTGGATTGACTGAGACCACGGCTGGTTACGTCATCGCTCATACGATCATTGCATTGCCATTCAGCGTGTTCACGATTGTTGCAGCCCTTTCGCAAGTCGATCCAGCACTTGAGGACGCTGCTATGTGCTGTGGCGCCAATCGATTTGCGGCGTTTCGAGCCGTCACCTTGCCCCTCATCTGGCCGAATGTCTTATCGGGGGCGCTTTTCGCTTTTGTTATCTCGTTCGATGAACCGGTGATTTCTTTCTTTCTGGCAGGTGTGCGCGACAAGACCCTGCCGCGCATGATGTTCGACGATATCGAGCAAAATCTGACGCCGATTATCCCTGCGATTGCTGTGATGCTTACGCTGCTTTCAATCATCGTTCTGGTGGGTGCAGCCGGACTTCGAGCGCTTGCCATGCGTTCGCAACAGACTGTGTCTGAAGAATAAATAAAACAATAGATGTGAGGGAAACATGTTCAAGAAAACAACCAGACTATTGATGTGTGCCGGACTTCTGCTTGCCGGTGGAGCGTGGACCGCAAAAGCCGACAGCGTCGTCTATGCAACGACCGGTGGCCAGATGCGCCTGACGCTTGAGAAAGAGTTTTACGGACCTTTCAAGAAAGAAAGCGGCACGGATA
>Ga0308158_10005322_pt1 | contig 10571 bp, 7 predicted proteins | sample PhyBR2_FD_201038 | JGI IMG/M metagenome (GOLD analysis project Ga0308158, IMG submission 201038) | Phyllosphere microbial communities from UC Gill Tract Community Farm, Albany, California, United States - DLSLB.R2 | ecosystem: Host-associated > Plants > Phyllosphere > Unclassified | place: USA...
AGTAATCGGTAGTGTCGAAGTTTACAAAAACATTACCAAAGATTTATTAATTAATTTCCCTGTTCCTGGTACTGGTTATGATACGCAGTATAGAAATATGGGAGAGACTCAAAATACAGGTGTTGAAGCTTCCTTAAGTATAACAGTTATTAATAAGCCTAATTATGGGTTGAATTTTTCATTGAATTTTGGAGTAAATAAAAACCGTATCAATTCATTAGGAGTTATGAGTGACTTTGGTCAGTCTACAGCATGGGCGTCTACGGCAATTGGTGATGATTATGTTGTAAGAGTAGGACAACCTTTAGGATTAATGTATGGTTATAAAAGCGATGGTCGTTATGAAGTAGCTGACTTCGATTATAATGGAACAAGTTATACTTTAAAATCTGGTGTCCCAAGCAATGCTACAATTGTAGGAACTGTTTCTCCTGGGGTAATGAAATTAAAAGATGTTAATGGTGATGGAAAAGTGGATGCTAGTGATCAAACGGTTATTGGTAATGCTAACCCTAAACATACCGGAGGTTTTGTAATTAATGCTAATGCGTATGGTTTTGATTTATCGGCAGCTTTCAACTACAGTTTTGGTAATGATATTTACAATGCCAATAAGGTAGAATTTACTACAGCTACAGAAAACACACAGTATAGAAACTTAAGTACGCAAATGGCTTCTGATAACAGATGGACTAATATCAATGCAGCAGGTAATGTAGTTACGGATCCAGCGGAGTTAGAAGCTTTAAATGCTAATACTACTTTATGGTCTCCATTTATGAGAAATTTTGTTTTTAGTGATTGGGCTGTGGAAGATGGTTCTTTCCTTCGTTTAAATACACTTTCATTGGGTTATACATTGCCGGCAGATGCACTTTCTAAAGTAGGTATTACTAAGTTGAGATTTTATGCTACTGCCAATAATGTTTTTGTTATTACAAAATATTCAGGTTTAGATCCGGAGGTTTCTACTATTAGAAGAACACCTCTTACACCAGGTGTGGATTATTCTCCATTCCCTAGAAGCAGACAGGTTTCTTTAGGTTTAAATCTTAATTTTTAATTATAAAAAAATGAAAAAAGTACTTTTATATATATCAATAATTACAATTGGGTTTTTAACTTCTTGTAATACAGATGAATTTTTGGATACTGAAGCAAAATCAACTTTAGATGAGTCTATTATATTTTCTAATGCAGGTTTAGCAAAAGGAGCAGTTGATGGAATTAAAGTTCCCTTTGGAGAAACAAATTCTTATCGCGGGCGTTTTTTACCTTGGTATGGTTTGAATACTGATGTGGAGTGGTATAACACTTCTCAAACAGCAAGTGCAAATACGGAATTATGTAATTACAATACAACATCTACTAATACCAATATGAATTTGACTAATAATGTCTGGGCTATGATGTATTCAGGTATTGAAAGAGCTAATATTTGTATCAGAGGTTTGCGTACCTATGGTAATCCACAACCAGGTACAGAGTTAGGTTATCTTTTAGGAGAAGCTTTAACGTTGAGAGCGGTTTATTATGGTGATTTATTGAAAGCCTGGGGAGATGTGCCTGCACGTTTTGAACCAATAACTTCAGAGACATTGTATATTCCTAAATCAAGTCGTGATGTGATTTACAAACAGCTGATTAAGGATTTAGGAGAAGCGGCAGATTTAGTGCCTTGGCCTGGAGCAACTTCGGCTACATCTAATGTAGAGCGTGTTAACAAGGCTTTTGTTAAAGGACTTAGAGCACGTTTAGCAATGGCTGCTAGTGGTTTTCAACAATATCCTGACGGAATAAGAAGAAGTAATGATGCTGATCTTTCGGTAGAAAAAATGTACAAATTAGCTTTAGATGAGTGTAGAAGTGTTATAAGCAGTGGTACAGCACATCTGGAATCTTCTTTTGAAACTTTGTGGAAAAAGTACAATCAGGAGGATTTAACTGCCGGAGGAGAATCATTATGGCAGATTCCTTTTGCTGATGGACGAGGGCGTATGTTGTTTACTTTTGCTGTTCGTCATACTACTATTGATCAATTCCAAGGAAATGGTGCTAATAGAGGAGGAGCTGCAGGTCCGCTTCCTTTTGTATTTTATGATTACAATAAAGCGGATACCCGTAGAGATGTAACCTGTGTTCCTTATAAATACGGTACAGCGGTCAAAACTACTTCAGATCCAATTGGTGTTGCTAAACAGGAATTGAATGATTTGGATACCTGGTATTTTGGAAAATACCGTTACGAATGGATGTCTCGTTATGTTACCTCGGCTAATGATGATGGAGTAGATAAATTGTATATGCGTTATGCAGAAGTACTTTTAATAGCTGCTGAAGCGGCTAATGAATTAGAAGGACCTTCAGCTGCTGCTCCTTATTTAAAAGAAATTAGAAAAAGAGCATTCCCTACAGCATCTCAGGCAACAATGGTGGAAACGTATGTAAATGCTTTGACCTCTAAAACGGCTATGTTCAATGCCATTGTGGACGAACATAAATTTGAATTTACAGGTGAAATGGAGCGTAAGCAGGCTTTAATTCGTTGGAATTTATTGAAATCTAAATTAGATGAAGCCAAAACTAAAATGACAAACCTTCAGGCTCGTACCGGTGAATATGCTGATGTACCTTCAACTTTATATTTTAAAACAGCAGCCGATAATGTTTCATTGACTATTTATGGATTAAACCGCGGAGAAATTACTAATCCGGGAGCTGATTATACTGCAAAAACCTGGGTAAAGTTAGATGCTCTTAAAATTAGCACTCTTTATGATGCTACTATAAATCCTGATGCCCATCAGTTCTGGCCTATTTGGAAAGTATTTATTGACGGTAGTAATGGACAATTGGTTAATGATTACGGATACTAAAAAAATATAAATTAAAAGATACTTTGTAAATAGTTTCATCTGTATTGAATTTTTATCAATGTAGTTAGGGCTTTGATTATGAAGTATATAAAATATAAAAATTATGAAAGCAAAATTTATAATTAAAACATTTTTAGTTTCCTTATTCATGATAGGGACTCTAATGAGTTGTACAGGCTACAATGAAGAATTAATAGATGCTTTGGAGGTTAATAGAGTCTTTTCTCCTATTGATCTTAAAGCAACAGTAAGAAATCAGACTAATGTTGAGTTAAATTGGACAGTAAGAGACGATGCTGATCATTATGTGGTGGAATTTAGTGCCGATGATGAAACATTTAGCACTATTTTCAAGACAGTTAATGTAACTCCTGCTCAATTACCCATTACTGTGGCTTTGGAGGGGTTGACAAAATATTCCATTAGAGTAAAAGCAGTTAGTGCGACAGGTTTGGAAGATTCAAAATGGTCTACAGTAACCGCTACAACTCTTTCTGAGCAGATTTTTAAGAGTATTGTTAATGGAGATATTGTAGGTACACAGGCAACATTACGATGGACAGCAGGAAGCAATGTAACTCAAATTGTATTATTGCCGGGGAATATTACACATACTATTACCGCAGATGAAAAAACGGCCGGAGTGGCAACTATAACCGGATTGGCAGGGGAAACATCATATACCGCAACCTTGTATAATGGGACAAAGATCAGAGGTGTACTTTCTTTTGTTAGTGGTGTTGATGTTACTAGTAAAATAGTGGTAAGTCCTACAGATAACTTAGTTCAAAAAATTGCTGACGCTCCGTCTGGTGCGACATTGGTTTTACAGCCGGGAGATTATACCTCTCAATCAGGGACTATAACTTTGGCAAAGTCTATTAGAATACAAGGTTATTTAAGTTATGACAAACCAAAGTTAAATGTTACTTTTTCTTTAGCGAGTGGGACTTCTAATGTGAGTTTGAAAGATTTGGATTTAAGCGGATCAGGTATTACTAATGCAACTGTTATTTCTATTGCAAGCAATAGTGCAACTTATGGTGATATATTGATTAGTGGTTGTAATGTTCATGATTATACACGTTCTATAATTGGAGGAAGTACTATTACAGGTTCTAAGATTAATTCATTTACAATTGATAATAGTATTGTTACCAATGTAAACACTAATATTGGTGCTGATTTTATTGATTTTAGAAACATTTTTGTGGCCAATGTTACACTTCAGAAAAGTACTTTCAATGGTTGTTCTGCATCCAGAGATTTCGTTCGTATAGATGCTGCAACAGGTTTTTCAGGTACAGGTTTAACCTCTACAGTATTAATTGATGCTTGTACTATTTATGGCAACACTATGTTAGCTACAAATAGAATTTTATATGTTCGTTTTCTAAATAATGTATTAGCAGTTCGTAATACGCTGTTTGCAAGTACAGCTGCAATGTATTCGAATCAGGCAAATACAGCTACAGCAACATTCTTAAATAATAATTATTTTAATTCACCAACACTAAATTTAGCCAGCCCGGTTTCTCCGGTAAAATCGGATGCTACAGGTACTTCTCTGGATCCAGGCTTTACAAATGCTGCAACAGGAGATTTTACCATTAGTAATCAAACTTTAAAAGATAGATTAGTTGGTGATCCTCGTTGGATTAAATAAGAGAGTTTGATAATAATAATTAAGTAATAAACCAGGAGGTATGTCTTAGGCATACCTCTTTAGGTATAGGTTTTTTTGCTTTTTATTATTGTTATAATAACAACAGCATTAGCTGTATTAACGATTAATTAATCATGAAAAATATTTTAAACATATTCTTTTTATTCGCACTTCTTTCTTGTTCAAAAGATGAGGTGAAAGCTTCAAATAATGATGATAATAATATTTATGTGTCTTCAATTGTATTATCTGGTTCAGATATTACTACAGGTACAACATCACAATTAACAGCTACAGTTTCGCCGTCGGATGCTACATCAAAAGCAATAACGTGGCTTTCTTCAGACACAAGTATAGCGACAGTTTCTCCAACGGGTTTAGTTACGGCTCTTAAAAACGGAATTGTAACTATTACGGCTACAGCAACTGACAAGAGCACAGTTAAAGCTACAAAAACGATAACAATTTCATCTTTTACAACTGCGCCAACATATACGTATACCGTTTCTAATGCGACAGAATTACTGACAGTTTTGTCTAAAGTTAAGGCCGGAGAAACCGTCTTTCTTAACGGTGGAACTTATGTAATGAATTCGAAAATTACCTTAAGTGCTTCAGGAACTTCGGGTAATGAAATCACCATTTTAGGGCAAATGGATGGGACAAGAGCGAAACTTGATTTTTCAGCAATAGGAGAAGGTTCTTCGAATCAGGGGATTGTGGTTGCCGGAAATTATATTCATATCAAAGCGATTGATGTTTATAAAGCAGGTGATAACGGAATGCAGGTTAAAGGAAGTAATAATACGATAGAATTTTGTTCGTTTTCAGCATGTTCCGATTCAGGATTGCAATTGGATAACGGAGCTTCAAACAATACGATTTTAAATTGTGATTCTTATTTCAATGCCGATTCTACTTTGGAAAATGCCGATGGTTTTGCCTGTAAATTAAATGTTGGTACAGGGAATAAATTTATTGGTTGCAGAGCCTGGCAAAATCTGGATGATGGCTGGGACGGTTATTTAAGAGGTACAGATAATGTGACAACAACTTATACCAATTGTTGGTCTGTTAAAAATGGATATCTAAAAGATGGAACTAAAGGAGCAGGTGATGGAAACGGTTTTAAAACCGGAGGTAGTGATGATAAATTATTGAAACATAACGGAATTTATAAAAATTGTATTGCTGCAGGAAATGTAGCTGATGGTTTTGACCATAACAGCAATAGAGGAAATGTAGAGATTTACAATTGTTCGGCTTATAGTAATGGGAACAATTATAATTTTAGTTCAACAAATCCTTTAGCTAAATTAACTTTGAAAAATTCATGCGCCATCGGAGCTTACGGAAGTGTAAAAGCCGATGTTTTAGATGTTACTAATAATGGTTGGCTAAACGGTTTGGTTACTGATGCTACTGATTTTGAAAGTACTGATATTAGCCAGTTAATTCAGGCCCGAAAAGCGGATGGAAGTCTGCCGGATGTTACTTTTATGAAACTAAAAACAACCTCTGACCTTATTGATAAAGGAGTTGTAATCGAAGGGATTCCTTATCTTGGTGCAGCTCCCGATTTAGGTGCATTTGAGTTAAAATAATTATTTTCTAAATAAAGTTTAAACTATTCCTAAAAAGGCAACTATTGTAAAAGTAGTGGTGTTTTTAGGAATAGTTTTTTTAAATTCATCCTTTCGAATAAATAAATTAAAATTTTAAATGGAAAAAATAAAGTGTTGTATTAAAAGTGTGAGTGTAGTGTTTTTGGGAATGCTTTCTTTCCAAAGTCTGAATGCCCAATATTTAAAAGGATTGACCCATGTTAGGGATACATCCTACAACACCAAAGCCGATTTTAAAAAAACGCTGAAATACTTTCCAAAGGCTACAATGGTTCCTGAGATGCATTTTGAAAATATAAAGCAAAAGAACGATATTGTTTATTGTAGTTATGGCAAACGCAAAATGAGACTGGATGTTTTTTTTGATAAAACTGTACAGCAAAAACAAACGGCGATTATCATTATCCACGGTGGTGGCTGGCGTTCGGGAAACAGACAACAGCATCATCCAATGGCAAAGAAACTGGCTTCTTTGGGCTATGTGTGTTTTACGCCCGAATATCGTTTGTCAACCGAGGCGCTTTTTCCGGCAGCGGTTTATGATGTAAAAGCAGCGATTCGCTGGGTTCGTGAAAATGCAAATCATTACAATGTGAATCCTGACCAAATTGTAACTCTGGGATTTTCTGCCGGTGGCGAATTAGCTGCTTTTATGGGGACAACCGGGAATATGCCGCTGTTTGAAGGTGTAGTGACCAATTCTGATTCGCAATCCCAAGTCAATGCAGTGGTCGATATTGACGGAACCTTATCTTTTGTACATCCTGAAGGAGGCGAAGGTGATGACAGCAAAAAGATTTCTGCGGGAACCTATTGGTTTGGCTATTCTAAAAAAGACAATCCGAAACTTTGGGAAGCAGCTTCGCCTTTAAGCTATGTTAGTGCTACGACTCCGCCTTTTATTTTTATCAACAGTGCTGTGGCTCGCATGCACGCCGGACGTGATGATTTCAGAAAGGTTTTGGATGCAAACGGCATTTATTCTGAAGTTCACGAATTTGAAAATTCGCCACATTCTTTCTGTTTGTACAATCCCTGGTTTGAACCGACCATTCAGTATATCGATGGTTTTTTGAAAAAAGTTTTTAAGAAATAAAAAAAACAAAGCCGCAAGATGAGATTCTTGCAGCTTTGTTTTTTTTGCACGGGCGGAGGGATTCGAACCCCCATCAACGGTTTTGGAGACCGCTATTCTACCCTTGAACTACGCCCGTAGTAAAAGTTTTGTGGGCGCAAATATAGGCTTATTCGCGAAAAAAACTAATTAGAAAAGTAACTATTGTGACGAAATTTTGGTTTCTTTTTCTAATGAAATGGTTAGGAGATACTTGTATGGAAATCTTTTTTTATTTCTGGATAATTTTGTCCATCAACGTTTCCTTACTACTAGTGGTTTGGGACTAAATTAAACCCATTATTCAGATTTGCCAAATCATCCAAATACAAAACCAACTTCCCATTAAGCCTAATACACAAATTGTGACCATTGCGGAATTTAGCGGAATTATCGTTTTCAATTCGTATTTTCGTATAACCAAAAATGCTCGTATTCGAAGTCCGCAACAGCCAAAAGCGCGAGAACGTTAGTCTTTGGAGAGACAACAAAAAATAGTAACATGGGAGTTTTCGACTTTTTAAAGCCTAAGAAAATTGATAGGGCAGCTATGGATGACATAGTTCGTCTTGACACTAAATCTTCTCTTGATGAAATTCAAAAGGCCGTGTTCGCAATCTTAAAACCTCAAGGCTTCAAACAAAAAGGGCGTACCTTCAATAGACAAATTGAAAAAGGACTTATTCAAGTAATCAATTTTCAATCAGGACAATATCCAATCGGTGATTATGAAATTCCTGGACTGAAAGATAATCTTTATGGTAAATTCACCGTTAATTTGGGTGTTTGTATTGAAGGTCTTTATAGGTTTCAATGGCCAGACAAAAAAAATACTTTTTACAAAGAATATGACTGCCAAATTCGCGAACGACTTGAGCCACTAATGAATGGAAAAGATCAATGGTGGCCACTAGTCAAAGACTTGGACAAAACTACCAACGAAATAATTCAAGGACTTTCGACAGTTGGCTTGCAGTGGTTTGAAGGAATAAATACGCTTGACAAAGTCATTGATAAAAATGGCAAACAACCCTACAACACAACTCCGAGAGCAAAATTAGACACAGCTCTTATAGTTTGGTTCGACGACAAGATAAAAGGTTCAAAGCTATTCAAAGAGTATTTGGATAATATTGCTGACGACAAAACAAAACATCGCGAATATGTAGAGCAACTCGGACGCAAAAATGGTATAATCACCTAAAGTACAAAGCCCGTCCGCTAACAACGTGCTTTTCAGTTAAATGATTGCCTATATTCTAATGGCGAAAGCTGTGTCTTGGTTTTGAAAAGTTTGCTGAAAGATTGTGGATGTTCAAAACCTAATTTGTAAGTAATTTCGCTGGATGATAAGTCTGTTGTAGATAGCTTTTCTTTTGCTTTTTCTATGATTGAGTTTTGAATATATTGTTGTGTACTTAATCCTGTCAATGAACGAAGCATATCGCTTAAATAGCGTTGTGATAGTTTTAATTGCGTACTGATGTATTTAACGGACGGCAATCCTTTTTTTAGACTATTTTCTTCTTCGAAATAGCTGTTTAACAGTTTGTCCAAAGAAGTTACAATGTCGTGATTGACTGCTTTTCTTGTGATGAATTGTCTGTTGTAAAAACGGTTACAGTAATTAAGTAATAATTCTATTTGCGACACCAAAACATCTTGGCTAAAATAGTCGATATTGTTGTTTAATTCAATGGCTATTGAAGCAAATAGATTGGCTATAATTTCTTTTTCTTTAGCCGACAAAAACAAGGCTTCTGAAACATTGTAAGAAAAAAAAACATGTTGATTTATTGTGGTTCCTAATGGATAGTTTCGTATAAAGTCAGAATGGAAATACAAAGCAAAACCTTCATAACTTTCTATATCTTCTGGTGAATAAACAATTTGTTTGGGTTTTAAAAATGCCAATCCGCCTTCTTCAAAATCGTAATATCCTTGTCCGTATTTTGTTTTTCCTTTGTACGTAGGTTTAAAAGAAATTTTGTAAAAATCAAGGCTTATTTTTTGCCCTGTTTTCAGCATTTTGGCAGAAAGATTATTGTAATTCACCAATGTAATCGACGGATGCAAAGGCGCTGGCAATCCGAGTTCACGCATCAATTGTGATATGCTTGTGATATGATGTATGTCTGTTTTTTGCTACATTTTTTAAAGAATTAAATATACTTAATTTTGTTTTGCAGGACGAATAACGATATCGCCTACTTCAACTTCTTTCGGTTGACTGATGGCATAGATTACTGCATTCGCAATATATTCTGGACTAATGGCTAACTGTTCCATATTCTGTTGAATTACCATTTTCATGTCTTTATTTTTTATATTATTCGCAAAGTCCGTTTTCACAACTCCGGGCGAAATTCCCGTAATTCTGATAGTGCCTTCTGATTCCTGACGGAATGCTTCTGAAATCGTACGAACAGCATTTTTTGTTCCCGCATAAATTCCTTGTGTCGGAACAATTTTTATACCTGATGTAGAAATAATATTCACAATATGACCTGATTGTTGTTGTTTGAAAACAGGAATTGCGGCTGCCATTCCGTACAAAACACCTTTAATGTTAATATTAATCATTTGCTCCCAACCATCAACATCCAATTCATCTATTCTACTGAGCTGCGCAATACCTGCATTATTGATCATAACGTCTAATTTACCGTATTTTTCAACAGCCTTATTTACTAAATGAATCAGGTCTTTTTTTTGGGTTACATCTGTTTTTAAAGAGATTGCATCACCATTATTATTTTTAATTTCATCAACTATGTTTTCCAATTGCTCAGTATTCCTTGCTCCCAGAACGAGTTTCACTCCATTTTCTGCCAATTTTATGGCGATGGCCTTGCCAATTCCTGCGCTTGCTCCTGTAATAGCTACCACTTTTCCTTTAAGATTTTGCATATTCCTTCTGATTTAATTGTATTGCAAAGTTCTTAATTGTAGCTCTATGAAAAATAGCCAAATTGGTATTTGTTGTAGTCAAATTGTTGCGGGGCGGTTTGGATTGCTTTACAGTATCTGTTGTGTCCCCTCCCCGCTGCCGCACGAATCCTTTCGTGTGGCTCGTCCTGTTTAAATATCAAACGTTCTAAATACTACCACATCATCAATTAGTCCTTTTTGCCCAGAATAATCAATAGCACTGCTGTATACATAATCTTCTGCTTTATAAACCAAGCCCGATTCTACAGGATTATTATGTACGTAATTTATTTTTTGTTGAATAATTTTGTTACTCCAAAGTTCAATAAGTTTGTTTGTAAATTTAGGAAATTTAGCTT
>Ga0308158_10005323_pt1 | contig 10570 bp, 15 predicted proteins | sample PhyBR2_FD_201038 | JGI IMG/M metagenome (GOLD analysis project Ga0308158, IMG submission 201038) | Phyllosphere microbial communities from UC Gill Tract Community Farm, Albany, California, United States - DLSLB.R2 | ecosystem: Host-associated > Plants > Phyllosphere > Unclassified | place: USA...
GGCGACGAAGTAGTCCGCGGCCGCCGGAGGGCGGCCGAACCATGCGAACATGCGCTCGCGCGTGTCGAGGGGGTGGACCACGCCGTCGAGGACGGCGTGGATGCGGATCGCCGTCATGCGATCAGATCCACGAGCGCGCCCGGCATGCCGAGGACGCGGACGCGGTGGCGCATGAGATCCTGCGCCGAGGCGAAGGGCGTGGATGCGATCGGCTGCACCGCATCGCGCGGCACTTCCCGGATCACGCCCCGATAGGCCACGATCGCGGTGGCCGGCGAGCTGCCGATCATCATCCTGATTTTCCTTTCATGTCTGCGTTTGCGTCATCGCCCGCAGGGGGGTCAGCGTGCCTTCCTGTAGAGATCGCTTGCTCTGAAGGCGTGATCTCCGACTTCCAGGCGCGAGATGGTCTCGCCTGCGGACGCATGGTGTGGATCAGGAGAGCGCGATGCGCTCCCGTGATGACCGCCCGGTCCCTCTTGAGCGGTATGGGACCAACCCGCCTCGGCCTACGACGACTGAGGGACGGCGGATGATCGGTCCGTCGCCCGATCCCTCTTGCGCGGTATGGGATCAACCCGTCGTCGTCTTCCGTCGGCTGTGAGGACGGTCATCACGGGAGCGCCGAGATGGGCGTCCGGTGTTCGTAGGTAGCCTTTCGGCTGCTCTAGGGCTAGCTAGGCCGGAAGGAGCGCCGTGGGCGCCTTGCCGCGCGCCTTGCTGCGCGCCATCAGCGTATCGAACATCTCGTTCGACAGACGGAAGGCGTAGATCATGTCCGGCTGCTTGTGCGCCCGGCCGTCGCGGTCGCGCTCCCAGATCGCGAAGGGGCGGATGCGCCCGAATGCGCCCTTGCCGAGCATGGCGTCGACGCCGGCCTTGACCTCGGCGTTCTCGGTGTGGCCCCGTGCACCCATGTGCACGATGACCGTGTCCTGCTCGCTGCGCTCGATCGCGGTGCAGCCGAAGCGGCTGATGGTGCGTCCCATCTCGTTTTCCCTTCCCTCTCGCGTATCGCGAATTCTCCGGTCGAGAACGCTCCGTCTCGCAGGGGCTGTCGGCTAGGCCGCCAGCAGCTTCTCCGCCCGTTCATGCCCCTTCTGCGTCAGCACGGCGACGCGTCGTCCGTGCATGTCCTGCCACTCCACCAGGCCCTTGAAGGGCCAGGTGTGGGTCGCCAGACCGGCGACGTGTCCGTCGGTCTCGTTGTACGCGGCGGTCCGGTCGCTCTCGGCGAACTCGCCGTCGACGATTTCGTATGCGCGTACGCACCTGTGGGTGCGGCCCGTGTGGCTGTCGTGCGTCGCGTGCATGACGCCGAGACCGAGTGCCAGGGCGTGGACGACCCGGTCCTGGGGACTGCATGGCACCACGCGTGCCGGATCCTGCGCGAACGACGCGTCCAGGCCGTGATCGCGCGCCATCTTGGCCAGCACCGTGATGATGGTCCGCCGTCCCGTGCGGGGCAGGGCTATGAGCTCCTCGTGGGAGAGACGGCGCAGATCGCCGACCGTCACTACCCGTGTCGGCACGTACTGGATCATGCCGAAGGAGGCGTACGTGATCTCGGCATCCGTGGCGGGAGCGGGGTCCTCCGGAGTCCGGCGGCGGCTCAGCCGGATGTAGCTCGCGTTGAGCGTGCACTCGGGCAGGCGGGTCTCGTCCGGCAGCCGCTCGACGAGCGCCCTGACCGCTACGAGGGCGGCGTCCTGGCTCATGACTTCGGCCACGGGAGCCGGCGTCGTGTCCAGTGCAGGGCGAGGAGGCAGCCGGTACGTCCGCCGCGACCGGATGGGTCGGTCGATGTGAGCGGAGGCGGGGCGCATCTCGTCGACGGCCTCGCGGTCCTTCAGGATCCTGGCCTCGCGCTTGCGTCGACGGACGTCCGACACCTCCATCTTTACGAAGTCGAGAATCGCCTCGACCTCGCCGCAGTACCAGCGGAAGTCCGCATGCTGCGGCACGTCGTTCCATTCGCGGAACTGGCGGATGATCGGCAGCATCCGTGCATGTGCCTCCACGACGGTAGCCAGGTGGTCCGCCGCATCGGCGCCGTTCCGCACGGCCCGGCATGCCGTGCCGGCGTCGCGTGCGGCGGCGGTCGCGCGGTTCTGTAGAACGGATACGTTCCTGACCATGTTTTCCTCCTTCACGGCGATTTCCCCATTCGTGGATGGGCGTCCTCCCGTTTTCGAGGCGACCGCCACGAAAAATGCCCCCGCCAGGCGGGGACATGTCGGAGTGCCGCTCCGCCGAGGGCGGAGCGGAAAGGGGTTCAGCCGATCTCGCCGTTGATGTCCTTGTCGACGACCTCGCCGTCGATCAGCACGTCGTAGTCGTCTCCGGCGCAGAAGCCTCCATACCATCGGGCGATCCAGACGGTGGCCGAGCGCTCGACCTGGAAGACGACCTCCTCGGCCGAGTCGCGGTTGACGAACTGCATGGTGACGATGTCAGGCATGCCTGGCTCCTCGAATGGGGCGCTCCCGCCGAGGGCGGAAGCGCAGGGTGTCACAGCGCGTGCGAGCGGCTGGTGATGACGCCGTCGGTCTCGGTCACCATGAACAGGAACTCGGCGATCGCGCCTGCCGGCTTGAACTGCCCGATGAAGCGGCCGCCCTTCTCGGCCGCCTCGTGACGGCAGTATTCGTTGCACATGACGCTCTGCGAGCTGTCGAGCGGCCCGTCGAGGATGCCGTAGACGTGCTGCACGCCGAGGGCGTGCTGCTGGAGGATGTCCTCGACCAGATAGCCGGAGAGGCCGAGGAACGTCATCTCGGCCTTGTCGGCGCGCTCGAGGTCGACGATCGTCGGATAGGTGCGGCGGCCCAGGCGGACCCCGTCGGACGGAAGCGCGTCGATCGGAACGGCCGGATCGTAGCTGAAGCACTCCAGGGTCACCGGAGTGTCCGTGCCTGCGAGCTCGGCCGAGAGCGACAGCTGCATCCACCAGCGGTCCTGGACGGCGACGGCGTCGGTGCCTGCCTCGTCCGCGATCAGCACGGTGCGCGTGGTCAGCGCGTCGGCCGCCTCGAGCTCCGCGATCAGGGCGGTCACCAGCGACTGCGGGATCGAGGTGTCGCCGTAGATCTCGTCGATCCGCTTCTGTAGCGGATGGCCGAAGTGGCCCTGCGCGAAGTCGACGATCACCGCCTGGACGCCATCATGCCCGACGGGGGTCGCGGTGATGAACAGCATCTGGCCGGTGATCTCGTCTCGGACGCGGACGTCGTACACGATGCGGCCGTCCTCGCAGCCCTCGGTCTTCACCTCGCCGCCGAGGGTAGCCGCGATCTCGTCCACCGTGGCGCGCACGTACTGGAGACGCGTGAGGAATCCGGTCTCGGTCGATGCGGGACGTTCGCTCAGCAGGACGGTCATATCTTTTCCCTTCTATGCAGAATTCGTGATCACGCCATCGCAGGATGCATCGCCACACTGCCCGCTAGGCGGCCAGCTGCGGTTCCGGATCGGCGTCCTGACGGTCCTCGTCCGGATCGAACGGCAGGTGGCCGAACGTCAGGTAGACGCCGGTCTCCGGATCCTGGACCCGGATCTGCAGCTCGTCGGCGCATGCCACGATGCGGCATGCGGTGCGCCCGACGGGTACGAGCACGGAGGCTTCCAGGAAGCGCTTCTCCCAGCGTCCGCCGATCTCGGCCTGCTCGGCCTCGTCCATGACCGTCGGCAGCGATCGCAGGTCGTCCACCATCCGGTCGAGCGGATCGAGCGCATGGCCAAGAGCCCGCAGCATGCAGGTCGGGCGTGCTGAGAGCCAGTCGTATGCTGTCCGCAGCGCATCGTCGAGGTCGTCGACGGTGGTCGCCAGCGGGGCTACGGGCCCGAGGACGAGCGAGGCCGTGAATCGTGCGCTGGTCGGCGGCAGCGTGGCGGCGGCGCGCCTGGATACCAGCTCGAACATGGCGCGTGCCTCCGCGAGCTGCAGCCTGTCTCCGTGGACGGAGGCGTCTGCCAGCATTGCGACGACTGATTCATGATCCCGCCCGAGCAGATGGGCAGGGTCGTCGCGGTAGATCATCGTGTATCCTCGTTCAGTTGGAAGCGAGTGTCGGACGCACCTTCATGCATCCGTAGTCCGGCGTGATGCCGTACGCGGCGAGTGCGTTCTGCATGGCGCGCGTCGCCGGAGCGCCGATCGTACCGATGTAGCCGTCGGCACCGCCGAGAGCGGAGAGCGCGGCATCGACCGACTGGACCAGCGCGAGCTCGCGCGGATCGACGATTTTGGCCATGGCCTCCAGCGACCGGCGCTGGATCTCCTGCTCCTCGGCCAGCTGGGCGGCGAGCCGCGCCTCGTGCGCCGCCTGGTCGAAGGCGAGTGCCCGGCAGGGGAGAGGGAAGCGTTCTTCCATGTGGTCTGTCCTTTGTGGTTCCGTGATGGGGCTTAGCCGGCGTCCTGGACGACGACGTCCTGAAAGAGCGGCGCGGTGCAGACGATGCCTGTCACCCGACGCCCGTCCGGGCCGGTCGCGACGAACCCGGGCGCGATGCCCCGTGCCCGTCCGCAGGCGCGGTAGTAGACCCGCCGAGGCTCGATGCCGATGTCCGTGTAGCCGCGCACGGCCAGCAGCCTGCGTGCGCGGCCGGGCTCGCCTGCCATGCCGTAGGCGATCGCCGCGATGAGCAGTACCGTCACGGCTGCGATCAGTGCGAGGCCCAGCGGGCTCAGGTCACGGCGGCGGTGTCCCGATCCGTACGAGATGCGCATGTCGTGTCTCCGGTATGGATGTCCCGCCGCGAGGCGGCGGGACGGCCTTCACATGAAGGCGGCCTGGGGGTGATGGCCGCCGTAGGTGCGTCGCGTGTCCTGGCGACGGATGCCCCGAAGCGCGGCGAGCAGCCTGTCGACCGGCACGCCGCGACGCCATTCCTGGAAGATGGCCTTGGTGCACGTGTCCGACGTCGCCTCGTAGCGGAGCCAGTCCGCGAGCGGCTTGGGGAGCGCCGCCATGACGCGGTCCTCGATCTCCTGGGTCATGACCGTCGGCGAGGCGTTCGGCGTGTTGTGCGAGGCCTCGATGTGGATCGGTGCGAGCATCTTCTTTTCCCTTCCCTCCAGGATTCGTGCGTCCGTCCGGGAAAGGGCTCAGTTTGGCTTCGAGGGTTTCTTCGCCTGTTGGTCGATCCAGTCGTAGCCGTCGTCCCACGGAAAGCGGTCCGACCTGTCCGGTATGACCACCTGGGCGAGCAGGGGCTGCGCCGACGACCCGATGCGCCCGAGACGCGAGACGACGCCGTAGGCGTGCGTGCCGAGCTTGCCGTCCGCCGGGATCACCCAGATCGGCACGCCGAAGACGTTGCGCTCGTCGTCCGCAGGGAAGAGGCCCAGCGGAAGCGGTGCCCCCTTCAGCTGCATGTCCAGGAACATGGAGAGGTAGGCGTAGGTGGGAGGGGTGTAGTCGCCGATGAAGATCAGGTCGGTCTTGTCCTGCTCGGACATGCCGATGCTGTAGACGAATCCGGGCCCGTCATTTCCGGGAAGCACCGGTGCCAGCGTCACGCCCAGCCGCTCGATGTCGGCGTCCTGCTGCTGCGTGTAGGCGGGCGTGTTGCCGCCGCAGCCCGCGACGCCGCAGCCGCATGCGTCCGGCTCGTCGTCCTTCTCCGGCATGGCGTCCACGATCTGCTTCACCAGGTCGCCGATCGAGCGGTCTCCGCCGAACTCGATGTCGTCGCCAGCGATGTCAAAGGTTTCCGTCAGTCGCGGTCGCAGTGCGATGAAGTCCTCGTCCGTCAGCGCCAGCGATGCGATCGGCGTGTCCATGTCGACGCTGGGCGGGATGTCCCGGCCGTCGAGCTGCATCTCGAGGAACTGCATCGTCCGCTCGCCGACGTTGAAGATCATTACGCCGTGATCGGCGCTCGCCGCGATCATGTCGGCGGTGAAGGCGTCCTCGGGCGCGCCTGCCGCGACCATCCGGCTCGCGACCATCGCGACGGCGCGGCCGATGATGTCGTCCGGCGTGTGTGGGTTGGCGCGGCTGACCAGCGAGGCTGCCTCCGCCACGATCTCGAAGCGTTCGTAGTCGTCCATTGTGCTTTCCCTCCCGTGGATCGTTCGCGGCTACCCCCGCAGGGAGACCGGGCCAAGGGCCCGGCCCCGTCGCGTGCGCTCAGTCGCCCCGCTTCGTCGCCGAGGTGCCGGCGCGCCGCCCGGTGGCGCGCTTCGTGCCCGTCTTGGGCTTGCCGGCCTTGGCGCGGATGCGCCCGAGCATGTCCTGGCCGACCTTGGCGACCTTGTCCTGGTCGCGCGACAGGTTGAGCACCAGCTCCTGCGTCTTCAGCCAGCCGTCGCCCTTGCCGAGATCGACGACCTGGATCTTCGGGTGGTGCATCAGTCCGGCGGCGAACAGGAGCGAGTGCGACGCGCATACGATGCGCAGGCGTCCGATCTCCGCCAGCTCCAGGAGGATGGACAGTCCGACGAACAGCGCCTCGGCGTCGATCGCGGTCTCCGGCTCGTCGATGAACAGCCAGCGTTCGGTCGAGGGCTCCTCGCCGCCGAGCGCGGCCTCGAGCAGTGCCTTGCGCACGGGCATGCTGGACCCCCGCGACCAGCCGCCGTCGATCTCCGTGACGCCGGCTGCCCAGTGTAGCGCCTCCCACCAGGTCCGCGCGACGAACTGTCCGTGCGACGCCTTCTTGCCTCCGCCCATGATGAGCGAGATGTGGTAGCCCATGTCGTCGTCGAAGGACGACTTCTCGGCGATCGTCGAGGCGGCGCGGGAGTCGAACAGGTACGTCGGCTGCCCCTTCCATCCCAGGTCCTTCAGATCGAAGACCACGGGCACGTAGTCGGCTGCTCCCTCCGTGCCGATGGAAGTGACGTGCGTGTTCATGCGCTCGACGTCGCCGTCTGCCTCCTCCGTCTCGATCGGCCTGTTGCCGAACTCGCTCTGGAGATGGCCGGCACGCTCGCCGCGCAGGCCGATGGTCGCCCGGATGCCGCGCATGACGGCGCTCTTGCCCGATCCGTTGGGACCGGTGATCAGGGTGAAGGGCCGGTCGAGGACCGTCCCGTCGACGCCCGCATCGCGGACGACGTCCGCCGCGTAGCCGCCCAGGTCATGGCGTATGGTGAGTTTCATGAAGGTCCTTTCGGCAGGTCTATTCGATGTCGGCGTAGTGCAGCGAGGGCAGGCGACGCCATGAGACGTCCGCTCCTTCCGGAGGATCCTCCAGCGGGACCGGTCGCGCGAGCACCTCGATGATCGTCTTCGGACGCCTGTTCATCTTGGCGGCGAACTCCGCCATCATGCCGGTAGCCCCCGGACTGAGCATGTCCGGAGACAGCAGGCGGTGGATCCTCAGATCGGGCAGCATGTCGATCAGCGGGTGGTCGAGCGCGGCCGCGAGAGGCTGTCCCTGCATGGCGACCGCGACGGTGCTAGGCACCGATACGTCCCTGAGCACGATCCTGCAGATATTGCGACCGTGGTTCTGCGACAGGGAGAGCCCGGTGCGCTTCTCTTCCAGGAAGGCGGACCACAGGTGACCGGCCACGATCTTCATGCTGGCATGGGCATCGTCGAACTCGTATCCCGCGACGGTGTCCGCCAGGCTCTCGTTGCCGACCTCGCGCCGACCGATGTCGCCGATGCGCGTGGTCACGAGCGGCACGCCCAGCAGGCGGATGGCGGCCCTCACGACCGGGTGCGCGGTCATCGACCATTCCGGATCGGTCTGGTCCGTCATGGCCGCGATCGCGGCGCGCCGTCGTTCGGCGCGGGCGAGGCTCGCGCCGGCGATCGCCACCAGGCGGACGTCCGACCTAGGCAGTCTGCGCGTCCCGTCGGGCATGCGCCGATCGTTCTGGTTGTCCGACAGCGCTATGTCGCCGATGCCTTCGTCGGCATGCAGCCTCCGGCAGGTCTGCCGGGACCGACCGCCGAGGCGGTCGGCGCGCAGCTCGAGCCTCGAGCGCGCGTTTCCCGTGCCGCCTGCACCGCGGTACGCCTTCTCGAAGATGTCGGCGACGCGCTCCTGCGCGCCGCTCACGCCATCGCCGCGCGCTTCGACGGAATGGCGTCGAGCTGGCCGAGGATGCCCTGCATGTCGTCGTCCTTCTGGACGACCGGACGGCTGAGCCGGCTCAGGCCGCTCACCGCGCGCGGCAGCACGGTGGGCTCCGCGGCGAGGCCGCGAAGCGGGCGGCGGACGGTGCGCTCTACCGGCGCCTCGACGGAGGCCGTCTTGGTCTCGGCCGCCACTGCGGCGGTGGCCTTGCTCTCGGCCCATGCGAGGACCCTGTCGAAGACGACCACGAATGCCGCGGCATAGGCCACGGTAGCGATGCAGGCCGTGATGAGGATCTGGGTGTCGGTCACTGGTCGTCTCCTTTCCGCCGGTAGCGGACGCGAATCCGCGTGGACGAAAGGGATTCCTTTTCCCTTCCATCACGCTTTAATGCGTGTCTTTCTGCCGGTCATGTTTCCCCTGGACAGGGCGCGTCGGATGACGTGCTCCGCGCAGTCGGGAAGACTACAACAGGAACGATGCCGTTCTGTTCCTGTCTACTGTTCGAATACTTGGAGTGTGGCCTGGAGGACCCAGCTGATCATTCCTCGGGACCGTCCGACATCAGCGCCGGCAGGTCCTTCTCCTCGTAGCCGCTGTTGAGCAGCCGCATCATGAGACGGGCCTGGTCCTCGTCGTCCGAGCGCAGCGAGCCGAAGGGCTCGCCGTCGCGCGTCACGATCCATCCTGCGCCGTCCTCGCGGACGTCGAAGGGCCAGACGAAGCCTTCCGGCGATGGCATGAACTGCGTCCACCGCAGCTCGAACGGCAGGTCGCCTTCGGCCCCTGATGACCGATGTGCCCGTTCTGCCGCGAAGAAGGCTGCGAAGTGGTCGGAGACGATGCGCTGTCCCGGATAGCGACGCGCCCACTCGTCGCGGGAGATGAGGTAGCCGAAGTCGACGAGCGCCTGCCGCAGCGTGTCGGTCACGAGCGTGACGACGGCCGGCTCCAGCGGGAAGGGAGCCGTATGCTCCTGGAGGAGGCTGTGCCGCTCGTCATGCTCCTGGCGGGACAGGTAGCGCTCCGACATGAGCAGGTTGTGCCGCTCGACGCGCCAGTTTTCGTCCGTCTTCTTCATCTCGATCAGCAGATGCGCGTCGGGCTTCGTGTCGGACGTGGCGTATGGCGAGGTCCCATGGTCCTCGGTCTGCTTCTCGATCCACGAGACCGCGGCGTTGTGCGCGATCCCGTAGCTGCCGCGATAGGCGGCGACGACGGTCCAGGTGGTCGGCACGCCCGCCGACATGAGGTGAAGGATCATGGTCTATACTCCTCAGGCCGCGAGGGCCATGGTGACGATGCCGGATTCGCGCATCCGCACGACGTCGCCGACGTAGCAGCCCTGCCACTCCGACGCCCAGTCGCCCGGGAACCAGTCGCCCATCGTGACGGCGTGGCCGATCTGCTCGCATACGTCGTCGAACAGCGTCCTGATCGCCGACATGGGAACGACGCCGCCAAGGGCGGCCTCGAGCGCCGACACGGCGCGTACGACGACGGTCTCGTCGGAGGGGATCCATTCGCCCGAGCGTAGCGCGGTCTGGGCGGCCGCGAGGATGCAGTGGGCGTCGTGGCGCAGGTTCATGCTGGTGTTCCTCGATGTGATGGCGACATCCGGGCTTCCTTTTCCCTTCCCGGACTTCCGATGGTCCGCGTTTCCGAAGATCAGGATCGACCCGGACGCGAAGAGGCCCGGCCGACGATGTCGACCGGGCCTCCGATACCTTTCCTGCAGGAGGCATGTGCCCCTACATGCCGCGGGCTGCCTGCGAGGCGAGGACTGCGCCCTTGATCGCGGGACTGGGCGCATTCGGCTTCGCGCCCGACTCCATGCCGTCGTCGTGCTGCTTCGCCAGCGATTCCATGTCGCGTGCCGACGCCGCGGTGAGGCCGAGATCCGCATAGCGGTTCTTCAGCAGCGTATCGCCGGCGCGTTCCGCCGCCTCAACCGAATAGGCGAGCCTGTCCCACCCCGGACGTCCGGACTGGCCGGTGTCGTCCATCATTCCGAGCGTGGCGTTCGCCGCATCGAGGACGTGGCCGCTGTTCTGCATGGTGGGTTCGCGGCGCCGGGCGTCGAGCGCACCGACCAGATCTGTGATCTCGCTGCGCTCGCCACCGTTCTCGTGCTCCAGGCCGCCGGTCCTGAGCAGCGCCTCGGAGTCGCGGACGACCTCGCCGACGCGCTTCTCGAACGCTGCCGCGTCGATGGCCGGTCCGGCGACTGCCGACTCCAGCTCAGAGGGGGCACCGTAGCTCATCGGCATAGCGACGACCTCGACGGGACCGGTCCTATCCTCGAACGTGGTCGCGTTGCGCACGTAGAGGTCGGCGGCGAAGGAGCCGTTGGCGACTTCGCTGCGCATTCCCTCGAGACCCTCCGGATGGATCTGGTCGGTCGATCGTCCGGTGAAGCCGGTGATCTCGCGTGCGGGCCCCTGAAGGGTGACGACGTCCTTCGTCCCCTCCGCCTCGTTGCCGAACTTGATGTCGATCGGCACGGCCCACATCTCGCTGTCGCGCATCTCGA
>Ga0308158_10005327_pt1 | contig 10568 bp, 8 predicted proteins | sample PhyBR2_FD_201038 | JGI IMG/M metagenome (GOLD analysis project Ga0308158, IMG submission 201038) | Phyllosphere microbial communities from UC Gill Tract Community Farm, Albany, California, United States - DLSLB.R2 | ecosystem: Host-associated > Plants > Phyllosphere > Unclassified | place: USA...
TTATTGTGATTTATTGATTGCTTACTTTTTCTGTTCCAAGATGCCGGACAAACAGCATTGAGGGGAAAAATGGATCCGGCGTTGACGACTGGCGTGCCACCTGCGGAAGCTTTCACCCATGTCCGCATCATCATCGGCATCATTCTTGGTCTTTGCGTATCGCGCCTTCTGACGGGCTTTGCGCGGTTTATCCAGCATCCGGGGAAGCAGAAAATCTATCCGGTTCATCTGGCGTGGGTGGCCTTCATTCTGCTTTCGGTCATCCATTTCTGGTGGTTCGAGTTTAGTCTGAGAACCATTCATCTTTGGACATTCGAGAAATATTTATTCGTGATCTTCTATGCCGGGCTTTATTTCCTGCTCTGCACGCTGCTCTTTCCCGACAGCATGGAAGAATATACGGGCTATCGTGATTATTTCATTTCACGCCGCAAATGGTTTTTCGGTATTCTCGTGCTGGTTTATGTCACCGATGTTGTCGATACCCTTCTCAAGGGGGTGGAACATTATCAGCTTTACGGGATCGAATATCCTATTCGTGTCGGCGCGCTGATAGCGGGAAGTCTTATAGCGATGTTCACCGATAACCGGCGCTATCATGCGCTCTTTGTCACCTTCGCATTGCTGTATGAAATAGCCTTCACACTCAGGCATTTTGCGACTTTATCCTGAAACTTCAGCTTTCGAGATTGTCATATCCATTCATGACGCTTATTGGCATGTCTGCTGGATAAAGGCGATGTATCCCAAGGTATCGCCTGCCTGGAGCGCTTGTCGGCCTGAATGGATCAGACCGGCGCTCTCATTATTTGATTGAAGCGTATCTTATCCGAAAACCGTTTCACACTTTTCGGGATACGCTCTAAACGGAGCATTCGACATGGCCCAATTGATCGATGGTAAGAAGCTCGCCGAAGATGTGGTTTCCACGGTAAAGCGTGAGACTGAAAAGCTCGTCAGTGCGACCGGGGTCGTTCCGGGCATTGCAGTGGTGATTGTCGGTGAAGACCCGGCAAGTCAGGTCTATGTGGCCTCCAAAGGCAAGAAGGCCAAGGAATGCGGCTTTGTTTCCGTTCAGCACGATTTGCAGGAAGATGCATCTGAGCAAGAGCTTCTCGATCTGATCGATAGCCTCAACAACGATCCGGCCATCCACGGTATTCTGGTGCAGCTTCCGCTGCCAAAGCACATCGATTCAGGCCGCGTTATCCAGACGATTTCGCCGGAAAAGGACGTCGACGGCTTCCATTTCATCAATGTAGGCAAGCTTGGCACAGGTGAAGTCGATACGGCTTTCGTTCCCTGCACTCCGGCTGGTGCGATGATCATGATCGAGCGTGTTCATGGCCGCGATCTGTCGGGCCTGAATGCCGTGGTGATTGGCCGTTCCAACATCGTCGGCAAGCCGATGTTCAACCTGCTGCTTGCAGCCAATGCGACCGTGACCGTTGCGCATAGCCGCACCAAGGATCTGCCAGCAATAGCGCGCACTGCCGATATTCTGGTTGCAGCTGTCGGTCGCCCGCAAATGGTAAAAGGCGATTGGGTCAAGCCCGGTGCGACTGTGATCGATGTGGGTATCAATCGCATTCCCGCGCCTGAAAAGGGTGAAGGCAAGACACGTCTGGTTGGCGATGTTGATTTTATGGATGCCGAAAAAGTGGCCGGTGCCATTACGCCGGTTCCAGGTGGCGTGGGTCCGATGACCATCGCCATGCTCATGGCAAATACGCTGACGGCTGCCTGCCGCAGTGCTGGCTTCGAAAAGCCAGTATTTTGACACAATTTAAAGGCGTTTTTTGCGCCTTTTTGTGAAGTTTTGTGCGATTTGAGAGGCAAAGCGGCGTAAAAACCGCTCTGCCTTATTTCATTTGGGGCGCTTTTCAGAAGACGGAAGCACCTTCATCGGCACGGCCAGCAATCTGACGGAAGGCGCGGAAAAGTTCACGCCCCATTCCGTGTTCATTGCCCGAAAGGTCCGGACGCTGTTCGATGCGCTCGGCAAGAAGGGCATCATTGAGAAGCACTTCCAGCGTCCCATTCACCGCATCAAGCCGCACAATATCGCCGTTGCGGATTTTTCCGATTGCACCACCATCCAGTGCTTCCGGGGTCACGTGGATTGCGGAAGGGACTTTGCCTGAAGCACCCGAAAGGCGACCATCAGTAACGAGTGCGACCCGCTGGCCACGATCCTGCAAAATGCCAAGCACGGTCATCAGCTTGTGCAGTTCCGGCATGCCATTGGCTTTCGGTCCCTGATAGCGGACAACCGCGATGAAATCGCCAGCAAGATCGCCCGCCTTGAATGCGGCCTGCAATTCCGACTGATCATTGAAAACCTTTGCAGGTGCTTCAATGATATGGCGTTCGGGTTTCACGGCTGAAACCTTGATGATCGCATTGCCGATATTGCCGGTCAGAACCTTGATGCCGCCTGACGGCTGGAATGGCGAATGAATTTTCGCCAGAACCTTGTCGTCGCCGCTCTTTTCGGGCACCGGCTCGCGCACGACATTGCCATCGGCGCCGAGCTTGGGTTCGATTGCGTAAGGTCGCAGCCCTTGACCCCAGACGGTGCGGACATCTTCATGCAGAATGCCGCCGTCAAGCAGTTCGCGGATCAGGAAGCCCATGCCACCGGCTGCGTGGAAATGGTTTACATCGGCAAGCCCATTTGGATAGACGCGCGCCAGAAGCGGAACGACGTCCGAAATTTCGGAAATATCCTGCCATGTGAGCTTAATGCCTGCCGCAGCTGCCATGGCGATCAGGTGAATCGTATGGTTGGTGGAGCCGCCTGTAGCGTTCAACCCAATGATACCATTCACAAATGACCGCTCGTCGAGCATCTCACCGACTGGTGTATATTCGTTGCCGCAGGCGGTGATCGCCAGCGCCCGTTTAGCGGCTTCGCGGGTGAGGGCGTCACGCAGAGGTGTGCCCGGATTGATGAAGGATGAACCGGGCAAGTGCAGGCCCATGATTTCCATCAGCATCTGGTTGGAGTTGGCCGTGCCATAGAAGGTGCAGGTGCCGGGACCATGATAGGATTTCGATTCAGAGATCAGCAATTCCGCGCGCCCGACCTTGCCTTCGGCATAAAGCTGCCGGGTCTTGGCTTTCTCATCGTTCGGCAAGCCGCTCGTCATGGGACCAGCCGGGATGAAGACCGCAGGCAGATGCCCGAACGTCAGAGCGCCGATGATCAGTCCCGGCACGATCTTGTCGCAGACGCCGAGATAGACGGCGGCATCGAACATATCGTGCGAAAGACCGACGGCTGCGGCCATGGCGATCACTTCGCGCGAAAACAGCGAAAGTTCCATGCCAGCGAAACCTTGTGTAACGCCGTCACACATTGCAGGCACACCGCCTGCGACCTGCGCCACACCGCCAGCCTCACGTGCGGCCTTGCGGATCAGTTCAGGATAGGTCTCAAACGGCTGATGCGCCGAGAGCATGTCATTATAAGCGGTGATAATGCCCAGATTGGGCACCACATCGGCGGTGAGTGCCGCCTTGTCATTCGGGCCGCAGGCTGCAAAACCATGGGCGAGATTGGCACATCCAAGCACAGCGCGATGCGGTTTCCTGGACGCAGCTTCACGCACACGCCCAAGATATGCCTCGCGGCTTGGTTTCGAGCGCTCAACGATGCGCTCGGTAATTTCCTTGATGCGGATATGTGCAGTCTGCGTCGTCATGGGTATCACCTGCTAAAACAGTGCGAGGTTTGCCTGTGGTTTATTCCGACAGTCCCGAACGCAAACTGCTGCGTTCTTAACCGGAACTGCTCTAACTGGTCCAGTAAAGCTGGATCGGCGTACGGGCATGGCGGAAGACCGCACGCACTGGCATTTCAGTCTCGTCATCGCCTGCCAGCGCTTGTTCAAGCGTCGCCTGCTTGGCCGCACCTTCAATGTGCAGAACCAGCATGTCGGCTTCAGCAAGCAACGGCAGCGTAAGGGTCAGGCGCTTCTCGCCAGCACCTTCCGCATGGATCGGCAGAACAACGGCCTTTGTCGTCGGATCAATCGCCTGATCGAGCCTGTCAGCATTCGGGAAGAACGATGCCGTGTGGCCGTCATTGCCCATGCCAAGCACAACGACGTCGAAAGGACGGCGCAATGCATCAATCCGGTTGGCGGCAGCGAGAGCCGCAGTTTCAGCTGTTGCAGCCGGATTATAAAGACCGACGAATTTCGCAACACCTGCATGATCGCGCAATAGATGATCGCGCACCAGCTTTTCATTGGAGCGTTCGTTCGTTGGGGGGACGAAACGCTCATCGACCAGGGTGATTGTGACCAGCGTCCAGTCGATCATCTTGCGCGACAGGATGTCAAACAGCTTGAGCGGCGTCGTGCCGCCGGAAACAGCGATTGTCGCTTGCCCCCGCTCAGCGATAGCGGCAGCCAGCTTGTTCGCAATCGCTTCAGAAAGCGACTGTGCCAGTTCCGTTCCGCTGGTGAAATCGTGCCGTTCGATGCTCATGCCATACCTTTCAAGTCAGACAGTCCAGAGCGGGCCCTCAATGGGAATTCGCGCTCGCTCTTTCTTTTTCGGCACAAAGACTGATCCGGAAATGTCTGTCAACGCCTCTCCGGGTCTGGGAGTCTCGTGCGTAGAGCGGTTCGAGTCAGAATTGAACGTTGGAACCGCTCGAACCATTGGCTTTAACGCATTATCCAGCCCTCACGTGGTGGATTTGAGGTTCCTGTCATTTGCGTTGCATTCACATTCAGGAACTTCAAACCCGTAAACCACACGAGATTCAATAATTTACGAGTATGGCTTTGAATCCGAAATTCGTTCAGACGACTGCTTTACAGTGATACGAATTTCGGGTTCGCCATACTAGTGGATTGAATTTGAGGTTTGAATCCCGACCGACACAAATGCTATTTCAAACATCAAATTCGAAAAATCCACTAGATTCAAATACTTGTTAGTGGTCTTTTTGATTCCGACATTTGTTTAACGCCTGTATCGAGGGATGCAAATGTCGGAATCAGACCACTAGCAATTGTTCATCAGGAGTTGCAATTCTCACCATAGCCCCGCAGAAGTGGAGTGGTTTTAATCGTATCGATCAACGCTTCGACTGGATTGCCAATGACCGACACAGTGCCGCTTGACTTGCCTGAAAACGAATTTGCAAACCTTGTGCCGAATTCCAGACTGCGACAGCAATTCCAGTTCATTCTCGAAGTTGAAAAACTGAAGCAGGTGCTGCGGCGGACCCCGCTTCTGGATGGTTCACGGCGCGAAAACGATGCCGAGCACACCTGGGAACTGACGCTCATGGCGATGGTGCTCCATGAACACGCAAATGGGAAAGTCGATCTCCTGCGCGTATTCAAGATGCTGATAATTCACGACATCGTGGAGATCGATGCAGGCGATACGTTCATCTATGATGCGGCAGCGGCTGTCGATCAGGAAGAGCGCGAAATACAAGCCGCCGACCGGATATTCGGCATTCTGCCCGAAGATCAGGCGCTGGAATTTCGCGCCTTATGGGATGAATTTGAGGCACGCACGACACCGGAAGCACAATTCGCGCGCGCGATGGATCGGCTACAGCCGCTCCTCCATAATTTTTTTACCAGTGGCGGAACCTGGCACACGCCCGGTGTGACTGCATCCGACGTAGTGGATAGAAAAGCGCCGATTTCACTGGCATCCGACACGCTTTGGGACGCCGCTCAGCGGATAATCGCAGAAGGCGTCGAACGCGGATATCTGAAGCAGGGCTGAAATGCTAAGCCTTTAATATTAGTAACTAATAATATTAGAAGGCCTCCCAATAGTTTTTATCAAAATAGGACAATATTGTTGTCCTTTTCTCTTTTCTTTTATTGCGTGAAGCGCTACTCAAGCGGTCATAAACACCTCTTTAAAGAGGGATAAAAGCAAGAAAGGTGATTTCGTGACTAGGGAAAATCTACTCGAAAGTGCACTTGTTCGTCTCGACGAGGCTGCAAGCCACATCAATATCGATCCAGATGTTATCGAAAAGCTGAAATACGCCCGCGAAACCATGAAAGTGCGGTTGATGATCCGCATGGACGATGGCTCGCGCAAATCCTTTCTTGCATGGCGCTGCCGCTATGACGATACCCGCGGACCAACCAAGGGCGGCATCCGTTATCATCCCGAATCAACGGCTGAAGAAGTCGAAACGCTCGCTTTCTGGATGACCTTCAAGTGCGCCGTGATGAACCTGCCTTATGGCGGTGGCAAGGGTGCGATCCAGGTTGATCCACGCAAGCTTTCCAAGGCTGAGCTTGAGCGTCTTTCGCGCGCCTATATTCAGGCTTTCTCCGGCATTATCGGTCCGGACCGCGATATTCCGGCACCAGACGTCTATACCAATTCCATGATCATGGGCTGGATGGCAGACGAATACTCCCAGATCGTCGGCCAGTCTTCACCTGCCGTGATTACCGGTAAGCCATTGGCACTTGGCGGCTCGCTTGGTCGTAACGATGCGACGGCGCGCGGCGGCTTCTATCTGGTTCGCCATCTGGCGCACGATCTTGGCCTTGCTTCGCAGCTTCGCGTTGCAGTGCAGGGCTTCGGTAATGCTGGACAGTTTTTTGCGAAGCTCATGGCTAGTGACGGCCACAAGATCGTAGCCGTGTCGGATTCCTCGGGTGCGGTTTATTGTGCCAAGGGTCTTGATCTTGATCTGCTGCTGGCAGCAAAAGAACAGGGCAAATCGGTGGTTTCCACCGCTGGCAACAAGGGTCATGAAGCGATCAGCGCCGATGAACTTGTCGCCGTCGATTGTGATGTGCTGGCACCAAGCGCCATGGAAAACATGATCCATGTCGACAATGCTGCATCCATCAAGACCAAGTTGATTGTTGAGCTTGCAAACGGTCCTGTTACGCCAGAAGCCGACAAGATTTTGGAGGAAAAGGGCGTCATCATTCTGCCGGACATTCTGGCCAATGCCGGTGGCGTGACGGTTTCCTATTTTGAATGGGTTCAGAACCGTCAGGGCTATTACTGGACGCTTGAAGAAATCCATGAACGCCTGAAAACCATCATGGAACGCGAAGGCCGTGCCATCTGGAACCATGCCAAGCAGCACAAGGTTACCGTCCGCTCGGCAGCCTATGTTCATGCGCTGGAACGCCTTGCGCAGGCTATCGAGGCGCACGGCACGCAGAACTATTTCTCTGCCTGATTGTATATTTCGAGACGGCCCCTCCTGTCAGCTATCTGACAGGAGGGAACTTCTAACCATCACAATTTTCCAGCCTGACAATCATATAATACTTGTCCGCAAGGCTCTTTGAATAACGCCTCGCCATCCCTATATCCTGTAAACCACGATACAGCGAGGAACGGGATGAATATCGGGCAAGCCGCCAAAGCATCGGGCATATCGGCGAAAATGATCCGCCATTATGAAACCATCGGGCTTATCGAGGCTGCCGATAGAACCAGTTCGGGCTATCGCGTCTATACGCAGAATGATGTCGAAACGCTGCGTTTCATCCGTTCAAGCCGTGATCTCGGTTTTCAGGTCGAGCAAATCAAGGAACTGCTTGCGCTGTGGCGCGATCGCAACCGCGCATCCGCCGATGTGAAGAAGGTCGCACTTCAGCACGTCGAAGACCTCGAAGCCAAGATGAGGCAGTTGCAGAACATGGCAGACACGCTGCGCCATCTCGCCCATAACTGCCAGGGAGACAACCGTCCCGACTGTCCGATTATTCACGAGCTTGCCACCCATAGCGTACAAAAGCCTGTGCGCCCGGCACCCCGAAAGGGCGAGTTGCTGCACGGGAAGGTGTGAACGTTTCTTCGGAAAAGCGACCTATCAAGAAAACAAAACGCCGGGAATAATTTCCCGGCGTTTTTTGTTCGATGTGTCCTGTCGGTTTGTTTTTAAGCGCATCTTGTTCCGAAAACTGGTTCACACTTTTCGGGATGCGCTTTATTTCGGCAGCGTATAGGCAATCACGTAATCGCCCGGCTTCGTACCGACCGAACCATGGCCACCAGCCACCATCAGCACGAATTGCTGATCATTGACCGTATAGGTCATAGGTGTGGACTGACCGCCTGCAGGCAGGCGTGCTTCCCACAGAACCTCGCCATTGGTGAGATTATAGGCACGGAGATAATCATCGACCGCAGCCCCCAGGAAGGCGACGCCACCGGCCGTAATCATCGGCCCGCCAATGCCCGGCACGCCAACCTTGAATGGCAGCGGAACCGGTGCCATGTCGCGGATGGTGCCATTGCGATGTTTATAAACTGTCTTGCCGGTTCGCAGATCGACACCCGCAACATAGCCCCAAGGTGGCGACTGGCACGGAATGCCGAGCGGGCTTAGGAATGGTCCCATGAAGACGCCATAAGGCGCACCGTCATTGCGATTCAACCCCTGCTCGCTGCCCTTCTCATCCTGTCCACGCGGCGGAATATCCGCACGCGGCACAAGACGGGACGTGAAGGCGAGATAGGTCGGCATACCGAACATCACCTGACGCACCGGATCGACGGCCACACTGCCCCAGTTGAAGACGCCGAAATTGCCTGGATAGACAATCGTGCCTTTCAGCGAAGGCGGCGTATAGCGCCCTTCATAGAAATGCTGATGGAACGAGATGCGGCAAGCGAGCTGATCGAACAATGTCACGCCCCACATGTCGCTTTCTTTAAGCGGTGGTGGGCTGAATGTCAGATCAGAGATCGGCTGCGTCGGTGATGTATGATCTTCCGGGATTGCACCTGTCGGCGCTGCCATCTCACTGACCGGAATGATTGCCTCGCCGGTCCGGCGGTCGAGCACATAGAGATCGCCCTGTTTGGTCGGGCCAACCAGTGCGGGAACTCCGTTAATATCAAGCAGGACCGGCTGGGCTGGAACGTCCATATCCCAAAGGTCGTGATGCACTGTCTGGCGCACCCATTTGACCTGACCGGTATTCACATCGAGCGCAACAATGGATGACGAATATTTCTCGACATTCTCGCTGCGGCCAATGCCGAGCTGGTCCGGCACCTGATTGCCGAGCGGGATATAAACAAGGTTGAGCTTGTCATCGACGCTGAATACCGACCAGCTGTTCGGCGAATTGGTCGTGTAATGCTCACCTTCCGGCAGCGGCGTGGTCACATCCGGATTGCCCGAATCCCAGTTCCAGAGCAATTCACCCGTGCGGATATCAAAGGCGCGGATGACGCCCGACTGTTCTTCGGTCGAGTAATTGTCATTGACCGCACCGCCGACGATGATCTTGTCACCAACCACCGCTGGTGGCGAGGTCGAGTAATAATAGCCAGCCGGATTATATTTCATCCCATGGCTGAGATCGAGCGTACCGCCATTGGCAAAGTCGGTGCAGATTTCGCCGCTTTGCATATCAAGTGCGATCAGACGCGCATCCGATGTCGGCAGATAAACGCGCTCAGAGCACTTGGCTCCTGCGGTTGCCGTTGAATCCTTCCAGTAGCTCACGCCACGGCAGGTCTGATGCTGACGGTCGGTGTTGAAGCCGACCTTTGGATCGAACTTCCACTTTTCCTTGCCGGTCGCAGCATCGAGCGCAATCGCCCAATTGTGCGGCGTGCAGAGGAAAAGCGAATCGCCGATCTTGAGCGGTGTCACCTGATAGGTGGTTTCGCCCACATCCTGCGGCTGCTTCACATCGCCGGTCTGATATTGCCAGGCGACCTGCAGTTTGGAGACATTTTCAGGCGTTATTTGCGCAAGTGGCGAATAGCGCTGCCCGTAAGGCGTGCGCCCATATTGATGCCATTCGCCATCGGGCACATTGCCTCCAAGATCAGCTGTTGCAGCAACCTTTTCCGTTGGCAGATCGCCTTTGATATTGGTCGGGTCCTGCGTCATCGAATAGCCCGCGACAACAAGCGCTGCGAGCGTCGCGATGGTCAGCGGGAAACCACCGCCATTGAGCGGCTTCCTGATCCATGGCGTGAGCAGCCAGAGGCCAAGCAGGACAATGATGCCGCCCGTGGAACCGAGACGCCACCAATCAAAGCCGACTTCATAAACGGCCCAGCCGAGCGTTCCGAGAATGACCAGCGCATAAATCCAGAGCGCCAGAGCGTTTCGTTTGAGAAGATAAAAACCTGTCAGCAGGAAGCCGACAGCGATGACGATGAAGGCCCAGCTCCCGCCCAGCGTGGCGAGATAGACCCCGGCTGCGCCGAGCGCAAGACCAATCAGTAACAACACAATAGCCGTAAGAGAAACAAGCAAGACATTACCCCCTTCAAGTAGTGACTGCAGTCCCGCCGTGCATGACTGTTACTCTCATGAAAGTTGCACGGATTAAACCGAATTCGAGGTATTCCTGATTTGGGTAGGCCTCATATTGGTAGAAGTGTCGCAGCAAATTGATTGCTGCGCAACACTCGTGGTCTGATTCCGACATTTGCATTCCCCGATACAGGCATTAAACAAATGTCGGAATCAAGAAGACCACTAGCAAGCATTTGAATCTAGTGGATTTTTCGAATTTGATGTTTGAAATAGCATTTGTGTCGGTCGGGATTCAAACCTCAAATTCAATCCA
>Ga0308158_10005328_pt1 | contig 10567 bp, 10 predicted proteins | sample PhyBR2_FD_201038 | JGI IMG/M metagenome (GOLD analysis project Ga0308158, IMG submission 201038) | Phyllosphere microbial communities from UC Gill Tract Community Farm, Albany, California, United States - DLSLB.R2 | ecosystem: Host-associated > Plants > Phyllosphere > Unclassified | place: USA...
ACCCAGGAGCTGACTTGGCCACTTCCCCTACTGCCCCTCGCGCGACCGACCCCGAAGAGGTTGAGGCGCTGCATCGCCTGATCCTCGCGTCGCTCGACGACGACCAGGCGGTCGAGACGATCTCGATCCCGCTCGCGGGCAAGACCAGCATCGCCGACTACATGGTGATCGCCAGCGGTCGCTCGACCCGCCAGGTCGCCTCGATGGCGCAGAAGCTGGCCGAGCGGATCAAGGCCGAGTTCAAGCGCCCGGTGAAGATCGAAGGCCTGCCGACCGCCGACTGGGTGCTGATCGACGCGACCGACATCATCGTCCACCTGTTCCGCCCCGAAGTCCGCAGCTTCTACAATCTGGAGCGGATGTGGGCGTTCGGCGATGCGCCGACGCCGCCTGCGATGCCGACCTTCACCGACGAAGACTGATCCGGCGCGACGGCCGGAGGGCGTATCATGCTGCTCCACATCGTCGCCCGCGGCCGGATCGGGCGGTCGCCCGAGGCCGAGCTGGTCGACCGGTATCTGAAGCGGATCGTCTGGCCGACCAAGGTCAGCGAGCTGCCCGATACCGGCGGCCGGATCCCGGTCGTCGGCGAACAGACGAAGCGCATCCTGCTCGACGAGAAGGGTGAAACGCTGTCCTCGACCGCGTTCGCGCACAAGCTCGGGCGGTGGCGCGACGACGGCGTGCGCGAGGCGCGGTTCATGATCGGGGCCGCCGACGGCTTCGACGACGCCGCGCGGTCCGAGGCCGACCTGCTGTTCTCGTTCGGACGCGCGACATGGCCGCATCTCCTAGCCCGCGCGATGCTGGCCGAGCAGCTGTTCCGCGCGACGAGCATCCTGGCCAATCACCCCTATCACCGCGAGGGGTGACGATGCGGGCGTCGCACGTCATCCTCCTGCTGTCGCTGTTCGCCGGTGCCACCGCGTCGATCGCGCGCGAGGGCGCGGGCGCGCCACGCGATCGGCTGTCCGAGGCCCGCCGCCAGCTGGGCGAGGCGAAACGTACCGCGATCCTGGCGGCGGCGCGGGCGGATCGTCTGACGGCGGCGGCCGCGCGCGAGCGCCGGCAGGCGGACCGCATCAATGCGCGCCAGCGCGCGCTCGCCGCCAAGGTCGTCGCAGCGCAGGCGGATATCGAGGCCGCGCGTCTTCGCGTGACGATCATCGACCGATTGCTGACGGATCAGCGCGCGGCGCTGGGGGCGGCGCAGACGCCGATCGCCCGATTGCTCGCCGCGCTCCAGGCGCTCGCCCGACGTCCGACGATCGTCGCGGTCGCGCAGCGCGGGTCGGTCGACGATCTCGTCCATGTCCGGGCGGTGCTGGGCACCGCGCTGCCCGTGGTCCGGGCGCAGACCCAGGGCGTCCGCGCCGCACTGGACCGGACGCGGCGATTGCAGGCGGGGGCGGTGCTTGCGGCGACCGCGCTCCGCGAGGGGCGTGCGCGGCTGGAGGCGAACCGGTCCGCGCTCGCGACGCTGGAGGCGGATCACCGCGCCCGCAGCCAGGCGTTCGGGCGGACCGCGATCAGTGAGTCGGATCGTGCGCTGGCGATGGGCGAGCGGGCACGCGATCTGGTCGACGGAATGGCGGTGGCGGACCTCGCCGAGGCGACCGCACGCGAGCTCGCGGCGCTGCCCGGGCCGTCGCCGCGCCCGGTCGCACCCGGCAGCATCGTTCCGGCCGCCGCGCACGGCATCTATCGCCTGCCGGTCCGCGGCCAGTTGGTGACGGGTTTCGACGAGGTGTCGGCGGCCGGCGTCCGATCGCGCGGGCTGACCTTCGCGGTCGCGCCGCGTGCGCGCGTCGTCGCGCCCGCAGCGGGGCTGGTCCGCTATGCCGGGCGGTTCCGCAGCTATGGCACGATCGTGATCGTCGATCATGGGGCGGGCTGGTCGAGCCTGGTCACCGGGCTGTCGGCCACGCCGCTCAAGCCGGGGGCACGCATCGCGATGGGCGCGCCGATCGGGATCGCACAACGCAGCGAGCCGAGGGTCACGGTCGAGTTGCGCCGGCAGGGACGCGCCGTCGACGCCGCCGCGCTGATCGGCTAGCGGGTCGTCGTCCCGCCGCGTGCGACCGGGCCACGCACCAGAAGCGGTCGCGCCGTCGCGGATGCGGATCGCAAAGGTCAGCATGGCTTTGCTCCCGACCCGTTAACCCGCTACATCGTCGCTTCCCCCGGTTTCAGGACCTTAGATGCCCCGTCCGATCCTTTCCGCTACCGCCATCCTCGGCGCTCTCACATTGGTGCCACTCGCAGCCTCGGCGATGGCCGCGGTCGACACCGCGACCTACCGCGAGTTCGATCAGTTTCTCGACGTGTTCAATCGCGTGAAGGCGGATTATGTCGACAAGGTCGATGACAAGACGCTGATCAAGGGCGCGATCCAGGGGATGCTCGCCAGCCTCGATCCGCATTCGAGCTATGTCGATGCGCTCGACTACGAGAATCTGCGGATCATGACCGAAGGCAATTATGGCGGCCTCGGCCTGACGGTGCAGATGGAGGACGGCGCGATCAAGGTCGTCACGCCGCAGGAAGACTCGCCCGCGGCACGCGCGGGGGTGAAGTCCGGGGACTATATCACGCATATCGACGGCAAGCTGATCTATGGCGACTCGCTCGACGTGGCGGTCGCGCAGATGCGCGGCAAGCCCGGCAGCAAGATCACGCTGGGACTCGTCCGCCCGGGCCGCGACAAGCCGCTCGACGTGTCGATGGTCCGCGAGATCATCGTCCAGAAGCCGGTGAAGTGGGAAGTCCGCGGCGACGTCGGCTATATCAACATCAACACCTTCAGCGAGAATACCGGCGCCGACACGCGTGCGGCGATCATGGCGATCGACAAGTCGCTCGGGCATCGTCCGCTCGGCTATGTCGTCGACCTTCGCCAGAATGGCGGCGGGCTGCTGACGCAGGCGATCGCGGTGAGCGACGCATTCCTCGACCACGGCGAGATCGTCTCGCAGCGCGGTCGCGAGAAGACCGATATCGAGCGCTATTACGCCAAGCCCGGCGACGATGCGCATGGCCTGCCGATCGTCGTGCTGACCGATCCCGGGACCGCGTCGGCGTCGGAGATCGTCGCGGGCGCGTTGCAGGATCATCACCGCGCGCTGATCATGGGCGAGCGGACGTTCGGCAAGGGATCGGTGCAGACCGTGCTCCAGCTCGGGCCGGAGACCGCGTTGCGGCTGACCACGGCACGCTATTTCACGCCGTCGGGCCGGTCGGTGCAGGAGGGCGGGATCGAGCCCGACATCAGGGTCCCGCAGATCAGCGATCCCGACCACAAGGCGCGCCCGGTCTTCCGCGAGGCCGATCTTCGCCGCCACCTGATCAACGAGGTCAAGGCCGACAATGCGGTGCTGGAGGAGGATACCAAGGACGATCCACGCTTCTCGGCCACGCCCGAGGCGCTCAAGAAGCAGGGGATCGAGGACTTCCAGCTCTATTATGCGCTGAAGACCGTCGCGCGGCTGGGCGGCGCGGCACAGGTTGCTGCGGCGACCAAGGCGCCCGTCAAGTGAGCGTACGTCGCGGGCTGGGGATGACCAAGAACGAGGAGATCGCCCGGTCGATCGCGTTCACGCTGCCGCTGCTGCTTCTGCTCGGTGCGCTGGGATCGCAGTTCCTGGGCGGCCTCTATCCGTGCGAGATGTGTCATTGGCAGCGGTGGCCGCATTATGCCGCGGTGCTGATCGCGGGCGCGTCGTTCCTCGTGCCGCAGCGTTCGTTGCGCGCATCGCTGGTGATCGTCGCCGCGTTGCTGATCGGGATCAGCGGCGCGATCGGGCTGTTCCATGCGGGCGTCGAATATCATTGGTGGAACGGCATCACCGCCTGCACCACGACCGTGTCGATGGCGGGGACGACTCCCGCAGAGCGGCTCGCGGCGATCATGAACGCACCGATGGTCCGCTGCGACGCGGCGCAGTGGACGCTGGCGGGGATTTCGCTCGCCGGGTTCAACGCCATCTTTTCGCTGGGCGGCGCGATCACCATCTTGCTCCTCATGAGGAAGACACGATGACCAAGGTCGCACCCACGCAAGCCGTCCCGACCCAGGGCGCACCGACGCTGGGCGCACGCTGGAAGCCCGGCGACCGCAAGCATCCGAGCAGCGCGATGGTCCGCGTCGACCAGGCGGGCGAATATGGTGCGATCCGTATCTATGCGGGGCAGTTGGCGGTGCTCGGCGATCGCCATCCCGCCGCGCGATCGATCCATCACATGGCGCAGCAGGAGGAACGCCACCGCGCGTTCTTCGACCGGATGATCGTCGAGCGCGGCGTGCGGCCGACGGTGCTGCAGCCGATCTGGAAGGTCGCGGGGTTTGCGCTGGGGGCGGTGACCGCAGCGATCGGTCCGAAGGCGGCGATGGCGTGCACCGCGGCGGTCGAGACCGAGATCGACAAGCATTACGAGGAACAGGTCGTCGCGCTGGGCGACAGCGATCCCGAGCTCACTGCGGCGATCCTCGATTTTCAGGCCGAGGAGCTCGAGCACAAGGCGACCGCGATCGCGGCCGGTGCCGAGGAGACGCCGGGCTATCCGGTGTTGAGCGCGCTGATTCGCGCGGGTTGCAAGGTGGCGATCGCGACGGCGAAGCGGATCTGACCCGACTGCGCGCCTGCTGCGTTCAGCATAGGGCCAGAGACGACCGTCGATGAGACGGCGACAGGATACGGATTGTGGGAGTGATGCGTATGAGGATGATGTTGGCGGTGGCGATATTGGCTACGAGCCCGGTGGCGGCGCAGACCGCGACGCCGGGCGCGGCGGTGCCTGCCAAGCCCGGTGCCGCGGCGCCCAAGCCCGCGTCGGCCCCCGGCGAGGTGTCGCGCAGCGCGCCGATCAACGGCGTGCTGACGCTGTTTGGCAACGAACGCTGCCCGACCAATGCGCAGGGCGAGGAGATCGTGATCTGCGTCCGCCGCAGCGCGCAGGAGCAGTACCGCGTCCCCAAGGAGCTTCGCGAGTTCGCGGTGACGCCGCAGAACGAAAGCTGGGCGGCCAAGGCGCAGGGGACGATGGGCACGGGTGTCGGCGTGAACAGCATCGGCAGCTGCTCGACTGTCGGCGCCGGCGGCGCGACGGGATGCTTTGGGCAGCGCGTCCGCGAGGCCCGTCGCGAGAACAAGGAGCGCGCTGCCGAGGTGCCTGTCCTTCCGTAAAATTCCTTCGGTAAGACGGGCGGAGGCGGTCAGCCCCTGGGCTTGAGCCCGCGGACGCGGTGCCAGATGTAGAAGCCGACCAGCGCGATCAGGACGATGCCGATCAGCAGGTCCGCGCTGTGGAAGGCGGCCTTCACGCGGGGGTCGCTGTCCCATTTGTCGCCGAGCTTCATGCCGACCCAGGCCAGCCCGAAGCACCACGGCCATGAGCCGATGAAGGTGTAGAGGTGGAACGGCACCAGCTTCATCCGCGCGACGCCCGCCGGGAACGCGATGAACGAGCGGATGACGGGCAGAAGCCGGCCGATCAGCACCGCCATGCTGCCCCAGCGCGCGAAGAACCGGTCGGCGGCGTCGAGCTCGCCCGGCCCGATCAGGACGTAGCGGCCCCAGCGCTCGGCCATCGGCCGGCCGCCGCGCTTGCCGACTTCATAGGCGACGATCGAGCCGAGATTGCACCCGATCGCGCCCGCGGTCGCGGCGAGATACAGGTCGAACCGTCCGGTCGACACGAGATAGCCGGCGAACGGCATGATGATCTCGGATGGAAGCGGGATGCACGCGCTTTCGATCGCCATGAGGATCGCGATACCGACATAGCCGCCGGACGAGATCACCCAGATCGTGAAGGTGGCCAGTACGGCCAGGATCTTTTCGAACATGGGTCGGCGATCTGCGCGATGCGGCGCGCGAAGGGAAGGGGCAATCGGTCCTGCCCTTCGGCGAAAAGGCGAGGCGCCCGGGCTTTACGCTAGGCCAGCCGTGCGCCGGCCATGCGCAGGTCCTCGACGAAGCGCGCATATTCCTCCTCGGCCTGCACCTTGTCGGGCAGACGCAGGAGGTAGCTGGGATGCACCGTGATCCAGGCCTCGCCACCACCCGGCAGCTGGAGCGCACGACCGCGTTCCTTGCCGATCGTCATGACCTTGCCGAACAGCGAGCGCGCCGCGGTGGCGCCCAACGCGACCGTTATCTTCGGCGCGACGAGCATCTGTTCCTGTTCGATCCACCAGCGGCACGCCTCGATCTCGCCCGCACCCGGCTTGGCGTGGATACGCCGCTTGCCGCGTTGCTCGAACTTGAAGTGCTTGACCGCGTTGGTGACGTAGGCGCGGCTGCGGTCGAGCCCGGCATCGGCCATCGCGCGATCGAACATCTGGCCGGCGGGCCCGACGAACGGCCGACCGGCAAGATCCTCCTGGTCGCCGGGCTGCTCGCCCACGAACATCAGCGGCGCGTCGATCGGCCCCTCGCCGAACACCGTCTGCGTCGCCGGCTTGTAGAGCGGGCAGCGCGTGCATCCTGCCGCCTCGTCGCGCAGCGCCTCCCACGCGATCAGGCTGTTGCCGCCGACCGTGTCGCGCGCCTTTGCGATCATGCCGCTTTCGCGCGCCTGCGCGGTCGCGATCATGCCGGGGACGAGATCGGTTTCGGGCATGTTCTTCCAGTATTTGCGGGGCATTTCCTTGAGCATCGCGCCGACCTTGACGCGCGCCGGGTTGAAGGTGCTGGCATAATAGGTCTTCCACACCTCCTCGGTCGGATCGCCGTCGGGCGCGTCGCCCTTGCTGGCGCCCGGGCCTTCGCTGAGCGCCTTGCCGTCCCAGTGGATCGAGACCTCGGGCGTGAGGATCGACCAGCGCATGCTGGCGAAACGGTTGACGAAGAACGCGGCGTTCGCGCGGACGATGTGGTGATCTGGCTCGAACCACGCGACGAAGCGCGCCGTGCCGTCTTCCTCGATTTCCCGAAACCGCAGGAATGCGCGCATCTTGTGGATGTCGCGGCGGACGTCCTTGGCGATCCGGTCGAGACGGCGGACGAGCGGGTCGGCGCGATCCTCGATCAGCTTCGGCTCGCGGCGCAGACGCGCGAGCAGCGTGTAGAGCAGCGCGAACCGCTCCGGATCGCTGCCGAGGATGACGCTGCGGGCAAGGTCGATAAACGCGCGCGGGACCGAGAAGCCGGGCGTGGACCGATCGGCGCTGGCGGCGGGGGGATCCGGCGCGAGCGTGCCGAACAGGTCCGCGGGGGCGCCGCTGACCTGCCAGACGACGTCGTCGGGCGGCACGTCGTCGGCCATCAGACCCCGTGCGGCGTCGCGCCAGCCGTCGAAATCATCGGGTTGGGCAAGGGTCACGACGCGCATCGCCGGTTCTACGCGGCGTGGGCGACGCTGGTTCCGCCCAGCCCCTTTTGAGTCGGCACGCGGTATCGAACCTCGACCTCGGCGCGTCGCCACCCTAGTCTTTGCGGATGATCGATCAGACTTCGACGCCGATGCCCGCTCAGCCGCCGATCGGGCGCGATACCCGCCTGTGCATGTCGTTGTCGGCGCGGCCCGGCAATTTCGGGTCGCGGTTCCACAACCGGCTCTATGCGCTGACCGGGCTCGACTATGTCTACAAGGCGTTTTCGACTCGCGACCTTGCGGGGGCGGTCGGCGGGATCCGCGCGCTCAACATCCGGGGCTGTGCGATATCGATGCCGTTCAAGGAGGCGGTGATCGCGATGCTCGACGGGCTGGCACCCTCGGCATCCGCGATCGACAGCGTCAACACGATCGTCAACGACGACGGCGTGCTGACGGGGCACAATACCGACTATGCCGCGGTCGCTGCGTTGATCGCGGACATCGATCCGGCGACGCGGTTCGTGCTGCGCGGGTCGGGTGGCATGGCAAAGGCGGTGGCCGCGGCGCTGCGCGATGCGGGCTTCGTGCACGGGACGATCGTCGCGCGGAACGCCGCAGCGGGACGGGGACTGGCCGATCTGTACGGCTTTGCCTGGTCCGCCGACCTTGACGACGGCATGGAGCCCGTGATGCTGATCAACGTCACGCCGATGGGCATGACCGGCGCGGACGAGGCGGTCATGGCCTTTCCTAAGGCGATGATCGCGGCGAGCGAGATCGCGTTCGACGTGGTCCAGTATCCGCCCGAAACGCCGCTGCTGCGCGAAGCTGCGGCGGCCGGAAAGCGGTGCATCACGGGGACCGAGGTGGCGATCATCCAGGCGCTGGAGCAGTTTATCCTTTATACCGGCGTGACGCCGAGCGCGGCGCAGGTCGCCGATGCGGCGGCCTTCGCGCGGGCGAACAGCTGACGTCGGGCAGCGCGGTTGCGCGATTTCCCCTTGTGCATGGCAGGGCCCAGCCCAAGATATGTTGCAGTGCACCATTCGAACGCCTGATCGGCGTTCGGTGTGTGGCCACATGACGGGAATTGCGATGGCTGGGCTTTCGGACACATTGGCGCGCCTCGCGCAGGCGCAGCGTGCTGCGACCATGGGCGCCGCGAGCATGGGCTATGGCGACCAGACGGCAGCCGATAACGGCCGCCTCCTGGCGCTCGACGATTTCGGTGCGAACCCCGGCGCGCTGCGGGCGCTGTCCTTCGTCCCCGAGGCTGCGGCGGGCACGCGGATGCCGCTCGTCGTGGTGTTGCATGGCTGCACGCAGACCGCGGCAGGCTATGATCGCGGGTCGGGGTGGTCGGAGCTCGCCGAAGACCAGGGCTTCGCGGTGCTGTATCCCGAGCAGCAACGGAGCAATAACGGCAATCTGTGCTTCAACTGGTTCGCCGCCGAGGACATTCGGCGCGGCGGTGGCGAGGCGCAATCGATCCGGTCGATGATCGCGACGATGGTCCGCGACTGCCCGATCGATCCCGATCGCATCTATGTCACCGGCCTGTCCGCGGGCGGGGCGATGGCGTCGGTGATGCTCGCGACCTATCCCGAGCTATTCGCGGCGGGGGCGATCATCGCCGGGCTGCCTTATGGGACCGCGACGTCGATGTCGCAGGCGCTCGACCGGATGCGGGGACGCGGCCTGCCGGATTCGGCGGCACTCGCCGCGCTGGTCGATGGCGCGTCGCCCGCGACGATGCGCATACCCCGGATATCGGTCTGGCATGGCGACGGCGACGGCACGGTGGCCGCGGCAAACGCGGATGCTGCCGTTGCGCAGTGGCGCGGCGTCCACGGCGTCGCGCAGGCGCCCGACGAGGTCGAGCAGACGGCGGACCATATCCACCGCCGGTGGCGCGATGCGCAGGGGCAGGTGGTCGTCGAGGAATACCGGATCCGCGGTCTCGGGCACGGCACGCCGCTCGCCACGACAGGTGCGGACGGGCTGGGCGAGGCCGGACCGCATATGCTCGAGGCCGGGATTTCCGCGACACGGCATAACGCCGCATTCTTCGGCATTGCCGGCCAGCCCGCGGCCCGCCCGACCGACGCGCGGCCTGCGCCGGCAACGGCGTCCGCGCGTGCAGGTCGTCCCGTCAGGTCGCCGTTGGCCTCTCGGAGCGGCGGGTCGCAGATTGGCGACATGATCGACGGCGCACTGCGCGCCGCGGGGTTGCTCCGCTAGCATCACGCCGGACGCGTGCTCCCGCGTGCTCGATCCATTCTGGGCGTAACATGAATCACGTCGGCTTGCGGCGTGCCACTCAGTGTTATAGCTTCATAGGACAGTGATCGTACCCCGGGGGATTTAGTGATGTCGTTCAAGCTCTTCGCTCTTGCGGGGGTCGCCACCGCCGCGCTGATCGCGCCGGGACACGCGCAGACCGCCGCGGCGCCGACCGGGCAGAGCACGAAGCCTGCGCTGGTCGCGACGCTCGTCCAGGCGGTCGATATTCCGTACCAGCAGTTCACGCTGACGAACGGGCTCCGCGTGATCGTCCACACCGACCGCAAGGCGCCGGTCGTCGCGGTGTCGGTCTGGTACGATGTCGGGTCGAAGCATGAGCCCAAGGGGCGCACCGGCTTTGCGCATCTGTTCGAGCATCTGATGTTCAACGGCAGCGAGAATGCGCCGGGCGATTTCTTTGCGCCGTTGAAACAGGTCGGCGCGACCGATTTCAACGGCACGACCTCGTTCGACCGCACCAATTATTTCGAGACGGTGCCCGCCGCCGCGCTCGAGCGCGCGCTGTTCCTCGAGAGCGACCGCATGGGGCATCTGACCGGCGTGATCACGCAAGGCGTGCTCGACGAGCAGCGCGGCGTCGTCCAGAACGAGAAGCGCCAGGGCGACAACCAGCCCTACGGCCTCGTCCAGTACAAGCTGTTTGGCGGGCTGTTCCCCGCGGACACGCCCTATGGCCACACCCCGATCGGGTCGATGGCGGATCTCGACCGTGCCAGCCTCGCCGATGTGAAGGACTGGTTCCGCTCGCATTACGGCCCCAACAACGCGGTGCTGGTGCTCGCGGGCGACGTCGATGCCGCGACCGCGAAGCCGCTGGTTGAGAAATATTTCGGCGATATCAAGGCGGGCCCCAAGTCGGTCCTGCCGACCGTCACCGTGCCGACGCTCGCCGCGCCGGTGAACGAGGTGATGAAGGACCGCGTCGCGGCGGTGATGATCAGCAAGA
>Ga0308158_10005331_pt1 | contig 10566 bp, 15 predicted proteins | sample PhyBR2_FD_201038 | JGI IMG/M metagenome (GOLD analysis project Ga0308158, IMG submission 201038) | Phyllosphere microbial communities from UC Gill Tract Community Farm, Albany, California, United States - DLSLB.R2 | ecosystem: Host-associated > Plants > Phyllosphere > Unclassified | place: USA...
CCATGAAAAAAGCTTCTAGTCTGCTTATTAGTTCGAATTGCTTATGGCTCTTGAAAATATCTGAATCGACTTGAACAGCAACTATAGGAGGGGATTGCGGTATCACGGCATTAAATAAGTTCACGCACTCTCTGTCTCTTTAGCAGGCCGCCGTAGCGGTGTCCAGTCGATGTCCCGAGCCCCGAGCAGAGCATACACATAGGGATCCGGGTTAAATTGAGCGCGGGCGCTGAACCCGGTCCATGTTTCGCAATCACTGGACACTAGGATTACTGGTAGGGTCAAGTCGTCCTGCAGCTGGTTAATAAGCGAACTTGCACGGGGCTCAACTAAGTCGCGCTTTTCTACCAAAATAAATGCAAGACGTTTTTCGCATAGGCGCTGGACAGAGTAAAGCATTAGAACCGTTCGCTTTCTTTTCGAACGACGCGCCCGATAATTTTGACAGACTCGTCGCATGTCCTGCGGTAATAGCGGCGCTGATCAACGCTATCTGAGGTTAGCCACCATTGACCAGCATCGCGTGTCAGTCGTTTGACGACTGGCTCGCCCTCATAGTTAATCGCATATACAGCCCCATCAACAAGCCTCTGATCACCGGTATTCACTACTACCAGATCGCCCTCGTAAAACGTCGGCTCCATGCTTTCGCCGCGCACAAAAATGGCAATCAGCTTTTCTCGGTTAAAACCTTTACTTTCGATCCATGAGGTTGGGACAGTCGTCGTTCCACCGTCGAACGGTTCAGGCTCCACGTCGAATCCACTAATGCCAGCCGTCAAGCGCAGGCGAACCATGGGAATCAACGTGTGGCGCGGGTCAGTCTTGGCCGCCGAATCGACTCTCAAAAATGAACCCGGCTTTAGACCTTCAGTTCCAGCGGCGCTGGCGTTCGCGAGGTCACTGTCACGCATCTCGGCGACCGTTACACCGAAGAAATCAGCCAGCGGTTGCAAGGTCTTCGTTCGAGGATCGTTACTTTCGCCACTCAAAATCCGATGGATAGTCGGCTGCGGCACACCGGTCGCCCGCTGTAGCTCATAAGGGTTAGTCCTCTTTTTGGCAATAAGCCACTCGAGGTTTTTCTGGATGGGAGATGCGGAGGTGCTCATCTCGCAAATATGCGTTAGCGCATACATCTGTGCAATCCTTTATGCGGTTTCGCATTGACAACAATACGGATTCGTATAGAATGAGGCAAAACCACTTCACACTTACGACCATGACTCTTCGAACCGCCCAAGGTGCCGCCCACTTTCTCGTAGGCGCTGGCTTCTCTCAAGCAGCGATAGCGAAACGTTCTGACGTCAGCCAGGCAACCATCAGCCGAATCCTTTCTGGCGAGTTGAAAGACCCAGCGGGCTCGATTTTGGTCAAGTTGAACGAGTTCGCTGATGAGATTGCAGCATTGCAACCCATACCACACCCGCAGTAAGCCCTGCGGTATCTCACCCACCCCTGAATTACCGCAACACCAGGAGAAAACTATGACGAATCAGACCCACAAGCCCAACCCGAAACGTGAAAACACGTTGAAGGTGCCGCTCAACGAGACGGAAGATCTGGCCCTGCGCCAGTTCTGCGCCAGCATCGGGCAGCACGTCGCGCCGTTCGTTCGGCAAGTCGCCTTCGCCCACATGCGAGCAGCAGCAACACCGGCAGCGAATCCTAACCCGGTACGACGCCGCGGTGAATGGCCACGTCATGGCCATGTGCAGCGTTTCCCAGGTCGCGTAGTCGCAACGGGCGGGTTTCACCGGCGTCTTTAAAGGCGATTTCAAACCACGCGCCCACGCCTGGGCCACATCAGACTGACAGGAAGGACATCATGCAAGACCAAGAAAACCGGAAAGCGACGCCGGACGAAAAGATCGCACACCAGGCGCGGAACTGGCGCAAGCACGATCGGGAAGCATCCTCGAACCGGTGCGACAACACGCGCCGCGCCGAATACCATGCGCGCCAAAAGCTCCGCGAGGCAATCGACACGCAGGGAGGCCGTTGATGGACCAGATCGTCACCCACGCGATGATGATGGACCGTGGCGCCGCCGCGTTCGACCGGGGCCTCGGCATCGATGACCATGACATGAACCACGGTGCCGCCGCGATCACCTGGTGGCAAGCCGGTTGGCGTGCACGCCAGAAGGATTGCGTGGCTCAGTTCGCAACAGCACTCGGTGCTTCACCTGTTGCGGCGCAGCAGTTCGCAACGTTGGTCAAGGTGTCGCCGCCATGACCGTGCCCTCCAAACGCAAAGTCCCGATCGCGCAGCTGCCTGCCGCGATCGAGGAAGCGCTCAAGCTCGGGCCCTGGTTCGTCGAACCACTTGCGCTCGAGTTTGGATATTCCACTTTCACGCTACGCCGCCGTCTCGAGGAACTCGAGAACGAGCAGCGCGTGCACCGCGTGCGCGTCAAGAGCGAGCTGGGCCAGGGCGTGTGCTACCGCTGGCACCATGGCCTGGCACCCGGCGCCAAGTTGATTCCCAAGATATTGCTCGGTCAAGAGTTGCCGCGTGTCGAAGAGCGCGGCAGCGTGCCATTCCAGGCGATCGTGCGCAGCTGGCCAGCATTCAGTGGACGCGATCCGCTCGTGGCGGCGTTGTTTGGCCCGGCACGCGCGGAGGCGGTGTGGGCATAGCAATTACCTGGAAAGCCACATCATGAATTACTACCCTTTCCACATCGGCGACTTCCGCTCGGGGACGGTCAATATGACCCGGCACGCCCGGTGGATTTACCGCGACATGCTGGACATCTACTACGACCGGGAAGAGCCGTTGTCGCTCGACCTCGACGTCCTGTGCGAGCAAATTGGTGCCGAGAGCGAAGAAGAGCGTCGCATCGTTGAACGTCACCTGCGCTTTAAGTTCACGAAGACCGATTCCGGCTACCGGCATGCGATCTGCGACCAGGTCATCACGGACTACCACACGAAGGCCGAAACTGCGAAAACCAATGGCAAGAAAGGCGGCCGCCCGAAGAAAGCTGTAGCAACCGACGATAAACCCAGCGGGTTTCCATCCGGTTCCGATCCGCTTGCTACTGGCAACCCACAGCCAGCCGGATCACAAACTAACCAAGAACCAATAACCAATAACCAAATAACTACCCCCAAACCCCCTGACGGGGGCCTTGCGCCGACCGAAAGGAAGCCCGGGGCGATTGTGCTGAAGACGTTTCTCGATGCTTGCACCGCTGCAAATGAACGGCCGCTGCGCGACTACACGCCGCTGTGGGTCTATGCCGAAGAGGCTGGGTTACCGCAGGACTTCACGGCGCTGGCGTGGGTCGAGTTCCGGCGCCGCTTCCTGCCCGGTGGCACGGGCGCCACCAAGCGCTACAAGGACTGGCGCGCTGCCTTCCGCAAGTACGTCGAAGGCAACTACCTGAAGCTGTGGGCGATTGACGGGAATGGCCAGTACTTCCTGACCACGCAGGGCAAGGCAGCACAGAAAATCCACGAATCGAAAGAGGCAGCATGAGCAACGAAATCAAACCGTTACCGCATAACCTGGACGCCGAGCAGAGCGTCATCGGCGCCCTGCTGCGCGACAACGATGCGGTCGATCGGCTCGGCGATCTCCGCGCCGAACACTTCTTCCTGTCCGACCACGCCGTCATCTTCAGCGAGCTGATGCGCAACCTGGCCGCCGGCCGCAGCTGCGACGTGATTTCGCTGGGCGACGCGCTGCGCGCCAAGCTGGGCGACTGTCTGCCGTACCTGAACTCGATGGCACAGACCACGCCATCAGCGGCGAACATCGGCCGCTACGCCACGATCGTGCGCGACAAGGCCATCAAGCGTGGACTGATCAAGTTCGGCCGCGACGTGGCCGAGGCCGCGGCCACGTCGCCGGCAGAAGCGGGCGCGATGGTCGACCAGGCGTCTTCCGCGCTCGAGCAGCTGGCCCAGGCGCGCGTGCGGATTGAGCCGGTGCGCGCGTCCGACGAGATGGTCGCGCACGTCGAAGAGATCGAACGACGAATGAGCGGCCAGACCCGGGCGATATCGACAGGATTTCCCGACGTCGACAAAAAGCTCAGCGGCGGCCTGCGCGCCGGCGAGTTGATCGTCGTGGCGGCGCGTCCGAAGATGGGCAAGACAGGCTTCGCGCTGTGCGTTGCGTGCAATGTGGCCGAAGAACACAGCGTGCTGGTGCTCTCGATGGAAATGCCGAAGGCCCAGCTCCACGACCGCAACTTGGCGAACCTGGGCCGGATCCCGTTGCCGCACCTCCTGGAACCACAGAACATGCAGGAGCAGGACTGGACGGGCCTGACGCATGCAACGCTCAAACTGGCCAACATGGACCTGTTCCTCGATGACCAGGGCGGCCTGCGCCTGCTCGACGTGCGCATGAAGGCCAAGGGCATCAAGCGCCGGCACGGCCTGGACGTGATGGTCGTCGACTACCTGCAGCTGATGGATGGCGACGGCGACAACCGAAACGCACAGATTGAGGGGATCACGCGCGGTCTCAAGGCTCTGGCCAAGGAACTCGGCATTGCGATCGTGCTGCTGTCGCAGCTGAACCGCAAGCTCGAGGAGCGCCCGAACAAGCGTCCCATGCCGTCGGACTTGCGCGACTCTGGCGCCATTGAGCAAGACGCCGATGCGGTGATCTTCCTGTACCGCGACGAGGTGTACAACCCGGACAGCCCGGATATCGGCGTGTGTGAGGTCGACGTGGCCCTGTGCCGCCAGGGCGCGCCTGGCCGAGTCGCGTTGGGATACATCGGCGAGCAGACGCGCTTCGAGAACCTCACGCATCGATGGCAGCCGGCGAAGGCACCGGAGCGGCGCACTAACCGTGGACTGGCGTCCCACTTATGAGCGCGAACGTTTTCAAGAAGGGCGATATCTGGCACTACCGCTTCCAAGTCGGCGGCGAGCGCGTCCAGCGCAGCACCAGGATGAGGAACCGGCGGCTCGCCGAGAAGAAGGCCGAGCAGGAATATGAAGCGGCCGTGGTGCGCGCCAACGGGGGCCAGCCGGTACCGACTCTCGACCAGCTGATCGAGGTATGGATCGTGGTGCACCGGCCCGTGGCCAGCGCTGCCCACATTCGCAGCGTGGACACGTTCCGGCGCCTGCACATGTATGACCTCGGCACCAAGGCCATAGACAGCATCACCACTGCCGACGTCGAGCTGGCGCGCAACCTGCACCTGCAGGACCACAAGCCGGCCAGCGCGAACCATTGGCTGCGCATCCTGAAGCTGCTGACCATGTGGGCGGTCAAGCGCGGCACGCTGGCAGCGCCGCCGTGGCGCGTGTCGATGCTCAAGGTGCAGAAGCGGCCGCGCGCGACCCTGGCATTGGACGTGGCCCGCACTTGGTTCGATGCCGTCGACGCTGCGGCCAAGCGCACTCCCGCCGTGGCCACCGCCGTGCGCATGATGTTTGGCCTGGGCCTGCGCGAGAGCGAATGCGCATCGGCGCGGTGGGAATGGGTCGACTGGCAGCGCGCGACCTACACGCCCGGGATCACCAAGGGTAGGGAGGCAGAGCCTGTACCGATGCCCGCTTGGCTGGTCGAGCACCTTGAGCCATTGCGCCAGGCCCAGGGCCTGATAGTGGTACGGGAGGACGGCAAAGAGTTCCAGTCCGGCTTCGCGCGCCAGGTCATGCGCAAGGCGAACTCGTCGTGCTCGCTCAAGGGGATCACGCCACACCGACTGCGCGGCACCTTCGCCACACTGCTGTCCGAAGCCGGCGTGCCAGTGCAGACGATCCAGCGGGTGATGCGCCACAAGAGCCCGGTCACCACGATGGGCTATCTGGAAAAGAACCTCGACCTGGCCGCACGTGCACAGGATCAAATCGGCGCAAATACCGGGATGATGCGGCGCGAAAGTGGCGCGTAACGTCAAAGGAAGCCCGGAAATACAGGGATTCCAGATGATCAAGAGTCATCGGATAAAGTGTAGAACGCGTGTTTTGCTCAGCGCGTTTCCTCACTGCGCCATATCGACCGGGTCTTCAGTTTAGGTTTATCCAGCTCCTTCATCCCGCTTTCGAATTTGTTCAGGCCTTCTTGCTGGATTTCCTCAAAGCGATTGAAGGCACGAACCACGGCAGCAGACCCGGCTCCGCGCGGGTGTTGCTCAAGGTCAACAAGAATAGGTCGAATGGATAAAAGAAGTTCAGTCATTTGCATTACCCCATCACTCATCTTGTAAGCACCTAAATCGAAAACCGGAATTTCGGCCATGCGCTTTTCTATCGTGTCAACAATCTCAATGCCATTACTCAATTGCATTGCTAAACTTTCTAGGGATTCGGTGTCGTGAGCCGAGACGGTTTTAGCGAGTTTGCATATTCCAGCTATTTGATTCCGTGATCTTACGAGCACTGCATGTACAGACCGGGCTCGTCGCAATGTAGCGAGCCGATCTGCGTCAGCCACTAACTCCGCTGAATGGGCGTTCTGCTGATACATGATGTAGATCGCTATTGCCAAGGCAGCAACCGAGCCTATTGCCTGTACCCAAGCAGCCCAAGAATCTGCGTTGAGACCGCTCCAATTATGAACTCTAAATAGTCCGGCAATAATTTGATGGCATGCAAATAGGATCACCAAACCGAAAATCATAAGTACTGATCGCTCGACGTATTTCATAAGTTGTAAGTTGTGGACGTTTAAAAATATATTCTTCCATGTCATCAATTTTTTGTCATTTCAATAAGCGGTTGAACGTGGTGTTAATGCTAAAAACTGAAAATATTTAGTTGCAACGAGAAAATTTCCTAGTGGAACGTGGAAAATAGCTGTGTTTATTCACAGGAGAAGGCCATGACTACGACTGCACTCGGCTTCATCAATGTTTCAAACCTTCGTCGAGTCCGCAGGGCGGAGGTTCCTGTCCAATCATTCGTGAAGGCCGATGGCCTGGATACGTGCTTGGCCTGCTGGAAAGCGTGGATGAGCGGCGACCAGGATAAAGACCTGGGCATGAAGACGATGCGCGGCCTGTCTGGCGAGGAAGGAAGTGCGCCAGACATACATGAGGCCCAGCAGGATGCCGACCAACGCATCGGCGCCGCCACCGACGCTATGATCAACGGCTTGAGCCGCATTCACGTGTGGGCCATCTACCGTATGTGCAGCATCGCCAGCGTGTGGAAGTTTCCAAATGCTGACCTGACTGTCGTGGCTACCGAGGCGCGTCACGAGCTGACTCAGAAGCTCAAGCGAAACATTTGCACGGCAACTCTTTTCTGATATAGTCGCGGCTTAGGCCGTCTTTGCACGTCCAGAGAAAAGCCCGAACCGTTAAACGTTCGGGCTTTTTGCGTTGGTGGTCTACTTTGCAGATAGCACTGAGGCTCGCCCACTGGACAGCGTGAGGCCTCCCGTTCAATGCGGATGCAGCTACCCAGCCGCGGGTGAGAGCCCCGCCGTCCGCTCCCGTGTCTCCAGTCCTGCACCAGCAGGATCTTCGCCGCCCCTCGCATCGACGCGCCGGGCGGCTTTCTTATTGGTCGAAAGGTTCGCTATGAATGCGGAAAGCAAAGATCACGGCATCACCATCGTCGTCAGCGTTGACACATCCCCACTTGAGAAAGCTGTGGCCCTGATGGAGCGCCTGGCAGCCGCCGCACGATCCGCGCGCGATTCCATCGTGACCTTCAACGGCCTGGCCATTGCTGCCGACGACATCGTTACTTGCGAACTGCAGGCTGACGAAACGCCGCGCATGATCCTGGGCGAACTGCAGGCCCTGCGTCGCGACCTGGCTGACCAGCGCGAATGCGTGTCGCCTGGCCACGCACCGCTGTTTACCCAGCCATGAGAACGCCAGTCGAGGTCTTCCGCGACCAGATCATTCGAGCCGTTACCGGCAACCAGCCGGCGATGGTATTCCGCGTGATCGATGAGGCCGCGCTCCAGCGCCTGTCCGACCGGTTGGCCGAGGCCGAGCGCGCGCATGCGCTGCTTCGCGCTAAGGGCTACGGCGGGACCGGGCTGCTGCTCGACGAGTTAGCGGCGCTCGTACCGAAGGCGAGCTAATGGTCTGGGGCACGAAGAGCCGCCACGAGCGCGGCTACGACAGCGCCTGGGTCAAGGTCCGCAACCAAGTGATGGAGCGCGATGAAGGCGAGTGTCAACGTTGCAAGCGCGCCGGCCGCACGACTCTGGCCCGCGCGGTCGACCACATCATCAGCAAGGCCAAGGCCACCGAGCTGCGCTGGACACGCGCCAAGACCGATCACCCTTCCAACCTGGAAGCCATCTGCGATCCATGCCATGCCATCAAGACCGAGGTGGAGCAGGGCAAACGCAAGCTAGTGAAGCGTGCTGCTGGCCCTGATGGCTGGCCGGTGTGATGCTTCAAAAGAAACATTCTCTAGAAAAATAATTATATTTTAGAAACGTTACCCGGGGGTACTTAAATCTCTGGGGCTTTCGTCCTTGGGGACCGCCTGCTCCCTCTTTGTGCACAACCGCGAAATGAAACTTTTTTTCTGGGACTGAAATTATGGCCGGAAGGCGCCCGACTCCCAGTGCGCTCAAGCTGGTCACGGGCAACCCGGGCAAGCGGCCACTGAACAAAAAAGAACCAAAACCACGTACAAAAACGCCAGTTTGTCCGGTGCACCTCGATGCGAAGGGCAAGGCGGTGTGGAAGAAGTTGTGCGCGTTGCTGAAGCGAATGGGCGTGCTCACCGAGGCTGATGGCCTGGCGCTCGAGCGCCTTTGCGACTGCTACTCCGACATCCTGAAGTGCCGGGAATTGATCGAGCGCGATGGCCGCACCTACACGTCGATTGACCAGAACAGCAATCGACTTATCAAAAACAACCCTGCGGTTAACCAGCTGCGCGCCGCTGACGCGCAATTCAAAAGCTACCTGGTGGAGTTCGGCTTGACGCCGGCCGCGCGATCAAAAGTGAACGTGGACCTCCCGGATGGCGACAAGGAAAAAGACCCCGCCGCCGAATACTTCGGCTGATCCTGTTTCAGCGTACGCGAGCGAAGTTGTCGCCGGCACCCGGATCGCCGGGCCCCATGTACGCAACCAGTGCGCGCGTCATCTGGCGGACGTTGCAGAAGGCGCAGCACGTGGTCTGGTGTGGGACGTCGCGGCGGCCCTGAAGGGCATCGGCTTTTACCGCGACGTATTGAAGCTGAACGGTGGCGACTTCGAGGGCAAGCCATTCGAACTGCTGCCGTGGCAGCAGTTCGTGGTGGGCAGCATCTTCGGGTGGAAGCGAGACGACGGGTACCGCCGCTTCCGCGTGGTCTACGTCGAAACGGCGAAGGGTAGCGGCAAATCGCCGCTGGCTGCTGGCGTCGGGTTGAAAGGCCTGGTGGCCGACGGTGAGCCGCGAGCGGAAATCTACGCCGCAGCGACAAAGAAGGACCAGGCGATGATCCTGTTCCGAGACGCCGTCGCGATGCATGACCAGTCGCCGGCGCTGCAGAAACGTCTCAGGAAAAGTGGCACCGGTGAGAAGGCCTGGAATCTGGCGTACCTGGCGCAGGGCGCCTTCTTCCGGCCGATCAGCAGCGACGACGGCCAGTCCGGCCCACGCCCGCACATTGCGCTGATCGATGAGTACCACGAACACAAAACCGCAACCGTCCTGGAAATGATGCGCGCGGGGACGAAGAGTCGGCGCCAAGCGCTGATCTTCATCATCACCAACGCTGGCGCGAGTCGCAAGTCGCCGTGCTGGAGCTATCACGAGTACGGTGCCAAGGTCGCTAGCGGCGAGGCGGTGGACGACGCACTGTTCCCCTACATCTGCTCTCTGGATGAGGAAGACGATCCGTTCGAAAGCGAGGCCTGCTGGCCGAAGGCAAATCCCAGCCTGCAGGATGCGAACCTACCTGGCTATAAGTACATCCGGGAGCAGGTAACGGAAGCGAAAGGCATGCCGTCAAAAGAGGCGATCGTGCGCCGGCTGAATTTCTGCCAATGGACGGACGCCGAGTCGCCATGGATCAGCCATGAGGTATGGAAAGAAGCGTATCTCGACTACGAGGTCGAGTCTCTGCGCGGGCGCCGCGCAGTGGCCGGCCTCGACTTGGCCAGCACCACCGATCTTACAGGTCTGGTGTTTCTGGTCGAGCCGATCGAACCGGGCGAACCTTGGAAGCTGGTGCCATACGCCTGGCTTCCGGACGACAACCTCGCACGGCGGGCCCAGCAGGACATGGTGCCGTACATGGATTGGAAGAACGAAGGGCTTCTCCAAACAACCCCGGGCCGCGCGATCAGCAAACGAATCATTCTGCAAAAGCTGTCGGCAATGTGCGACTTCTTCGAGATCACTGCATGCGGGTATGACCGATGGCGCATCGAGGACTTGCAGCAGCTGGCCAGCGACGATGGAATCAGCTTGCCGCCCATGGAGGCGTTCGGTCAAGGCTATAAGGACATGAGCCCGGCAATCGAGCAGTTCGAAACGATGCTGCTCAACGGAGAGATCGCGCACAACGGGCACAAGGTACTCACCATGTGCGCCGGCAATGCGGTGACGGTGCAGGACGGAACCGGCAGCCGCAAGCTCGACAAGGAGAAAGCGACCGGCCGCATCGACGTAATTCTCG
>Ga0308158_10005332_pt1 | contig 10566 bp, 10 predicted proteins | sample PhyBR2_FD_201038 | JGI IMG/M metagenome (GOLD analysis project Ga0308158, IMG submission 201038) | Phyllosphere microbial communities from UC Gill Tract Community Farm, Albany, California, United States - DLSLB.R2 | ecosystem: Host-associated > Plants > Phyllosphere > Unclassified | place: USA...
GCCCTTTTTTGAGGGAGTTGTAGTAGTAATAGCCCCCGGCCACCACGGCCAGCAGGACAATGAAAAGTAGAATACGCTTCATCAGAACAAATGCGGGGGAATTGAACAGCGGGCCAACGGGGCCGACCGCACTGCAAAGAAAAGCGCCCGGCTGCCTCGTTCGCGCTAGCCTGCGTACAAGCCCGCTATGCACCCCCTCAATATCCCGCCGCTGCCCCGCCGGCCCGAAGTCCATGGCCACCGTGGCTGCCGTGGTTTGCTCCCCGAAAACACCCTGGCCGCCTTTCTGCATGCCCTCGCCCTGGGCGTTGATGTGCTGGAGCTAGATGTTGTTATCTCGGCCGACCAGCAAGTGGTGGTGTCGCACGAGCCCTGGCTGAGTGCGCGGCTAGGGCGTGGCCCAACTGGCGAGCGCATCGCGCCAAGCCAGGAACGCAGCTACAATCTCTATAAGCTGCCCTACGCCACCATCCAGCGTTGCACAGTGGGCGAGTGGCCCCACCCTGGTTTTCCGGCGCAACAGGCTAGTCCCAGCCACCGCCCACTACTGCGCGAAGTGTTGCAAGCCACCGAGGCCGCCTGTCGGTACCTGGGCCGCCCGCTCGTGGGCTATTCCATCGAGCTGAAGAGTACGCCCGCGGGCGATAATATTTTTCACCCGGCCCCCGCGCTTTTCACCGAGTTGGTGCTAGCCGAAATTCAAGCGGCGGCCGTGCACCCGCGCACCACCTTGCTTAGCTTCGACGAGCGCATTCTGCAAGCCGCCCGGCGAGTAGCGCCCGCGCAACAGCTGTGCCTGCTCAGCGAAACGGATGTGCCCGCTGCCCGCCTCTTTCAGCAGCTAGGATTTGTGCCCCCGGTGTTCGGGCCCGACTTCCGTTTGCTATCGCTGGCTAGGGTTGAAGAGTTGGCGGTAGCTTACCCCGGCCTGCGCCTGGTGCCCTGGACGGTGAACTCCGAGGCCGACCTGCGCCAGGCACTCGCGTGGGGAGTAGCTGGCATTACAACCGATTATCCTGACCGCCTGCTAGCGCTACTTTCGCATGCCTAGCCGATACACACCATATTACAAGCTAGCCACCAGAACAAGGTGGCTAGCTTAATCAGGTGTTACGATTTTCAGTTTTTGTAACGTTGCCGTTGCACGTAGCGTTTGGGTTACACCACTCGCCTAATTCGTAATTTGTTGATAGGCAATTTGGTTTGTTACAACCCTCGGAACATATTTGCACACCCAATCTGTAACACCCAGGCTTTATGGCTCATCAAGGCGAACTACTGCAGGAGGCTATCAAAAGCAGCGGTATCTCCATCACGCGCATCGTGGAGGAGCTGGGTATTACACGGCCCACTATTTACCGTAAGTTTAAAGAAGATACGTTGGACGTTAATTTTGTAAAGAGCGTTGGGCAAATTATCGGGCACGACTTTTCACAGGATTTTACAATGCCGCAGCAAGCCGCGCTGCCATTTGTAACGCAATCTGTTCGCTCAGGTGTTACAAATTCTGTTACACCACGTGTAACGATTCCTGCAAAAACCGATTCTGACGCTGCTAGCCAGCTTTTGGCCCTCCAAACCAAGTACATCGCCCTGCTGGAAGCCTATAATGAGCTTCTATTGAAGGTGTATGGCCAACGGTAACAAAAATGTTCCACGTGAAACATTTTTGTAGTACTCCGCTGCGTATCTCATGCCTGGCAGTGGTTTAATACGTGCTAGTAGGGTTGAGCTAGCTGGTTTAGTGCAAGGTGTTGCGCTTCGGGTGTCGTAGGGTGTAACAGTTGGCGAATTGTTAAAACCAAGACGTATGTTACTCCGCCGCGAGGCTAGCATGGGCAATGGGCCTAGTGCGCTACAAGAAAATAACCTCGGTTACTACCTGAGCGCCGACCTCCGCATTGAGCATTTCAAGCACGCGGGTCTTGGCCATCACCAGCTCATGCTTAAGCGGGGCAGAAGTCAGGCGCACGAAAAGCTTGCCCTTGCTGACGTAGACTTCCTTGGTTTTAAGGGCAACTGTTTTGCCCATTACCCGCTCCCAGCTCGCCACCACGGTTACCTCATTGAGCTTGCTGCCGAGGCGGTAGGCGCGTACCAGCGCCTCCAGTCCTTCCTTCAGCGGGATGATATCGGCCCGACGAGCGGTGGGGGAGAGGCTGAGTTTTTTCACGAAACGATTCGGGCTAACGCGCAACTAATCGGCCAAAACCAACCGCGTTTCCTTCCTCAAAAGTACGCTCGCCGGGCCGATAACCGGGGCTCAATCAGAGGGAAGTCACGGTACCGGCCCGCACTTCAAACCGCTGAATGGCGCCACCCACGCCGGACAGGGCCTGGTCGGTTCGCGCCAGGTTGGTGTCGGTCAGGAATACCTGCCCGAAGGTTTGGTCGGCCACCAGCTCAAGTAGCCTAGCGATACGCTTGTCGTCGAGCCGGTCAAATATGTCGTCGAGCAGCAGCAGCGGCTTGGCAACAGCTAGCCCCGCGGGCTGGGGCCGGGCAGCCAACAGCTCAAACTGCGCGAGCTTCAGGGCGATAGCGTAGGACTTCTGCTGGCCCTGCGAGGCGTAGCTTTTCACGGGTAGCCCATCCATGAGGAAAACGAAATCGTCGCGGTGCGGGCCGGTAGTGCTGCGTTGCAGAGCCAGGTCGCGGCGCTCGTTGGCTAGCAGCAGGTGGCGAAAATTTTGGCCGGGCAGCTGGCTTTTGTATTCCAGCAAAACCTCCTCGCGGCCATCGGCCAGTTGCGCGTAGTGGCGCTGGAAGACGGGTACGAACTGCGTGAGGAAGCTAGCGCGCAGAGCCGATAGACTTTCGCCCAGCGGAGCCAGCTGGTCGTCAAGCGCCTGGAGGTACAGCGTATCGAAGCCGTGGCTGCCTGCGCCCTGCTTTAGCGTGGCGTTGCGCTGGCGCAACAAGCCGTTGTATTGCAGCAATAGCTCCAGGAACTCGTGGTCGAGCTGCGATTGCAGACTATCGAAATAGCGCCGCCGCTCCTCGCTGCCCTGCCGGATGAGGTCGGTGTCGTAGGGCGAAATAAGTACGGCGGGGTAGCGGCCGATGTGGTCGGCCAGCCGGTCGTAGGGCTGCTTATTGTGAGTTATAGTTTTCTTTTGCCCCACGCGTAAGCTGACCTGGATAGTTTCGGGCTGGTCAGTTGTGGCGCTGCTGAACTTGCCTTTCACCACAAAAAAATCGGCCCCCTGCTTGATGCTTTGGGCATCGGCGCTGGCAAACGCACTCTTGGTAAGTGCCAGGTAATAAATGGCATCGAGCAGATTGGTCTTTCCACTCCCGTTGTCGCCAATGAAGCAATTGATGCCGGGGCAAAAAGCCAGCGCGGCCTCGTCGTAGTTCTTGAAAAACAAGAGGTGAAGTTGGTCGAGCGTCATTCGGGGCGTGGGGGTGAGAGTACGGCTGGTGTTACGTAATTTCGCCCTCCCAACGCGAAATTATATACCCCGAATTATGGCGGAGTCGAAAGTAAAGGATGCGCCGAAAGGTGGCGCAAACGGCAACAAGAACGGCAACGATACCAACGGCCAAACGCCGAAGGTGGTTGACGCCGCTACGGGTGTCGAAACAGTAAAGCAGCCCTCCGTGGAGGAACTGCCGGCTGCGCACGAGGGCAACAACCCTGCCCAGGAGCCAGTAGCTACCTCGCCGGCCCAGCCCGAGTTTCCGAAAGAGACTTACCTCACCTGGTATGAGCAGATGCAGCTCATGCGCAAGTTTGAGGAAAAGGCGGGCCAGCTCTACGGCCAGCAAAAAATCAAGGGTTTCTGCCACCTCTACATTGGCCAAGAAGCCTGCGTAGCAGGCGCCGTATCGGCCCTGGAAAAAGGTGATAAGTACATCACCGCCTACCGTGACCACGCGCATCCGCTAGCCCTCGGCACTTCGCCCAACGCCATTATGGCCGAGCTGTTTGCCAAGGCCACCGGCTGCTCGAAGGGCAAGGGGGGCTCGATGCACATGTTCGATAAGGAAGTTGGTTTTATGGGCGGCCACGGCATCGTGGGTGGTCAGATTCCGATGGGTGCCGGCATCGCTTTTGCCGAGAAGTATAACAAGACGGGTAAGCTCTGCATCTGCTACATGGGCGATGGTGCCGTGCGCCAGGGTGCGTTGCACGAGGCTTTCAACATGGCCATGCTGTGGAAGCTGCCGGTGATTTTCGTAGTTGAGAACAACGGTTACGCCATGGGCACGGCCGTAGCTCGCTCGTCGAACGTGACCGAGCTACACATCATCGCCGATGGCTACCAGATGCCCAACGAGCCGGTGAACGCCATGAACGTGGAAGATGTGCACCACGCTGTGGCCCGCGCCGCCGAGCGCGCCCGCAACGGCGAAGGCCCTACCTTCCTTGAGTTTAAGACCTACCGCTACAAGGGCCACTCGATGAGCGACCCGGCCAAGTACCGCACCAAGGAAGAGTTGGAGGAGTACCGCCACCGCGATACCATCGAGGCTGTGCGCCACACCATCCTGAGCAACAACATGGCCTCGGAAGAGGACCTGGCGGCCATTGATGAGCGCATCAAGGCACAGGTGCAGGAATCGGTCGATTTTGCCGAGAACTCACCTTACCCCACGCCCGACGAGTTGTTCAAGGACGTGTATGTGCAGAACGACTACCCGTATATTCACGACTAGTTTCATCCCTTAACCCGGCCCCTTGCCTCTGCGGCCGGGTGGCCCCTGGCGGCGCTGCTCGCCCAAGAGCGGCGCCGCCGAGCTACCTATCCTAATGTCTAAGATTCCTTACACCGGCAAAACGCCGGGCGCCCGCCAACCCGTTCGCCCCGTCTCGACCGACCCGCTAGCCCCGGCCCAAGAAACGTATGCCACCGAGAACCCCATGCTCGAAGACCCCGACGCACTGGCCGCCCGCCTGGCCGAGTCGGAGGACTTTGTGCGTCGTAACCGCAACTTGCTCATCGGCGTTTTGGTAGTGATAGTGGCAGCGGTGGCTGGCGTGTTTGGCTATAACTACTGGCGCACTGAGCAGAATACGCTGGCGCAAAACGCCATGTACAAAGCGGTGGATTATTGGGAAGCCGACTCCCTGAGCAAGGCCACCAAGGGTGATGGCAAGCACCCCGGCCTAGCCAAAGTAGCCAGCGAGTACAGCGGCACCAAAGCTGGCAACCTAGCCAACTTCTACGCCGGGGTAGCTGCGTTGAAGGAAGGCAAATTTCAGGACGCCTACAATTACCTCGATAAGTTCAGCTCGGACGACTACCTAGTGCAGTCGCGTGCCTACGCTCTCATGGGCGATGCCAAGCTAGAGCTGAACCAGCCCAAAGAGGCTGCGGAACTCTACGCCAAAGCAGCCGACCACAAAACCAACGATTTCTTCTCGCCTGGCTATGTGCTCAAACAAGGCATTGCCCTCGAAACAGCTAAGGACAACGCTGGCGCTACCAAGGCCTACGACCGCATCCTGAACGACTACGCCGCCTCGCAGGAGGCTAGCGAAGCCCGCCAGCGCAAAGCAGCCATTGCCCAGTAGGCACCCTAGCCAACTCGTTTTCGCCAACGGCGCTTTCCGCAGCAGGAAAGCGCCGTTGCTTTTTAGTAGAGCCTACGCTTCCAACCTCAACCAACCCTAGCGAGAAAGCCTGGCTAGCTTGCGCAGCAAGCGTAGCCGCGCAATCCGTTTCATCCGTTAAATCCGCGATTAATGGCGACTGCCTTACAAAACCTGAGCACCTACGACAGCAGCAACTTTGTTGACATCAGCGAAAAGCGCTTCGGCCTAGTGGTGGCCGAGTGGAACCGCGAGCTCACCGACACCCTCAGCAGCGGCGCCTACGACACCTTGCTCAAGCACGGCGCCAAGGCCGAGAATATTTTCCGCAATACCGTGCCAGGCAGCTTCGAGCTCACGCTGGGGGCGCAGTTCCTGGCACAGCACGAGGAGATAGATGCCGTCATTTGCCTGGGCGTCGTTATCAAGGGCGATACCAAGCACGACGACTATATCTGCCACGCCGTGGCGCAGGGTATAACCACAGTAGGATTAAAGTATAATAAGCCTGTGATATTTGGCCTGGTTACGACCAATACTCTGGAGCAGGCCTGGGACCGCGCCGGTGGGCGCCACGGCAACAAAGGCACGGAGGCGGCCGTGGCCGCCATCCAGATGCTCGGATTCTGAAGGAATAAGGAAGTCTGCGAAGCAAAGCTGTGAAAACTAATTACCTTTGCCCCGCGAAACGTAGCCCCACGCAAATACTGCTAGGGCAAAGCTGATAGTTTTGCCAAACTTTTTAGTTGGGCAGGGCGTTGGCAATGGCCTAGCCGCACCGCTTAGTGGTTTACATACCTTATCTTTTACTTGCTTTTCGATGACCGAGGAAAACCTCCGCTACTCGCGGGAAGACTTAGCTGAGTTTGACCAGATTATTCAGGATAAGCTTACGGCCGCCCGTAAGGAGCTGTCCTTTATCAAGGAAACCCTGACCCGCAACAATGAGTCGGGCACCGACACCACGGCGGCTTCGCTGAAAGTGCTGGAGGATGGCGCTGAGACCGCTGAGAAAGAAAGCCTGAACCAGCTGGCTTCGCGTCAGATGAAGTTTATTCAGCAGCTCGAAAACGCGCAGCTGCGCATCAAGAACGGTACCTACGGCGTGTGCATCGGCACGGGCAAGCTCATTCCGAAAGAGCGCCTGCGGGCCGTGCCCCACACCCAGCATTCGATTGAGGCCAAGCTGGCCCGGCGCGATTAGGCGCGGCCACGGTCATTGGCCCGGACCCGTACCCGGCGCTTCGGCGGCGGCTTACGGGTCCGGGCTTTGTTTTTACCGACTGCCACTTGGGCAGACATTAGCACTCACCAGCGCCGGCGGCGCGGGACTATAAGCCAGCAATTAGATTAAATTACTTACAGAGATGGGCAAGCAACATTCAGACGAAAGGCCGGCGCGGCGCGGCAATGATTCACGGAGCGGCGATTCACGCGGCAACGACTCGCGCGGCGGCTACCAGCCCCGGGGCGGCAACGGCGGCGGCAGCAACTACAAAGGCAGCCGCCCCGACGGGCGCGGCGAAGGTTATTCGCCGGCCCGGCCCACGTTTGGCCAGGGCGGCAGCAAGTTTGGCGGGCGCCCTAGCGGGGGCAACGGCAGCAGCTTCGGCAAGCCGGCCTACGGCGAAAAACGCAGCTTCGGCGGCGGCGACCGCCCCGAGCGCGGCGGCTACGGCGGCGGCGAAAAGCGCAGCTTCGGCGGCGAGCGCAATGCGGGCGCGTTTGGCGAGAAGCGCAGCTTCGGCGGCGAGCGGACGCCGGGTGCCTTTGGCGAGAAGCGCAGCTTCGGCGGCGAGCGGACGCCGGGTGCCTTTGGCGAGAAGCGCAGCTTCGGCGGCGACCGTGGTGGGGCTGGCAAGTTTGGCGGCGACCGCAACAACCCCGGCTATGGCGAGAAGCGCAGCTTTGGCAGCGACCGCCCCGAACGCGGCAGCTATGGGGGCGGCGACCGCGAGGCGCGGCCACCCCGCCGTTTTGAACAGAATGCTGAGGGTGGCGAGTCCCGCGGCCGCGAGGAGCGGGGCGACCGCCCTGCCTACCCACCCAAGCCCATCTGGCAAGGCCAGCCAGTGCGCTACGAGGGCAAGCCGACTGTGCCCCGCGGCGTAGCTGGCGAGCGCAACCGCAAATTCATCAAGCGCAACCCCGATGGCACGCCTGTGGAAGACGCCAACGCCCGCCCGGCCTACACCGGCCGCGACGAGCGCCGCTCGTTTGAGGAGCGCGGCAGCCGCGACGAGCGCCCGGCCCGCCGTGAGTTTACGCCCCGCCCCGATGGCGACGACCGTCGCAGCAGCTATGGCGACCGCCGCCCGGCTAGCGGCGACCGCCCCGAGCGCGGCAGCTACGGCGACCACCCCGCCAGCCGCGAGCAAACGCCCGGTGCCTTCGGCAAGCCGCGCAGCTACGGCGAGCGGCCCGCCAACACCAGCAGCGGCACTTTCCGCGAGCGCCGCGAGGCCATGCGCGAAGCCCAGAGCGGCCCGCGCCGGGGCACCGGCTACGGCAGCAACAAGGGGGGGGCTAGCGAAACGGTAGGCCAGGCGCCCGACTACAAAAATCTCAAGCACTACGAAAACGACAAGACGCGCGGCAACAAGCGCCGGGCTAGCGAGGAGGACTTCGGCAACGAGGAGCTGCGCCTGAACCGCTACATCGCCAACGCTGGCATTTGCTCGCGCCGCGAGGCCGATGCGCTTATTGCGTCCGGTGAAATCCGTGTTAATGGTGAGGTTATCACCGAGATGGGCTACAAGGTGCAGCCCACCGACACGGTGCAGTATGGCAAAACCAACCTCAACCGCGAGAAGGTGGTGTACGTGCTGCTCAACAAGCCCAAGGACTTTCTCACCACCACCGACGACCCCGAGGGCCGCAAAACCGTGATGGACCTGGTGAAAACCGCCTCGAAAGAGCGTATTTTCCCAGTGGGTCGCCTCGACCGCAACACCACGGGCCTGCTGCTTTTCACCAACGATGGGGAGGTGGCCCAGAAGCTCTCGCACCCCTCGCACAAGAACAAGAAAATCTACCAGGCGGAGCTCGACAAGCCCCTCACCGCCGACCACCTGGCCCAGATTGCGGCCGGCCTGGAACTGGAAGATGGCAAGGCAGAGGTCGATGACGTGGCCGTAGTGGCCGGCAATTCGCACTTCGTGGGCATCGAGCTGCACGTGGGCCGCAACCGCATTGTGCGCCGCATCTTCGAGCACCTCGGCTACGACGTGGTGGCCCTCGACCGCGTGCAGTACGCGGGCCTCACCAAGAAGGACCTGCCGCGCGGCAAGTGGCGCTTTCTGAACGAGCAGGAGGTAATTCGCCTGAAGTATTTCATGTAATCTTTGCTGTCGATAGCAATCGATAGTAGTCTTGTCATGCTGAGCTTGCCGAAGCATCTTGGTCGCGTCGCTAGGGTAGTAACCCCACGATACGGGCCAGATGCTTCGGCAAGCCCAGCATGACTTTTTTGGGTAAAAGGCAGAATAAAAAATGACGACCCTAGCCCTCGACTTCGGCAACACCGCGCTGAAATATGGCCTGTTCGGGCCCGCCGGCCTGCGCGAAAGCGGTGTGCTAGCCGGCCCGGTGCACCTAGCCGAGCTGTGGCAGCGCACGCAGCCCGCGCACGCCATTCTGGCCTCGGTAGCCAAGGAAGCCGATACGCAGCCCTGGCTGGCCGCCCTAGCCGCGGCCGACGGCCTGCGCCGGATTCTACCGTTTCGGCCCGGTTTCACGCCCGTGCCGGTGCGCAATGCCTACGCCACGCCCCACACGCTGGGCGCCGACCGCCTGGCCGCCGTGGTGGGCGCCGCCAGCCTGCGCCCCGGGCAAGCGACTCTGGTAATCGACGCCGGCACGGCCCTGAAGCTGGACCTGCTGACGGCCGATGGCACCTACCACGGCGGCAGCATCGCGCCGGGTTTGCGCATGCGTTTTCAGGCCCTGCACACGTTTACGGGCCGCTTGCCGTTGCTGGAGCTGCCGGCCGTGGAAGAGACGGTGCAACTAATCGGCGATTCCACGGCCTCTTGCCTGCTGAGTGGGGTGCTGCGCGGCACGGCCGCCGAGGTGCGCGGGCTAGTGGCTGAGTACCAGCAACGCTACCCTGGCCTGGGGCTGCTGCTCACGGGTGGCGACGCGCCGTACGTGGCCGCCGCGCTAGCCGCGCTGGCTAGCCCTATCTTTGTGGTGCCAGAACTGGTGCTACTTGGCCTGGATAAGATTTTACGCTATAATGTTGACAACTAAAAAACTATCCGGGGCCCTGCTGACGGCCGCTGCTACCTTGCTTGCCGGCTCGGCCCTGGGGCAGGGGCTCGGCAACTCGCCCTACTCGCGCTACGGCCTGGGCGATGTCAATGGCAACTACGGCGGCGTGCGCCAGCTGGGCATGGGCGGTACCGGCCTGGCGGCCCCTAATACGGGCAATGTCAACGAATTGAACCCGGCCCTGCTCGTGTACGCGCCCCGCACCACGTGGGAGGCGGCCTTCACGGCGCAGGCCAAAACCATCAGCAACAACCGGGCGTCCAACCGCTCGGGTACCGGCACGCTGGGCTACCTGGCCCTGGCCGTGCCCCTGAACAAGCGCTGGGGCGGCGCCATTGGCCTGAAGCCCTACAGCGCGGTTGATTACCAAGCTTCGAATGTAGGCTCGGTTAACGGCGACCCCACGGGCATTGCGGCGCGGCGGTACCAGGGCACAGGCGGCCTGTCGGAGGCTTACCTGGCCACTGGCATTCACGTGCTGCGCGACTTCAACATCGGGGGCAGCGCCTCGTACCTATTCGGCACCATTACGCAGAGCGTGGGCACGGCTATTTACCCCTTTGGCACCTACGACCCCCAAACCCGCCTGCCGCTGACCACTAACCGCCAGCAGGTGGTGGACAACGAGAACCTGCGCTACTCCGACTTCCTGTTTCGGGCGTCGGCGCACTACCGGCACCAGTTTGGCAAAGATTTCAACGTGAACCTGGGCCTGGTGCAAACCTTCGAGGGCTACCTGAAGGCCAACCGCCAGC